>Ga0272440_1000439_pt1 | contig 35179 bp, 21 predicted proteins | sample SSMMMBAug17_FD_192440 | JGI IMG/M metagenome (GOLD analysis project Ga0272440, IMG submission 192440) | Marine sediment archaeal communities from Little Sippewissett salt marsh, Falmouth, MA, United States - SSM-MMB-Aug17 | ecosystem: Environmental > Aquatic > Marine > Wetlands > Sediment ... | reverse complement strand
ATAGCCTGCATGACTGCCTCCTATTATATTTTGTATGGTTTGATCATACGCCTTTTCAAAATTGACACATGCTGTCTCCAGATTATTACAGTGCAATACAAGGCTGTCTGTTTTTTTGGCCATAAGATCATCTTCAATCTGTTTTGAAATGGAATAAACCTGCCAGGCGTCCACTGCTGATGAAGAACTTTTCAAGGCATGTGCATCTGACAGGAGTTTTTCAAGATTGTTTTCTTCAATATATTGTCGAATACGATTCAGATATTTGAGCATATCCTTTTGAAAAGAACCCAGCAGTTCGCAGCATAAGCCTGAATCACCTTCCATTCGTTGCAGTAACGTTTTGTATTTTAGCGGTGGCTTATCAAAAACCGGTTGTTGCTGTGACATTTTATTCTTTTTTTTGGGCCTTGGCTTATATTTCTGAATTTTTTCTATAAAATCTATAAGCTGAAAAGGTTTGACAACATAATCATCCATACCGGCTGCTGTGCAGGTCTGTCGATAATCTTTTTCACCGTGCGCAGTGAGAGCGATAATCGGAACATTTGGGTTGAGGACTTTGGATTTTTTTGGATCACGAATTTTTTTAGATGCCTCAATGCCATCCATTACAGGCATTTGAATATCCATAAAAACAATATCAAATTCTTTTGATACCAGGGCATCAATTGCGCGTTCTCCATTAACGACAGTTGTCACCGAATATCCCACTTTTTCAAGCAAACGTTTGGCAGCAAGGCGATTCACGTGATTATCCTCTACCAGAAGAATGTTTAGATTTTCTGTATCTTTGTTTGCAATATCGACAGGGTTCTTTTTCTTTCTATTTGTATGATATTTTTCATCCGTATCCACGATGTTTTTCTGAAACAATTTTTCAAACAAATGACAAAGTGATGTCCATTTTACAGGTTGGGTTAAAATGCCATCTGCCTTAATTTCCTGAAAACCGGATTGAATGCCAGGCTGTCCCAGTCTTGGCATCAGTATCAAACATATTTTGGGTAAAAAATCGCGAATAAACAATGTTAATTGTTCTGTTTCGCTTTGAGGTGCATGAATATCAATAATAACTGCCTGAAAACCAGTTTTTCTTTCGTGTGCTTGTTCTATTAATTGTTTGGCCTCCTGAAAACTTGATGCAAACTGAGATTGACATTTTAACGCATGAAAGTACGCCGAAAAAACACGTTGACAATTCTTTTGAGGCGTAAAGATCAACACACGAATATCTTTAAATTTAAGACCACCAGAAATTTGTTCTGGGGAATGCCTGATAAATGGTATAGACAAGGAAAAACAAGAGCCTTTACCCTCTTCACTTTTTACGTGAATGCTTCCTCCCATCATTTCGCATAATTCTTTGGTTATTGCCAGTCCCAAGCCGGTGCCACCATACTTTCTCGTTGAAGATCCATCCAGTTGTGTAAAGGATATAAACAGGCTGTTGATGCGATTGTCTGGAATGCCGATGCCAGTATCAATAACATCAAAAATGATCGGTGCATCTTTTGAATCTGACTTATTTATATGAACATGAACATATACAGATCCTTCTTCAGTAAATTTGATGGCATTTCCGATGAGATTGATAAGAATTTGTCGCATCTTAATGGGATCACCAAAAATCTTTTCGGGCATTGACGGGGTAACCAGACAATGGAAATCCAGATTGTTTTCATGCGCATTAATGGAGAGCATGTCCATAATTTCTTCGATAATTTTAAGTAAGTCAAAGTCGATATTATCCAAAACCATTTGACGTGCTTCTATTTTGGAAAAATCCAAAATGTCGTTGATGACAGCCAGAAGAGATTCAGCGGATTGATACGTCATTTGCAGGTATTGACGTTGTTCATCAGACAGTGTTGTATCCATTAACAGGCTGGTCATACCAATGATGCCAGTCAATGGCGTACGAATCTCGTGGCTGACATTGGCCAGAAATTCTCCACGAGATCTGTTTGCTTCATCCATTTGAATGGCCATTTGTCCGGATAATTGAATCACCTTTTTGAGCTCACGATTTTTTTCTGCCAGCTCCAGTCGGGATGCCTCTCGAATATCGGCAATTTGAAATCGCATAATGGTATGACCGATATTTCTCGTGGCTGAAGCAAGAATTGAAATTTCAGACTCAGACCAATGATATTCCTGCTGACAATCTTCAAAATCAATCATTCCCCACAGCTTGTTTTCGACAAAAATGGGGATAATGAGAATGGATTGAATGTTAAGTTTGTTGAGCATGATCATCTCAGAATCAGAAAATTCTTGTATTGTGCCATAAATAATTTCACCTTTTTTAAGCAATTTGAACCAGTTGTTGTTCATTTCATTTTGAAAAAAATGTTCCTCAGGATTGGATAAATAGAATTTTTCATTACGAATCCATTCATAACAAAGGCTGGGCAGGCAATAAAATACTTCCATACTCTGTCTTTCATAGATATACACCCGATCAACATCAGCGGCTTTTCCAATGCAAGCAAGCGCAGACGAAACACCATCAGCGCAACAGGTGGCGGTTAACAGACAATCTGCTGCCTTTGAAGCTCCAGATAGTAAGGTATCCCTGCGACGTAAAATATTTTCAGATTTTTTCAAGCCACTCAATGCGATATTGCATTCATAATTGGCATGCTCTACCATTTTTTGCTTGCGATACAGTTCTATGAACACATTGACTTTACTGCGAAGGATTTCTGGATTAAGGGGTTTAAACAAATAATCCACTGCACCGGACTTATAGCCTTTAAATACATGACGGGGCTCTTTGTTAATTGCCGTAATAAATATGATTGGGATATGTCGGGTTCTGTTATTGCTTCGCATGAGATCGGCCACTTCAAAGCCATCCATTTCTGGCATTTGAACATCAAGCAGCACAAGCGCGAATTCATGGCGAAGCAATAACCCCAGAGCTTCATTTCCAGATGTTGCTTTAATGATATTTAATTCTTTTGATTTGATCAAATTTTCCAGGGATAATAAATTTTCTGGTCGATCATCAACCAGAAGTACACTGATTGGCCCATTAAAATCTGTTCCCATGTTTGCCTCTCATAAAATTTGTGATGATTTAGTGATATAACCATACGCGCAACATGGACAACAGTTTATCCGGCTCTACAGGTTTGGACATATAATCATTGGCCCCCGCTTCAATACATCTGTTGCGATCCCCGCGCATAGCCTTGGCAGTCAATGCAAGGATAACGATATTCTGGTATTTTTTTAATTTTCTAATTGCGCGCATGGCTTCGTAACCATCCATTTCTGGCATCATCATATCCATAATAACCAGATCAATATTATCATGTTGGTCGAGTTTCTCCAGGGCTTCACGTCCATTTTCAGCCACAACAATATTCATCCCCTTTTCTTCCATCACGCTGGATACAGCAAATACATTGCGCATATCATCATCCACCATTAAAATATTCTTATCTTTGAACATGGCATCTCTATCATGATTTTTTTGTTCTTTCTGTACAATGGATTTTGGAAGTTGTGTTTTGACTTGATGTAAAAACAACATGCTTTCATCCATCAGGCGATCAAAGGAATCAGACTGTGATTCATTGACAATAATGCGCTGCGCATATTCCTCCAGGGCTTCAATCTCTTTTGCACTGAGATTTTTATTTGAAAAAATAATAATCGGAATTTGTTTGATATCCGGATTATTCCGAATTTTTTCTAATAATTGAATGACAGACATGTCTGGTAGGTCAACATCCAGAATCAAACAATCAAACATTGCAGAAGACAGCATTTCATATGCTTCCTTTGCAGAGGAAACAGCCGTGGTAGAAACATCATCGTTACTGATAATTTCCATGATGCTCAGGCTCATGGCTTCGTCATTGATGGCCACCAATAAATTTTTGATTGATTTTGAAATATAAATTTCAATTTGTTGAAAAATACTGTCCAGCTCGTCTTGATTGATTGGCTTGTTCAGGTAACCAATCGCCCCCTTTTTTAGTGCTTCTTTTTGACGTTCGGGTGTTGCGCATGTGATAAAATGAACCGGAATATGTCGCAATTCATCATTGCTTTTCAGTTTTTCCAAAACCATCCACCCATCCATTACAGGCAACATGACATCCAAAAAGATCGCATCAGGTTTAAACTCCATTGCATATCCCAAACCCGTTTCGCCATCAGCAGCGATCATTGCCTCAAAGCCTTTCTCTGTCGCCATTTCGTTAAGATACATGGCGAAGTTTTGATCATCTTCAATAATGAGTAAGGTTTTTTCAGCTTTGTTTTCATTTTTTTCAGCCGGTATTGGCGGTTGAATTATCTTTTCCTGAACCCTGTCTTTACTGGATTGAACTTCATTTTTTTTTATCGGGACAACTGGCTTCTGTGAAGAAATCTTATGCGGCGCAGTTTCTTGGTCATCAGCAAAATATTTTTCTTCGTCTGTTTTAACAGGCAGTCTATTCACAATTGTCTTTCCCTTGAATTTCAAAGGCAAAAAGAGAGTAAACGTGCTTCCCTGGCCTAAGGAACTTCTCAGATGAATATCTCCGCCTAAAATTCTGGCCAATTCTCTTGCAATTGACAGTCCCAATCCTGTACCGCCATATTTACGTTTGTTTGTGCCATCAGCCTGACGAAATGCCTCAAATACAAGGGATTTTTTCTCATCGGGAATACCCTCACCAGAATCAATCACTTGAAATGCAATGGTTTTATCCGGATTCATTTTCACTGGGATATCAGAAATATTGTTTGCCCAATCAATGTTTAAGCAAACTGTTCCTGATGCTGTAAACTTGAATGCATTGGACAGTAAATTTTTAAGCACCTGCTCAGCTTTTTGCATATCTGTGTAAATATGAAGGGGTAAATCCTGGCCAAAAGTAATATCAAAAATTAATTTTTTTTCAGTAGCTGATGGCCCAAAAAACTGTTCCATTTTTTTGGCAATCATTTTAATATGAACATCCTGGGGGTGAAGTTCCATTTTGCCTGATTCCACTTTTGCCAGGTCCAGAATTTCATTGATCAAATTTAAAAGATCATTACCGCATGAATGCACAGTATCAGCAAATTTGGCCTGTTTGTCAGTCAGATTGCCATATTTATTATCTGCAAGTAATCTGGATAACAGAATAATACTGTTTAAAGGCGTTCGTAATTCATGAGACATATTGGCCATAAATTCAGATTTATAGCGGCTGGCAGTTTCAACTTCATTAATTTTTTCCTGAATAATGTGCTGGGCACGTTCAAGTTCTATATTTTTGTTTTCGATACTGGCCTTTTGTTTTTCCAATATTGCTTTTTGTTGTTCCAGCATGTCATTGCTTTGACGTAATTCTTCCTGCTGAACTTCCATTTCTTCCTGCTGGGTTTGTAATTTGGCTTTGGATTCCTGAAGAATTTGCGTGCGCTCTTCAAGTTCTTCGTTGCTCTGGCGGAGTTCTTCCTGCTGTTCCTGAAGTTGCGCTGATTGATCTTGTGTGGTTTTGAGCAATGCATTCAATCGGGTACGTGATTGGGCCGAATGAATGGCGATGGCGATTGGTTCGGCAATGGCTTTCATAAGTTCCATGTCAGTATTGCTGATAGGTGAAAAACAGCCCAGTTCAATGACGCCATTGATATTATTGTTTGTTGTCAACGGATAAACGAGAATCATTGAGGGCAATTTTTCGCCCAGCCCCGAAGTAATGCGCGTATAATCATCTGGAACTTCTTTGACAATAATGGGTTGTTTTTCAAGTGCCGCCTGCCCCACCAGGCCTTCACCGAGAGAATACCGATTGGAAAGATTCTTGCGCTTTTCGAAAGCATAGGAACTGATCAATTGAAGATCATTTGTTGTTGAATCCTTTACGTAAAGTGCGCCAATCTGGCAATCCATGTATTTAGCGACAAAGCGGATAATTTTTTCACATAAGGTGGGAATATCATATTCACCCCGAATGGCATCATTCATTTGTGTCTGGCCAGATTTTAACCAGTCTTTGACATGATTATCCTCTTTTGATTTTCGTAATGCCCGGGTCATCATGTTCAATGTGTTTCCCAGTATATCATGGTCAGATTGGACAGACACTTCAATACTTAAATCCCCTTTTGAAATACGATTGGCCTGAGAAATGACCAGTTGAAAATTGGAAATCATCTGATTCATCGACTTGGCAAGAATATCGTAGGGACCGCGTACATCCAATTGTACATCAAAATTACCATTGGCAATACAATTGGCGATCTGTGTTGTTTCTTTGATAAAATCTGTCAACTCTCTGCATACAGATATCAATTGCCCCACTTCGTTGTTTTTAATTGTTGTTTCCATGTCAAGATGGGACGCATCATCGCTGTAGATGTCCAACTCTCCTTTTACAATTTTTTTCAATAATTGAACAGTTTTGTTAATCGGGCTTGCAATTCTTTTAGCAGAAATCCAGGCAATAAAAAGCCCTAATATAATTGAAATGAGAGTTCCAAAGAGCATAAAATTAATTGTACGTTGTACACTGATGGCAGCTTCTTTTTCTCTAATACTCATGAGTGCTTTTTCTACATCAATAAATTCATCAAATATGCCATGAATATCATGATTATGAATGATTTTCTTGTTTGATGCAGTTAATTGCGAAATTTTCTCAAATATAAGGGGTTTAGACAGGTCGTTCATTTCTTTTCGCTTCTTAATGGCAGGCAGTGCAAAATCCGCTTGCCATTTTTTTACTTCATTACAAAATTTATTCAATCTGGCAGTCTGTTCCGGATTATGGGCAATCATTTTGAACAATATGGCAGCTTTATTATCGAATTGTTTTTCATATTGATAGTAATTATCCAAGCATTCGGTGCCGCCAATTATCACAAAGCATCGCTCACCATTTTCCATTTCAGAAACCAGATGATTTAATTCAAAGGTCTGGTGGATGATCTGGTGTGTACGATCCACCCATTCATATGTTTCCAAAACCCGTGATACATTGAAATAAACAATAACTGTAATCATCAACAGCATGAACAAAGCGATGCTGTATCCCATGATCATTTGCGTTCGAATATTGAATTGTCCAAACATATTGATCTCCCTTGTTTTGATAAACACACAAAATTGTTGAAAAATGTTACAATCCATGTGTGTTTACAAGTATTTATTTTTGTTTTATAAAGTTGATTAAAAACGATGTAATATTACAACTGTTTTGGGTGAATAGTCAAATAAAAATATTTGGTGGGTAATTTTTTGTTATGTATGTAATTGTGCCTGAAACGTGCCTATGCCCGAAACCTATGCATTTAATTACGACCAGAGGTTTGGTCTCGGTTTTTGTTCGAGGGCAAACACAAGTTTTGCCCCTTCACTAGTCTTCGGATGTATACATATCCTCGGTTATTGATAATATCATAACTTTTAGTCCTATGCGTGAAATAGATGGTATTATTATCCATGCCAATGAAAATAATATTCTTTATCCTCTTGCAAACGATATCAAACAAGATTATAAACATATCTGGTGATTTCAAATAAATATTTTTTCAGGATTAGCCTGATCACATAATGAAAGGAGGATTTTATGCTTATAAATACTTTAACAATCATTCAACGTTTCATATTTATAATCGTATTAATTTTTCCATCCATTGTACTTTCAGATCCTGTCAACACCTTCACATTTCAGGGACGACTTGAAAACTCAGATGGTTCACCTGTCAGTTCCACGCTTAACATGACTTTCCGCATTTATGATAATCAAAGTACCGGGTTATGGTCAGAAACATTACCGGTTAATTATTTGTTATGTGATGGTGCCGCTGTCAGCAGAACAACATATGCGGATTTATTTGCAGCCATTGGCACTACCTATGGCACTGGTGATGGATCAATAACATTTAATCTTCCCAACACAAAAGGAAAAGTACTGGTGGGGTATAACAGTTCGGAATCAGAATTTAATTCAATGGGAAAGACAGGGGGCGAAAAAACGCATGCCTTGACAACAACAGAAATGCCCTCACATTATCATTATGTAAGCCTGACAACTTCAACCAACGGGGCGCATACCCATTCATATAAAAAGGGTGATCCCAGCGATAATTCAATCACAGAAGCCTCCGGGTCGTATGATGAATATGATGATATTTCTGCAACGACAGGTTCTGCTGGAAATCATAGTCATACTGTCAGTGGAAATACAGGAAGCAAGGGAAGTAGTGGGGCGCATAATAATTTGCAGCCTTATATTACAATGAATTACATAATAAAATACTAAGGAAATTTCAATAAATAAGGTGCCCCATTTAAAACAACTGGAGTCCACATCTTTAGACTTTTTTATTCTTTATTTTTTTTCAAAACTATAATATAAATATTTTTTTTGATAAAAAAAGTTATCAGATGGATATAAAACAAATTTTCGCTTTTAACAAGGCCTTGAAAAATGATTATTATTATTGACTTTGGCTCGCAATACAATCAATTAATTGCGCGTCGCGTTAGAGAACAAAAGGTATACTGTCAAATATTACCACCGGAAACATCTGTGGAGTCAATTCTTGCCCTGTCTCCCAGAGGGATTATACTATCGGGCGGCCCGGCCAGTATATATGACAATGGTCCGAGTATAGATCCTGAAATATTTAACATGAATATCCCCATAATGGGCATTTGCTATGGCATGCAATATATGGTTCATCGCCTCGGCGGAAATGTTCGGAAAGCAACCAGGCGCGAGTATGGACACGCACAATTGATTATACAGGATCATTCAACAATCTTTAAGACCATTCCAGATGAAACCCCCTGCTGGATGAGTCATGGAGATTTTATCTCAGCCCTTCCTGATGGCTTTCAGGTGATGGCAACGACAACCAATTCCCCCTATGCAGCCATTATCAATCCAAATCATCAATGGATTGGCATGCAATTTCATCCTGAAGTTTCTCACACCCCTGAAGGGAAAAAAATGATTGGGCATTTTTTATTCGAAATGTGCAAATGCCAACCAGATTGGAACATGGCATCATTTATTACATCAGAGATAAACAATATCAGGCAGCTTGTCGGCAAAAAGAACATTGTTCTTGGGTTAAGCGGGGGTGTGGACTCATCAGTGACTGCCTGTCTCATTCATAAAGCTGTCGGCGATCAATTGACCTGTATCTTTGTAGACAATGGCTTGCTCCGAAAAAATGAGGCCAGTGATCTTAAAGCAATTTTTCAGGAAACGTTTCAAATGAATCTATTGTTTGTTGATGCACGCAAACAGTTTTTAGCAAAACTGGAAGGTGTGACCGACCCTGAACAAAAGCGCAAAATAATTGGACATTTGTTTATTGATGTATTTGAAAAGGAAGCGGCAAAATTAAAAGATGTTGATTACCTTGCCCAGGGCACACTATATCCGGATGTTATTGAATCCATATCCGCATTCGGTGGGCCAAGTGCAGTGATTAAATCGCACCATAATGTTGGTGGTTTACCTGAAAAAATGAATTTGAAACTGATTGAACCCTTAAAATATTTATTTAAAGATGAAGTGAGAACTCTGGGACAAACACTGGGGTTACCAGATCGGATGGTATTCAGACAACCATTCCCAGGGCCGGGTCTTGGCATTCGAGTCATTGGTGAAATCACAGAAAAACGATTACGTATTTTAAGAGATGCTGATGCGATCCTGCTTGAAGAAATTGAACGGGCAGGATATTATCAAAAATTGTGGCAGTCTTTTGTGGTGCTTCTGCCTTTAAAAACTGTGGGAATAATGGGAGATCAACGGACCTATGAAAATATTGCTGCCATTCGGGCGGTTACAAGTATTGATGCCATGACAGCGGACTGGGCCAGGTTACCTCATGATTTACTGGGTAAAATTTCCAACCGGATTATCAATGAGGTGCAGGGAATCAATCGAGTTGTCTATGATATAAGTTCAAAACCGCCCGCAACCATTGAGTGGGAATAATTATTTATAAAGGATTTTTATTATGGATGTTAACAGAAAGATCAGAATTGATGGAGATTATCTTCAATCATATCAGGATGATTATATGGAATTACAGGTTGATAAAATGAACCAGAGGGTAACCTTCTTTTCAATTGTTTTTGTGATACTGTTGGGCATTGCATTTACCTTCGGTTTTTTTTATATCCGAAGTAATGTCACCAAGGTCCCCAAAGAGGTTCAAGACTTATCGCATCAGGTGGTGCAGCGAATGTCTCTTATTTCTGAACGGCATAAACAGATGGAGTCCAGTTTTCACAGTAAATTATCTTTACTGGAAAAAGTGACTGAAGCCCTTCGGAAAGATCAAAAAGAAATTCAGGATGCCGTTGACAAAATTAATCGCACAAAAGCAGATCAAAATGATGTGGGAAGAATTCTCGGCAAATCCAGCCAGGAAAACTTTGAAGCCATTGAAGAAGTCCGCTCGTACATGAATAAGATGAACACAACATTTACAACACAGTTCAATAAATTTTCAGAACAATTTGAAGCGTTTAATAAAGATGTTAATGAAATTGTCCAACGCAGTATCACACAAATACAGGAAGATGTTAAAAATAGAATTGACAAGCTGTCTGGCAGGTTCCAAACAATTAATACTGAAATGAACTCCTTTGCAAAGGATGTTAAAACACTTGATTCTAATGTGCAGACATTGAAATCCGAGCTTGACACATTCAACAAGCGCATTGCCGATATTTCTTCGGCTATAAATACCCTTTCATCTGATCTGACCAATATTTCCAAATCGTATAAGGATACGATTGACAGCGATCATCTTGAAGAGCTTCTCGCTATCGAACGAAAAAGCTTTCAGAATAATTTAGACCTCCAAAAAGCACTGCTTGAAAATCATATTAAAGTATTGGATGAAAAAATTGATCAATTCAATCAAAAGATTGAACAAATTCAAAAAAATGCTGCTCAGTCAGCCAGGGAAAATAAAGGAACATTCGCCAGACCTCATATCAAGCAGCAGTTGCCAGTGAATTCGCAATTACCTGTTAAAACAAGAAAAAAGGATTTAATTCGAAAGACAGAGACTCAGGAGTATGTGAAACCTTTAGTAACAAAGCCTCCTCCACCGGGTGTTATGATTGAAGAAGATCTACCGGAATAAAAAAATAGCTGAATTTGACAAAACTATAAGATAACGCTAAAAATTGCATCATGACAATAACAGGCACATCACTCATTTTGAAACAAAAGGGAGAAGATCACATATACCATGTCTATCATTGATCGCACTGACAGTGAACCATTTCAGATTATCCATGAATCTCAATCCCAACCAAAAAGTAATATATTTTATTTTACACTGTTCATGGTTTGTAGTTTTGAACTTTTCGCAGCCTGTATATTTACCCGGATAAGTATGTCACCAATCTTGCTTACAGGTATTGTAAGACTCAGTGAATCCATCATTATATTATTTTACATATACAAACAGAATAGTTGTGAGATAATTGGTTGTAAACCCAATCAAATTCTGCCTGGCCTGTACTATGGTTGTGTGTGGTCATTATGTTTTGGCATGGTCGTTTTTACGACATTTTTTATATGTGGATATTTATTTGGTATCAATTTTTTTCGAATGGTACAAATGCCGATACGTGGGACAGTATTTGATCAAAGTATCTATATTATAGTCGGGTGTATTATTGGGCCATTTGCAGAAGAATTAGTCTTTCGGGGTGTCATTTATGTTTTTTTTCGTCAATGGGGTGTAATCTTTGCATGTTTTTGCAGTACCATCATATTTGTTTTATTACATCATCATGCACCGGTCGTACCATTGACACAAATTATCGGCGGCCTTATTTTTGCATTTTCTTATGAATACTCGAAAATGCTGGCAACCCCATTAACAATACATGTTCTTGGAAATACTTGCATGGCACTGTTGTCATATTTACCAATAAATTTTAAGATTTGATTTGCAGTTTATCAAAGATTATGTAAAATACCATTATATTTCAGGTATAGCCAATTCTATACCTAAGAAAAGAGCTATTCATATACAGGGCATTAAATATTATTAAAATGATGCCAAAATATTGCAAGCATGCAATTGAATTAGGAGGATGAAATGAAAACTTATTTAAGCAATGATACTTTCTTTTTGCTACCTGAAACAGACCTTGTTGCCAGTCAGATGGAAGAAATTCGAGATTATTTTATGAAGGAACTAAGGGACAATACAGATGTCGAAAAGGTTACACTTGATGCAAAAGGGATAGAAATTGTAGATTCACTGGGAGTCAACCTGATTATTGGGCTTTACCGACATGTATCCACAGAATCTAAAAAATTTAATGTGATCAATGCCGGTGAAAAATTCATGAAAGTTGCTAATTTTTTTAGATTCTCAACCTTATTTGATATTGAAAAAGCCCCTTCAGATGATTGATATTCATAATTTGACTTTCAGAGGATTTTTATGACAAACAATTCACCATCAATTCTGATTGTGGATGACAATCCATTTAACAGAGAAATGCTGGGTGATATACTCAAAGCCAATGATTGTGATGTGGATAAAGCCAATAATGGTAAAGAAGCCCTGGACGAAATTGCATCCAAAACTTATGATATTATCATCATGGATATGTTGATGCCTGGTCTTGATGGATTTGAAACAACCAAACAAATCCGAAAAATGGGGCTTACAACACCTGTTATTGCACACACGTCAATGAGTATGAAAAAGGATCGTCGCAGATGCATGGAAGCGGGATGTGATGAATTTTTGCCCAAGCCGATCAATACAAAAAATCTATTGGCACTGATTAAAAAGTATTCAAAATCAGAGAAACAATCGGACCAGTTAAAAACACCGCAACAAAAAATTCAACACCCTGATGGCCCATCATTTAGTGGTTTGAATATTTTGCTCATTGAGGAAGATCAAGAAATCAGAAAACAATATATTGATGTACTTCAAGACATGGGATTTACTGTGGTATTTGTACCAAATGGCAATGAAGCACTCAACAAATTGGAAGAAAATTCAAAACAATTTGATTTGATTATCAGTAATATGTTTACATCAGGTATTGATGGTCTGGGGGTTCTCAATACCACCAAGCGGGAATATCCCCACATATTGGTATTTATCTATGCCGCTAAATTTGACCCGGAAACATTGCAATTAATGCTTCAATTAGGCGCAGACGGAATCATTCCGCAATCTGATTTTAACAATTCCATTGGAAAAATTATTCATGCCGCCCTGTCACAGTCCACTCAGTCACGGACAAATCAGGCGCAAACAGCATTCCAGGTACGACAATCACAGGCCAGACTCACGCAATATGGTTGTTCCAAGCCATGCCAGTTTATCGATATGGCTTTTTCAACACTCCATGATGCGGGTGGTGATATGGCGCAGTGCCGATATTTCAATCGAAGTGGCAGATGCGGTGTTGTTTTGGCAGACGTGTCCGGACATGATATTTTAAGTTCATATATCAGTGCTGTCTTTTTAGGGATTCTATCATCAGTATGGAATGCAAATCAAGACCCACTATCATTACTTCGAATTATCAATAAAGAATTATTAAAAATGGAAGAGGTGAATTATCATGTTTGCACAACTGTATTGCTATGGGATCAAAAAAAATCCCACCTGGAAATTGCAATTGCTGGAAACCCGGGCGTACTTGTACTTGCTCAAAACGAAGACCAACTCTTATTTCAGCAGTTTGAAGGCGGCGGCATTTGCCTCGGGCTTTTAGATCGTGATGATCTCTATACATGTCAACAGGTAGATCTGGTTCAAAATTCACGTTTGTTTCTTTTTTCTGATGGCATGTCTGCCAGAAAACTCCAATCAACCATCAAACATAATAAGAAACTATTTTTATCAGAAGTGACCTCAAAAAGAGAACTATGCCGGCGTTTACTTGATGCTTATATGGATACCTGGTCACAAGATGATGACATGATATTACTCAGCCTTGAATCAACCAAGACAACTGCTGATGAACGTTTTCACTATTCTTTTTATTCAGACTACAAGGAAGTTGATAAAGCGTGTAATTGGATTTCTGATCAAATAGGTACCCACATGCCTGATTTGGATATGGATATGATGATGTTATCCATTCGTGAAGCCTTGTTGAATGCGGTTGAACATGGAAATAATTATGATAGCAAAGCACTTGTGGATGTTACCCTGGAGTTTCAATCTTCCGGGGTTCAAATAGATATTGCAGATCAAGGCAAAGGATTTAATTTAAATAAAAAATTAATGGACAGCAAGAATGAAAGTGGTTTTCAAATTGGTAAGCGGGGGTTAAAGATTATTCACGCATTTGCAGACAAGATAGAAATCCAGGGAGGTACACTACGATTATTCTTTAATTTTTCTTAATTTAGATAGAAATGGAAACATTAAAACAATCCAGGATATTTTATGAACGAAGAAGAATTACTCAAAAAACTGCGCGCAGCTTTTAAAATGGAGGCCTCAGAAAGATTGGCATCTATTTCGTCCAGTTTGTTGGACCTTGAAAAATCTTTAGAACTGGGAGAGGAGAATAAAGAAACACTTGATGTTATATTTCGAGAGGCGCATAGCTTAAAAGGTGCAGCACGTGCTGTCAATTATTCGGATATTGAAACCATTTGTCAGTCTTTGGAAGATGTTTTCTCTGCTTTAAAACGTAAGGAAATTGAATTTTCATCAGAAATGTTTGATATTTTCCACTCCTGCCTGGAACTTATTGAAAAACTTTTAAATCCATTAAATAAAAATCATTCCACACAAATAAATGAAATGTACAAGATTTTAGAGCATATTCGCCTGGGAATCGAATTGCCCAAAAATGTTTGTTTCGCCCAAAAAAAAACAGATGGAAAAAAAGAGGATGAAAATTTGTCCCATACGAGTTCAGGTAAGAAAGAAACTCAAATTAATTCAAAGACAGATCAAATACTATCGACTTCTGAACCAGAAAGAAAAAATCCAGAAGAAAATTTAAGTACTGACACAATCCCAAAATCAACGTTAACAGAGCAAAGGACATCTGAACCATCACAACCCCAAAACATTCAATCTGAGTCCAAGTGTCAATCACCCAAAAAAACTGAAACCAATCTCAATCAATCCGTATCAGAATCTTCAATCAATACAAATGAAAATGAAACAAAGAAGACATCTGAAGCCTTACCTGAGCCCCCTGAAAAAGAAAAACAGACAAAAAATCAGATAGAGCAACATGGCATGGAGGAAAGTGTCCGCATATCAACGCACAAACTGGACTCATTATTGTTAAAAGTTGAGGAACTGGTATCGCTGAAGTTGGCTTCAGGACAACATTTAAAAAATTTAAAAGAAACCATGATTTCTTTTGAAACTTGGAAAAAACGATGGGCTCACAGTGAATCTACCTTTCGATGGATTCGAAGAAAAGTCCGGACAGATCAAAATCTGAATGAACAAAGAGATCATGAACATCTTAAGAAGCTGGAATCTTTTCTGGAATGGAATCAGAATCATTTTCATGCACTGGAGCAACGTATCAAACAAATGACTGATGTATCTGAAAAAGATCAACGATCATTAAGTATCATGATTGATGATGTTTTAGATGATATGAAAAAAATGACCATGCTGCCATTTTCGTCACTCTCACAAATATTTCCTAAAATGATTCGCGATTTATGCCGTCAGCAATCTAAATCAGTCGATTTTCAGGTCATTGGGAAATCTGTTGAAATTGATCGTCGTATTCTTGAAGAATTAAAAGATCCGATGCTCCACCTTCTTCGGAATGCTGTTGATCACGGCATAGAGACAACAGATGAACGAAAACAATTACAAAAACCACATCGTGCAACATTAATTTTATCTATCTCGCATACACTGGGCAATAAGGTTGAAATTGTGGTTGAAGATGATGGCAGAGGCATTGATTTAGATCGTGTTCGTCGAGAAGCGATCAAGCGGGGGATGATCACTGATAAAGATGCCGAACGTATGACTGAAAAAGAAAACCTGTCCCTTATTTTTCGATCAGAACTATCCACAAGCCCAATTATCACGCAAATTTCTGGACGAGGTTTGGGGCTTGCCATTGTTCAGGAACGTATTCAAAAATTGGGCGGCACTTTAACAGTTGAAAGTAAATCTGGCAAAAATACACTTTTTCGTATGCTGGTACCGATTACGCTGGCAACATCCAGAGGCATTCTTGTAAAAATCAGCAACAAATTGTTTGTTGTGCCTGTGACATATGTAAAACGGGTATTGCGCGTAGAATCTGAAACTGTAAAAACTGTTGAAAACAAAGCCACGATTACATTGGAAGGTGAAGTGATTTCATTTGTGTCTCTTGCAGACCTTCTGGAATTGCCATTGTCGGAAACAAATGAAAAAAAAGAACATTTTACTGTTGTTGTTCTTGAAGTCTCGGGCAAAAATATCGCCTGCCAGGTGGATGAAGTTCTGGGCGAACAGGAGGTTTTAGTAAAAAGCCTGGGAAAACAGTTGAGTCGGGTCAGAAATATTGCAGGGGCAACGATATTAGGTTCTGGTAAAGTCGTTCCAATGCTGAATGTTCATGACTTAATCATGTCGTCCGGCCAAATGACGTTAACGCAACCGATTGTTACTGAAGATGATGAAATAAAGATTACTCAGGGCAAATCAATTCTGGTTGCTGAAGATTCCATTACATCACGCATGCTCATTCAAAATATTCTGGAATCTGCTGATTACGAAGTCACAACGGCTGTCGATGGATTGGATGCCTACACCACATTTAAATCCGCAGATTTTGACCTGGTCGTATCTGATGTTGAAATGCCAAAAATGAATGGCTTTGAGTTAACCCAAAAAATCAGAGACGACAAACAGCAGCCCGATACACCGGTGGTTCTTGTAACCAGCCTACAGTCTTCAGAGGATAGAAAACGTGGTATTGATGCTGGTGCCAATGCCTACATTGTAAAAAGCAATTTTGATCAAAGCAATTTACTTGAAGTTATTGCACGATTGATTTGACAGGGTACAAATTTGAAAAGCAGTAAAATTATTCATTTAGTTGCAGCAGCACGTCCAAATTTTATGAAAATTGCACCATTGTATCATGCACTTAAAAATGAAACCTGGACAACGCCAAAAATTATTCACACAGGCCAGCATTACGATCCAAATATGTCAGGTGCTTTTTTTCATGACCTGAACCTGCCTTCACCGGATGAACATTTAGAAATTGGCAGCGGCTCCCATGCAGAACAAACAGGTTTGGTCATGATTTCATATGAAAAGTTAATCATGGAACAACGGCCAGATCTAATAGTTGTTGTGGGTGATGTTAATTCAACCCTGGCCGCATCTATAGCTGCTGTCAAACAGGGTTTTTCTGTTGCCCATCTTGAATCAGGGTTGCGCTCTTTTGACGACTCTATGCCTGAAGAAATCAATCGCATTGTTACAGACCATATCTGTCATTATTTGTGGACGCCATCAATGGATGCAGACAAAAACCTGCTTGCTGAAGGTATTCCAAAGTCTCGGATTCAATTTGTTGGTAATATCATGATTGATACTTTTGAAATGACACGCTCCAAAATTGAAAAAATCAATACTGTTGAAAAACTAAACTTTTCTGGCAGACCCTTTGGATTGATAACACTGCACAGGCCATCAAATGTTGATGATTATGATAATCTGCAAAAAATTGTAAAATCCTTTGTAAACATATCAAATATAGTGCCGCTGATTTTTCCAGTACACCCCAGAACAAAGAAACAATTGAAAAAATTCAAGCTATATGACATACTATGTAATGAACGTAACATTGTTTTGCATGAACCAATGGCCTATATATCTTTTATGAATCTGGTTATTCACGCTCAAATTGTCATTACTGATTCAGGTGGTATACAGGAAGAAACAACTTATTTAGGGATCCCCTGTTTGACGTTACGCAATAGTACTGAACGACCCATTACTATTAAACAGGGCACAAATCGTTTGTGCAATATCGAAAATCTGGAAACTGGTGTACATGATTTGTTAGACAAAAAAGTTCGTCTGCACAAAATACCTGATTTGTGGGATGGAAAAACGGCACCCCGCGTGGTTAAACAGATTCACTCAATTTTGTTTTGATCTGGAAGGCAGAATACACAGCATTTTGATAATGCGCCAGATCAAGAATTTAAAATTTGCGATCAAATTTTCCTGAATTTTTTTTATTATTCTTATATCATTGCAAGACTTTTATTCACAATTATGATATTATTATATCTGGTTGATCATCTTGATTCATTAAAAAACAATAAAAAAAACCAAGAGGTTCATTATGAAAAAGAAGATCTGTTATTACAGTCTATTAACCTGTCTATTTTTGATTGTATCAGCATATTCGGAAAACCGGTATGTTACAGAACGGATGCGTATTACCTTAAGAACCGGTCCTGATGTTTCATACAAGGTAATCGGTCTGGTCGGCTCTGGTGAATCAGTTGACCTTATTGAAGAACGACAAAAATGGTCACGCGTAGAAACTGATGATGGTAAAATTGGATGGGTTATGACCCGATTTCTGACCGCCGATATACCGAAAAGCGATCTCCTTGAAAAACTGAAAAAGGAACATGAACGTCTGCAGGGTAAAACAAAATTGTTTGCCAGTGAAAATAAAAAATTGAAAGCTGAAAACAAAGATATCAAAAAGGAACTTAGTATAAAAGTAATTGAATTCAAAAAATTATCACAATCCTACGACAACCTGAACAAAGGGTGTCAACAATACAAAGATTTAAAAATTAAACATGACAGGGTTATGAATGATATTAGAAATCAACAAAAAGAATTAATTCAACTGAAACAAGAAAAAGCAGTTTTAGAGTCCTATCAGTTATTTTGGGGATTCGGCATAGCATTGGGCATACTTGCCGCCGGTTTTATCATTGGAAAATCATCACAGAAGAAACGTTCAGGACGATTATTTTAGAGGTTACTGTCAAATGATCTATCAAACAGATTTTTTAATTATTGGATCAGGAGTTGCCGGCTTGTCGCTTGCCATAAAATTGGCTGAACACGGTTCTGTTCATTTGGTTACAAAAAAGGGAGCAACGGATACCAACACGAATTTTGCCCAAGGTGGAATTGCTTCTGTTTTTGATTCTGTTGATTCATACGACCTTCATATAAAGGATACACACAATGCCGGCGATGGCATTTGTAACAATGAATCAGTTGAAATGGTCGTTCGTGAGGGACCCAAATGTATTCGCGAGCTGATTGATCTGGGAGTTCAGTTCAATGCCAGTAAAAATGGAAATATTTTGGATCTGGGTCGTGAAGGGGGTCATTCGGTCAACCGAATTGTTCATGCTCAGGATATGACTGGTCGTGAAGTTGAAAAAATTTTGCTGGAAAATGTCAGACAGAATACAAATATCAGTTTGTTTGAAAATCATATCGCCATTGATCTGGTGTCTTATTCCGTGAGAATGAAACGGGGCATGGTCATATCATCACGTGAGGATGTTTGTTGCGGCGCATATGTTCTTGATGTAAAATCTAATACCGTCCTCACCTTTCAATCAAAAATATGTTTTCTGGCAACAGGTGGCGCAGGAAAAGTATATTTGTATACAAGTAACCCGGATGTTGCGACTGGAGATGGTATTGCAATGGGATATCGGGCGGGAGCAAGTGTTGCAAATCTTGAATTTGTCCAGTTCCATCCCACCTGCCTCTATCATCCTAATGCCAAAAACTTTTTGATATCAGAAGCTGTTCGCGGTGAAGGTGCTGTTCTAATTAATGCCAATGGCAATGCTTTTATGCATAAATATGATGAAAAAAAAGACCTGGCATGTCGCGATGTAGTTGCGCGAGCTATTGATAACGAACTTAAAAAGTCTGGTGATGACTCGGTTTTTTTGGATATCACGCACAAGTCCTCTGAATCTATAAAGACCAGGTTTCCAAATATTTTTCAAAAATGTCTGTCTCTGGGGATTGATATGACCAAAGATCCGATACCAGTTGTTCCGGCAGCTCATTACATGTGTGGCGGTCTGGCCACTGACTTAAACGCCCGCACAGATATCAAACGACTGTATGCTGTTGGAGAAACAGCATGCACAGGTTTACATGGCGCGAATCGTTTGGCCAGTAATTCATTACTTGAAGCCCTGGTATATGCCAATAAAGCAGCAGCTGATGCGATCGAAGAATTGCTAAAGAATTCGTTTAATGATGTATGTGATATCCCTTTATGGGATGAAACAGGCACAACAAACAGCGATGAAGCAATTGTTGTGTCTCATAACTGGGACGAAATACGTCGCTTGATGTGGAATTACGTAGGGATTGTTCGCTCAGACAAACGACTTCAACGTGCACAACGTCGCATTGAAACAATTCAAAAAGAAATTCATGATTATTATTGGGATTTTAAAGTCACTTCCGACCTGCTTGAATTGCGCAATATAGCTATCGTTGCACAATTAATAATTGAATCGGCAATGAATAGAAAAGAAAGTAGAGGTCTCCATTATAATCTTTTATATCCAGATCATGATGATCATAATTGGAAAAAAGATTCAATATTGAAAAACATTCGAAAAGTATGTTATAATTAAAACAATATATATGATCGTCAACTTTGGTTTTTCCTAGGAAAAACCAAAGTTGACGATCATAATTTTAACACGATGAATGTCACCCAAAATCTGGCTTTTGTTTATATGGCAAGAGTAAAATAATGACCAAATGATGAAATCCATTTTTTTAAGCCATTGAATTTTCTGGAAGCCATATCATTGGTTACATTCAAAGAATCAAACAAATGAAAGGAACGAAAAATGCTTCTTAAAGGAAAATTAATAGCAGAATCGCCCATATACAGGGGTAATGCGAGGAAAACATTGTTTACACGTGATGGTGATGGCTCTCAAAGACTGGTGTCTCTTTCCGGAGAAATTTCGGGAACCGCTCAGGCACTGATGGATGCATTTGTTGGCAAATCCAGAAATGGAAAGAATATTGGATTGATCAACGCGCTCTGGTTGCGTTTGTATAACTCTCCAATGCCTGATACGTTAATTCGTCGCGTGGATTGTAAGTTGGCAAAAGATTCGTATTCGGATAACAATTTTTTTGATTTACGAATGGGAATCCGTCTGGATGAGGATCGTTCCGCCGCTGAAGCCAATGCCAATTACAAAATGGAAACTGTTTTCAAGAATTCAATATTTGATTTCAGCATGGATATCAATGACAGTCTTGTGAGAAAAGGCGATTTGCTCGCTCAATTATATTATGTGATTGAAGAAATCAAATGTGGTCGATTCTGGTTTGGTGCTGGAAAAACAAAAGGTTTGGGTAGATGTATACTCAAGCTGGATAAGGATATTCCAAAACCCTTAAAAAAAGCCCAGATCACCACACAGGCAAACCATACGACCATTGGTATCAATCTTGATGCTGCCAATCCCATTCTGGTTGGATGGAATTGGGGAAAACTGGATCCAAATGTTCCTGCCTTTGCAGCAATTGAAGGTCGTGTGCTTCTTGAAGGCTTGAGGACGCTTCCAGCCCCAATTACAAAACGCCTCAATTTGAGCATAGGGGGGCCCATTTCCAGTCCAGATGATTGGAAAGACAAATTTAAACAATTTTTTCCCAAAGCAATTCTTGCCTTTTTGACCGATCAGGCTGGAAAAGAAAAAAAATTCTGGACATTCCCTTCAGCCGGTATGGCAAAATTATCAAAAGGAAAATATCCGCTTCAGAAAAAATTGTTGAACAAGGTCAAAAAATTTGCTGATCAACAATTTGATTCAAAAGATGCAGCGATTACATCATTTAATAATGCAATGGGAAAAGAAGCCAAAAAAGCCAAACGTGCTCTTGAAATTTTAGAAGAATGCAGTTCTTCAAGTCAATCTCTGGACAAAAAAGTATGGCAGGAAATTGCAGCACCTTTGGGCTTCAATGATGATGCTTATGAGGAAATATCATCAATCATTTCTGATGAAACAGCATTGATGAAAAAAATTGAAAAATTATTGAACCCTGCTTATACCCAAATAATGCAGCAGGTGGACCGTCAAATTAAACTGATTCAAAGTGATGCCTGGATTGATATGGAAATAGCCATTCGTGAAGAGCATATCATGATAAAGCAAATGGTCGGTGATGGTAAAATTTCCGAATGGGATTGGGGCGATGCCAATTCTCCACCAAAAGGGATTAAATCTGCAACATGGAAAGAGTTTATGATCGCTCATTCCAGAGTGCGGTATCAACACATGAAAAATCGAACAAACCTTGCGAAAAGTATTCAAAATGACCAAAATGTCATTGCCTTTCTAAAAGATTACCGAAACCGAACGCGTCAGGAACTATCCCAGGAAAAACTGACAGACTTTCGTGCTGGCGGTCCGGGAGGTAAAATAATATCCAAACAATACGGGAAACCTTATGATACTGTGTTCATGAGAATGCTGACATGGAAAGAATCTGCCAATAAGGAAGGATGGGAAATATATATTCCTGGTAGTACGATTAAAGGTGCTTTTCGTAAACGTGCATCACAAATATTAAACACCCTTTGGGGAGAAAAATCTCCCAAAACGCGTTATGTCATCCAACGGATATTTGGAGAGCAGGGTAAGCGCGGATTGCTTTTGTTCTCAGATGCCTACCTGAAAGATCCTGATGCATCGGAACGTACTTTTTGCTCTATGGATGGTGTCCGTATGGATCCATCCACTGGAAAACCCATTGAAGAAGCCAAGTGCGATTATTTATTTGCATATGGTAATCATCTCATGTTCGATATGCGCATTGATATAATGGACATTGTCGAGAAAGATGAGGAAGTCATTACTGTACTGACCCATTTGCTCAGGGATTTTCAGGACGGTGAAATTCCATTGGGCGGGGAAAAAACATCTGGTTTTGGATGGGTGAATGCCAATGTAAATAAAATCCAATGGCAAACAGCTCAATCATCCAAAATTACTGACAAATGGCTGAATTTGGTACTTCCGGAAAAACTCGAAACAGATGGCCCCTGGCAATGTGCCAATATAACTCAGGAGCGATTGGCAGACGCATTGACACCTATTGTTCCATTGAAAGCAGACATTAAAGCCACAACACCTCCGGTAACTAGAGATGGTTTTGTTTCGCATCGCAGCTTTGGTGGAAATTGTGGCATGTTAATACTTGAAGCCAAAACCTTGACACCACTAACGATCAAGGAAAGCGGAGAGCCCACTTTTACAAGTCAAATTGATGGTGAATCTGTTTATGGCTGGGATTTTTTCAGCATGTCCCCACCCAGCAAAGATTCCCGAGATCAAAGCAAAAAATATGCAATTCCGGCAAAAACACTTAAAGGTGCGGTACGCCATATTTATACAATTGCCAGCGATTCCAGTGTCATGAGTCCCAATATACAATCGTTGAATGATACGGATGCACTGTTTGGATGGGTGGGACATGGTCCCAATCAGGCGTTGATGGGACGCATGTCTTTTGATTTTGCATATTTTGATAACCCAAGTCTTGCATGGTTTAAAGTACCATATCCTTATGGAAACTGGTCTTATGATAATCAGGCATGGAAAGATACGGGATCCAAAAAGAATATTAAAGCATTTAAAATCAAAGATTGGCGAGTATTTACGCATGCACCTGTTGCACCATGTGTTGTTCAGACTGATGAATTTTCACCAGATACCTTTCAGGCATCGTATAATAAGGGCATTCTACCAGGCAACACATGTAAGTTTACCATACGATTCTGGAATCTGGATGATGAAGAATTTCAACGTTTGATATGGAGTATCGTCCTTGAAGATGGTCTGGCACACAAATGTGGCAAAAATCGGTTTCTTGGCCTGGGTGCTTTGTCTATTTCGTTACTTCCGGAAAGCTATCTGATTAGTTGGGATGATCGATACACAAATGATAAATGGAAAAAACCTATTGATGTTTCAAAATGGCTGAACACCGATTGCATTAAAAATTACAATGCATTAAAGGATGCGCTAGATGCAAAATGCCTATGATTGGATGCAGATCTGCAGATCTGGTAGCGAATTGATAGCAACACTGGATCTGCTTGCTGATGAACCAAACCTGCCTGAAATTATTGCAAAAGAAGACTGTCTGGGATCCCCCCAGACAGCCTATGATGGGCCATGTTTTAGATGTCGATACTATTCACGTCTGCCCAATGATCATTACTGTTATTTCTGTAATCACGTTATGGTGCGCGAGAAAATTCTTAAATCTTTTGCACGCCATAGCGTTGCCTTGTGGTTTTTTGTTAACTTTCCGCCCAAAAAACTTCCTGCAACTGGCCAGGAAGTTTTTTCTTATATTCTTGATGACAATCATTTTTTATGTTGTACAAATCGCTGGAATTTAAAATCATTTTTACAAGAGATCATGTTAATTCAAGGTCCGGATTGGCTGGGAGTTATTCAAATTTTTCCTGTATTTCAAGGTGGAGATACCCTGACCATGTCTGATTTGCTGAGCAGTGCATTGTTTGATGAAAAGTCAATAGTACAGGATCGTCTATATATCAAGTTTTTTGCTTCACCCTTTCAAATTGTCCACAAAAGAGAAAGAGAACGTGAAGGCAAACTTATTTTTGAAGCAGTAAATTTTGTAGGATATCTTGAAATGGCAGAAATATTCAGGCGGGGATTGTATCTTGAAGAACAGGATCGTTTAAGACAGTTATTAGAGGTTGAGGATCCATCAGAAAAACAATTTTATTGGGGACGATTTCTGACCCAGGTTCGACCAGAAGCCCAAGATTTTCTCGATTCATGGAACATAAAGAACTGGACTTCAACACAAGTCAGTTTGTTTTATGAGTTACTTGATTTTGTTAAATATGATCCAGACAAATGTATTTCAAATGTTACTCAGAATGAGGAATAGCAAATGAAATCTCTATTTTTTATGCATTCCATCAAGCTGTTTCGATACTTGATCGCATGGCGTGTTAATTCTCCAATGGTCAGATTGCCGCTGGATTTTTCAGCTGCTATCTCAAAAACTTTAGGTTATGCCATTGCAGATTCTATTGCAACCCGAGATGCGCGAAAGTGGCATAAACATTTAGATGCAAACAAATTAAACCTTTTTCAGCGGCCAACAGTAGAAGACCCCTATCCGGAAAATCCCTGGCCGGTCAATGCAGTGATTCTTCCATACACAAACAAACGAAATTATTGTAAGGGAGAAATCATTTATTGGGAACTTAAGCTGATAGGGGATAGTGCAGATCATGGCTTTTTTTTGGAAGCCATTGTACCCGCAATGGAAAAACTAGGATATACAGAACAAAATATTCACCAATCCCGAATCAGTATATGGGGACATTATGATATCTTATCGGTTTGGGTCGCAAATGGCAAAATGTGGGAACCGCTTATTCATGAATCCCAACTTAATTTAAGATACAACCCAAAGCCTTTACAATGGAACGCTCAATTTACTGAGGAGTATTACCATAAAAATATGGCAAAACAAATCCGTCTGATTTGGTCAAGACCATTCGAGTTCGACACTCAGGATGTTTCTCAAATAAAAGACAGGTTTATTCCGGAAATGCAGACAATTATCGAATCTGTAATCCGGCGGTGGGGTTTTTTTACATCATCAACCTTACGAAAAGATTTCTTGGACCTGCTGCCTTCAGACCTTTTGACTGAGGTCAAGAAAGCATGGGAAATTGCATGCAATATGCGTATAACTTCTTACAATTTAAAGCCAGCTTTAAGAGATGAGCCAGGTTTGTGGTCAGGAGAACTGACATATGAGAATATTCCTGTTTTTTTAATGCCTTATTTGGATATCGCAGCCATTTTTCATGTTGGCAAAAAAACGCATTATGGTTGTGGTACCTTTGTTTTATGCAAACCCCCGGAATAAATCACCTGACACGGAAAGGTTTGCATGCCCTGGATTCTGTGCCAAAAATGTCAAATGCAGTGATTTCATAAACAGGCCCGGGTTCAGTTTCGTGCCAGTTATCAATGTAAAAAGGATGCGGGCTGGTGTCAAAGAGAATTCCATTTTTGTATATGGCATATCCAGTGATCGTGTGGTCATCATTTTGCCAGCGAATTTGAATTTTATCCATTTCAGGTAATATATACACAAGAATGTTTGTGGGTGATTTTGGCTGATATTGATTCATGCTCTCCAATGAAGTTGCAATGCAAGCATCTGCATAGGTTGCACAGATACTTATGCCAAACAATATAATCATCAAACATGAAAAAAATCGTTTGGGTATAATATATAATGCTTCCTCGGTTGTAATTTCTTTTTTCATGATGCCCTCCTTTGTTTAATGTTGATGAAAGGTGATTATTTACTAGAGCATGCTTTGTGCCAAAAATTAAAAAAATAAATTTTCTCTTGAATAATTAAATACTTATATTGTTTTTTATAGCAATCATACAATATGTTGAATGTAAAATTTTACATTAAATTGCAAGTTTGCCCGAACCGATAGTGTAAGATTTTACACTTGTATATATGGTTACAACAAATAATTTGTCAAAATGTTGAAAAGGAGAACGAAATGCCCTATCTCAATATAAAAACCAATCAAGTAATTGAATCAAAAAATGTTATTTCAGAAATATCGTCATTTATATCCCAATTATTGAACAAACCGGAGCGTGTAATGATGGTATCCCTAGCAACAAATATCTCCATGATATTTGCCGGTCAATCTGCCCCCACTGCCTTTGTTCAGCTAAAAAGTATTGGGCTTACAGCAGAACAAAGTAAGGAGATTGCTCCCAAAATGAACACATTTTTGGGGTCGGTTTTAAATGTTCCTGAGGATCGAATTTATATCGATATGCAGAATATTGATCGAAAAATGTTTGCCTTTAATGGCAATACATTCGATTAGAGACGCATAGGTCTATAAGTTTTGGTAAATTTTAATATCCTGAAATTATTGGAAAGTAAAATGTCTTTAAAGCCCCGATTGGGGTGAAATCATTGTAGACTGGGGTGTCAACCCCAGTTAATTAACTGCGGTATCTCGTATCTGAACCCCCATTTTTGTTAATTTATCCCTTATCTGGTCTGCCCGATCAAATTCACCTGATTGACGATATTTTTCCCGATCTTGAAGTAATTGTGAAATTTTTTGATCATCAATTTTGGATGTATGGGATAATATATTTAATATTTGATCAAAATTTTCAAACATGGAAATTGTTTTTTGCGCATCTGATGGGTTTATTTCGTTGTTGTTTATTTTCAAATGAATATGACGAATTGTCTTAAATAAAATAACCAGGGCTGATGGTACATTTAAATCATCATCCATCGCATGAATAAAATCCTGAGATATGCGATCTAAAAAGGTATCAATATCTTTATAAGCTTTGGCATTGTTTGATACTTTGTTGAGTGCCAGCAAACAATTATCTATTCGATTGAGGGCATTTTTTGCGTGAACAATATCACTTTCCTTATATATGATCGGTTTGCGATAATGTCTCGACAATAACCAGAATCGTATTTCTCTACCTGTGTATCCTTTATCTATTAAAGTTTGCAAGCATATGCGACGACAATTCTCCTGTGATTCTTTTGTCGAGAGTGATATGGTCGCACAATTCAGCCAGTAGCGTGCTGGCTTTTTGTCTGTCAGGGCCTGGGACATGGCAATAATATTTTCCTGATGTGGAAAGATCAGATGTGTACTGCCTGCATAAATGTCAAAATGAGACCCCAGATATTTACTGGCCAATGCAGCGCATTCCATATGCCATCCCGGACGTACATTTCCCCATCGTGTTTTGTAATATATTCCCTGTTTTAACTCAGAAAGACGACATCGTTTGAAGAGTGTAAAATCTCTGGGATTGTCTTTTTCATAATTATCATCATTGACAATTGCCCCGGTCCGCATATTGCTCCAGTCAATGCCTGAATACTGACCATATTCTGAAAATTTTGAAATATCAAAATACAAGGATTTCAGTTTTTCATAGGCATATCCTTTATCCTGTAATTTTTCCGCCCATTCAATCATATCTCGAATATCTCTACTTGCACGTGGATATTCTGTGGCCGGTTTTATTCCCAGTGTTTCCATATCCTGCATGAATGCATCAATATGCTGTTGGGAAAATACATTTAATGGTATGTTGGCTTCCATTGCGCCATTAATTGTTTTATCATCCATGTCAGTGATATTCATTATTTGCCTAACATCATATTCATTAAACTCAAGATAACGACGCAAAAGATCATAAAAAACAAATCGACGACATTCAGAGATGGAGACACGTTCATTGGCAGTCGGACCACAGCAATACATGCCCACTTTTCCGGATACAATCGGGGCAAATGCCATCTTTGACTGACGTGATGTATTGTAAAAACGAATCTTTTGGGTCTGTTGAACATCAAACAAAGAAGTACTCAAATACCGCTCGCCGCTATCTGGAAATATCATTACGATGTTGCCATCAGACATTTGTCGGGCTTCATCAATCGCAATGGCCATTGTCGCGCCAGCACTCATCCCAACAAACAACCCCTCCTTCCTTGCCAACTGGCGCGTCATTTCAAAAGCCAGGTCATCATTGATGTTAATTTTTTTGTCCAGGCGATTCTTTTCATAAATTTCAGGTTGATAGGACTCTTTCATGTTTTTTAAACCCTGAATTTTATGATTCAAGTAAGGCTCTACGCCAATAATGGTAATATTTTTATTTTTTTCTTTCAAATATCTGGAAATACCCATCACTGTTCCTGAAGTTCCCATGCTTGCAATCAGGCTTGTTACGGCAGCATTGGTTTGTGTCCATATTTCAGGTCCGGTCGTGTCGTAATGGGCTTTCCAGTTTTGCGGATTGTTAAACTGATCCGTCATAAAGTATTTGCCTGGATTTTCACGCACCAGTCGATAAACTTCTTCAATCGCGCCATCTGTTCCCAGATGGCCAGGCGTCAACAATAGATCGGCACCCCTTGCAGACAATATTTTGCGACGTTCCATGCTGGCGGATTCAGACATGACCAGCAGCAGACGATATTTTTTTATCGAACAAACCATTGCCAGCCCAATGCCTGTATTTCCACTGGTTGCTTCGATAACGATCTTGTCTGATGTCAGCTCACCTGAAGCAATGCCTGCTTCAATCATAGACAATGCCGGGCGATCTTTTACAGAGCCTCCCGGATTCATATATTCGAGTTTTGCCAGTATTCTGACATTGGGATTTGGATTGAGATGTTTGATCTCAACCATTGGTGTATGACCGATTTGATTGAGTATTGAATATGACATGCTTTATTTCTCTTTATATCGTTAAAAAAATGGATTGCAAAATCTTTGAAAGGGGCATTACATATGAACACCATACGTCTGTCATTTCATTGGCCCCCGCACCTTCACGGCAATGCCAGGCTGTACTGGATAAAAAACGTGCCAAAGGCCCCAAATGTGGACCAATCAATGATTTACCTGTTGTAAGCAACGCACAGGATAAATCACGTTCCGGATCAGCCCAGCAGAAAATATTGATAAAACCCAGATGACCAAAGGCTTTCGATGTATATGGACCATACATGCCAATGGGTGAAGCCCCCAACATCATGCCAGCACTGTAACGCATGGGAACCATCATGGTGGTATCCAGCTTCATGCTGTCGGATTCCATAATGGCTCTTCGTATGGTCAGCGGTTCAAAGATACGCACACCATTCAACTCGCCCTCTCTCAGCATCAATTCAAAAAACTGACACATTTCATCAGCCGTAGCATACAAGTTTCCTGCAGGAATAATTGTTTTCAAGAATCTGGGATCGTTGGATACCCGAACAACATCATTCCAGGGAGCACCCAAAGTGCGTTTAACAACTACTGAAAGGGGGAATACCACCGGAAATCCTGTACTGTAATTCATGGCAACCTTTGGCATATCTTCTTCATCCATACCATAATTAAAATATTTAAACTTTAAAGGGCGTTGAATGGTCTCCCGCAAAAAATCCCGAATATTCATGCCAGTGACGCGCTGAACAATTTCGCCAATGATAAAGCCTCCAGTGATTGCATGATAGGCCATTCGACGGCCCCCAGGTGCATCAGGCTTTTTATCGCAAAGCATTCGGACAAAGCCTTCCGGGTCAAACAAAAGCTCTGGATCGGCTTTTGCCGGAAGTGTTGGGATGCCGCCATGATGGGATAAAATATGATATATGGTCGTATTTTCTTTTCCATAAAAACCAAAGCCTGGAATATAATAACTGATTGGATCTGTCAGATTGATTGCGCCGCGTTCTACCAATAAATGCGCAATCATGGCAGTCACAGCTTTGCTGGCCGAAAATTGACAAACAGGGGTATCCGGAGTCAGTAAGACTTTTTCGCAAATTTTGGGATCATCCGGCCCATTCCCGCGTGCATGACCTATTGCACGCTTCAAAACGACTTTCCCCCGACGTCTCAAACAAACGGATATTCCCGGATAAACACCGGTTCGATACATGTCCAGAACAGAATCCCATATCGCCTGAACACCTTCTATGCTCATGCCTGCATTTTTGGGGGCTACTTCCTGGGATGAATCAATGGTAATGACCGTTGATAAATCTTCTGGAACTGCATGGGTTTTATAGATAAATGAATTCATTTCCAATGTCCCGATTAAATATATTGTTGTTAATAAAATACCAGGATAGACTTTATTTAAAAATTAGTGTATAAAAATTATTCAAAAATAGCAAGTGTAGCCATGAATTCATTAAGTACGGATATCTTTATACGTAAGTGGAAGGTGAATATGTCTTTTTTCAAAAAAAAGTGGGACTTATGTCTGGTTCTTGTTTTATTAACTGTTGGCCTTGTGTCGGAATATCACGAAATCTTTTCATTTCTTGAAGATCAAACAGTGGGGATACGCCATGTTTTACGAATGAGTTATGGCGACTTTGAAAAAGTTACATTTCCACAAGATAAAATTGTGCTGATCGCCTTTGATGAAACCTTTTTTGATCATTATAATGCATTTCCCCTGCGACGTCAGGACATTGCAAAAATTATTGAAAATATTCATCAATTGCAACCCAGGCTCATTGCAGTGGATTTTCTGTTTAAGTACAACAGTTCCTATAATGATGATCCTGTTCTGGCAAAAGCGATTGAAACCTCAAATGCGATCCTTGCCTCCCAGGCTGTTTTTGATAAATCCGGTGTATTTAATCAAATCCATTATCCTGTGCAAAGCATTGGTAAAGATGTTGTCAGTGGATATATCAATCATACATCAACAAGCAGCCTTGTAACAACCTTAAGCCGGCTGCGGATTTTTCCAGAAATTTCGAAAGAACCAAATGGATGGCCTTTTGCAATACAGGTTCTTGCACGTTATTATGACGCACAACCTGTAATGAATGACCATGCAATTGTCATTGGGCCGCACACCATTTTATTAAATCAGTTTCATGAATTTTATATTGATTTTCCAGTTATTCCAGAAGGTAATCGATATTTGCATGATTTTGCAGGTATCACTGCCCAGGCTTTTATAGATATGGCACCTGAAGACAAAATGGAACTTTCTTACTGGATCAAGGATAAGATTGTCATTGTTGGGGATACATTTGCGGTATCTCAAGACTGGTTCGACACACCTGTTGGCACCATGTTTGGTTCAGAGTTTATTGCCAGTGCAGTCAGTACGGTATTAAATGAATCGACATTGCGATCCGCCAATATTTTTGTTGAATTTTTATCTTTTATGTGCCTGTTGCTGCTGGTGACTGCTGTTTGTTATCGTTTTCATGATCCACGTTTGCGTGTGTTTGTTGGAATATGCCTCTTTGTTTGTTTCTTTATGTTTACTTCTGTCATATATGTATATTTTGGAATAATTCTTGCGGTATCCTATCCAGTTATTGTAGGAATACTATCATTTGCCGGAATCAATTTAAAATTTTTCATTCGTGAACGTCAACTAAAAGCCCGGGCAGAAAAGAATTTCAAAAAGATTTTTGATCATACTGTTGAAGGAATATTTCAGGCCACGCCTGAGGGTAAAATAATTACTGCCAATCCTTCAATGGCAAATATTCTGGATTATCATAATGCGGATGAACTTTGTCTTGAAATTTCGCATTTTCAGGATCAGCTCTTTGTTTATCCTGCCGATTTCAGAGAATTTGATCGTATGATTCGCCATGATAATATCATCGAAAATTTTGAAACCCGATTGAAAACACGCATTGGCCGTCAGATATGGGGTTCAATATCTGCCCGGATTCATTATAATTCAAAATTCAGGGTCAAATATTATGAAGGCTCATTGGTGGACATCACCCAGCGCAAAAAGGCAGAAGAAAAACTAAAAAATCTCAATATAGAATTGGAAGATCGGGTTCAAAAACGTACGAAAAGCTTGAAAGACACAGTTGATGAGCTTTCCCATACACAACAACTGGTCAATCAGCAAAATTTGAAATTACATCAGGCATTGACCGCATTGAAAGAAAGTGAAGAACGATATCGGGGACTCTATCACTCAAGCAAGGATGGCATCTTCTTTTTGGGCATGCAAATGCGCTTTCTTGATGGTAACCCCGCTTTTGAAAAAATGATGGGATATGCCCTGCAGGACTTAAAACAAAAATATCTACGTCAGGTGACACCCCATAAATGGCAGCGTATAGAAAAAGAATTGTTTGAAAAGCAAATTTTTGCAGGTGACAATACATGTGAGTATGAAAAGGAATTTATTCATGCCGATGGTTACACTTTTCCGGTTTCAATTCGTGCATGGCTGTTGTATCATGAAACCGGTCAACCCACTGGTATATGGGGAATTGCCCATGATATATCTGAAAAAAAACGAGCAGAAAACCTTCGAAATGATGTCGAACGTATGGTCCGTCACGATCTAAAATCTCCATTAAATGGTATTATCAGTTTATCCAAACGATTACAATTTGAAAAAAATATGAATAATGATCAACGAAACTGGATAAACATGATCAATGAAAGTGGCCAACAAATACTTCACATGGTGGAACATTCACTGGATATTTATAAAATGGAAGAAAGCACATATATTCTTAAACCTGTACCTGTTGATTTGACCCGATTGTTTCATCGTCTGGATGAAGAAATGAAATTTTGGGCCAATAAAACCAATATCACATTACATTTTCTTTTAAGAGACAAACCCTTATCTTGGGAAACGCTTCACTGGATTTCTGGCGAAGAAATGTTACTGGCCAATTTATTTTCGAATCTTATCAAAAATGCCATAGAGGCCTCTCCAGAAAATGGCACTGTAACCATCCGCATTTATGAAAAACAGATGCATGAAATTCATATTCACAATATGGGAACCATACCCGAAAAGATTCAGGAGAGTTTTTTCGACCGATATGTCACTGAAGGTAAAGTTGGTGGCACAGGCTTAGGGACTTATAGTGCAAAACTGATAGCCCGGGTTCATGGGGGCGATATCACCTTTGTCACCAATCAGTCTGAAGGTACAACGCTGACTGTTCAATTACCCATTCATATTCATAAACAACAGAATGTTTCGCAAGAGTCAAGCCAACATCCGGTTGAGATTTCATCAACGGCCTGTCGTATTTTGTCGGTTGATGATCATCCCAACAATCATATGATCATGGAAGTTCTTCTGGAAGAAAGCCAATATGATGTTACCTGTGTGAACAGCGGCAAGGAGACTCTTGAAATTCTGAAGAAATCCTCATTTGATGTTATTCTTATGGATTTAAACATGCCTGAGATGAATGGCTTTGATTGTACACAGGCCATTCGAGATAAAAATATTCAGATACCAGTTATTGCATTGTCTGCTGATAATTCAAACAAAACAAAAGACTTGTGTACAGAAAAAGAGTTTAATGGCTTTTTGTCCAAGCCGTTACAAAGTCTGGAAACAATTATTCAGGCAATAGAAAAAGTATTAGATAAAAACAGGATAAACAAATGATGCTTGAACAATATCGCTATACAACATTACCACCAACACAATTTCCTGAATTGTTTGTTGATACAGAAAAATGTAAGGGCTGTGGTCGATGTGTGCAAACATGTCCTATTCAACTATTAACACTTGTTCACAATAAAGTGGCATCCAATGAACGATATGATTTTTTTCGGTGTATAAATTGTGAAAATTGCATGGCAGTTTGTCCTGAAAATGCAATTCGTGTTGAAGGTGATTATCGTGTGAAAGCCGGTTACTGGAAAAATGATACCCTGTTTGACAATGGAAAGGTTTACCCAAAATTTTGTGAAACTGACCTTACTGAAACTGAAACAATTATATATAAAAGACGAAGTATAAGGCTGTATAAGAAAAAGCAGGTGCCAAAAGATATGATCAAAAGGGTCATTGAGGCAGGACGATATGCACCTTCAGCAGGCAATAATCAGCCCTGGAAATTTGTTGTTATTCAAGATAAAGAGATCATACAAAAAATAAGTAAATTGTGCTGTCAAACCTTAAAATTTGCTACTTACCTAAGCCTTCCCCATGAATGGTTAGATAAAAAAAATAAAGGAAATAGAAACGCAGCCCTCAAAACATGGCAAGAATGGTTACTTCCCTTTCTGGTCATGTTTTATAAAGGAGATGCCGACCAGCGCGCACGCGGAGGTGTCAATGCGGTAACCAGCGACCCTGAATTTGATACAACTTTTGGCGCACCTGCTTTAATATTGATTCTTTCTGATAAACGTGCTATCGGTGGCACAGAGCTTGATTTGGGCATATGTGCGCAAAATATGGTAATTGCTGCGCATGCAATGGGTTTGGGCACTTGCTATGTTGGATTGATTGATCAGGCATTAAAATTCCATTCACAATTAAAAAAGGAACTTGGGATAACAGAGCCTTTTAAAATTGTGACTGCCATTACATTGGGGTATCCAAAAGGCACAATTGATACTGTGGTTCGGCGTGAAAAGGCCAGGATTCATTGGATTGATTGAGAGTTTTTATGGACAAAAACAAAGATCAGTGGCATACTTTAAATGTAACGGAAAAACAAAATCCTGCTTTATATTGGTTCAAGTGCAATTCCGCTTGCTAACGCGCGCGGCTCAGAAAATTTCGGCAGTTTTTAATCTGAGCCGCGCGCGTTAGCAAGC
>Ga0272440_1000438_pt1 | contig 35203 bp, 30 predicted proteins | sample SSMMMBAug17_FD_192440 | JGI IMG/M metagenome (GOLD analysis project Ga0272440, IMG submission 192440) | Marine sediment archaeal communities from Little Sippewissett salt marsh, Falmouth, MA, United States - SSM-MMB-Aug17 | ecosystem: Environmental > Aquatic > Marine > Wetlands > Sediment ... | reverse complement strand
TGAACCATGATTACACTGAAGAAGATGAATAAGATGAAATAAAGACACTTTAAATTCATCTTATTCATCTTCTTCAGTGTAATCATGGTTCAAAAACAGAATGAGCAATTATTCAATGAGGAATTTATTTTTTAGGTTTTCCTAAGTATTATCAAGATCGTTCAATTCAATGCTAAACGATCAATCAAGAAAACAGGATGGTCACGAATGAATACAGTGACCAATTGATAAGGATGTATTTGCAATGCCAATAGTAGTACAAAAATATGGTGGCACATCTGTTGGAAACATTGATAGAATTCGAAATGTTGCCAAACGGATCGCTCGCTATCATGACAAAGGAAATAGACTGGTTGTTGTTCTTTCAGCCATGTCCGGTGTGACTGATGGCCTCATTGATATGGCCAGTCAAATTACAAAAGATCCCAATAAGCGAGAAATGGATGTCCTGTTGGCAACAGGCGAACAGACGACTGTATCCTTGATGGCCATTACTCTGACTTCATTGGGATATCCAGCAGAATCTATGTTAGGGTATCAGGTTTGTGTTCGGACCAGTGATGCATTTGGTCGGGCACGTATTTTAGACATAGAGAAAGAGCGTATTCAGGCCCTGTTAGATCAGAACAAAATTGTTATTGTTGCCGGATTTCAAGGAGAAGATCGGAATGGCAATATCACAACTTTAGGTCGAGGCGGATCTGATACCTCTGCTGTTGCGATTGCAGCTGGATTGAAAGCAGATGTGTGTGAAATATTTACAGACGTTGATGGCGTGTATACGGCTGATCCCAATGTCTGTGATAAAGCACGCAAAATTCATCGCATCTCCTACGATGAAATGTTAAATATGTCGAGTCTTGGTGCAAAAGTGCTACAGATTCGATCGGTAGAATTTGCGAAAAAATATCAAGTACCTATCCATGTAAGGTCATCTTTTAATGAGGAGCAAGGAACTATGGTTATCAATGAAGAAAAAGACATGGAACGTGTGGTTGTTTCCAGTGTCACCCATAATAAAAATGAGGCAAGAATAACATTATCCCGCGTACCCGACGTTCCGGGTGTGGCTGCGAAAGTTCTTCGTGCAATGGCGAATGCGGGAATTATTGTTGATATGATTATCCAGAATACCCGCCAAAGCAACATGACTGACATTACATTTACAGTTTCTAAAACCGATTACGATAAGGCGCTTGAAATAGAGAAAAAAATTGGTCAAGAAATTGGAGCTGAAAGTGTGACAGGCGATCCTGATATTGCAAAGGTTTCTGTGATCGGTGTTGGAATGAGAAGCCATTCAGGAGTGGCGTCCACAATGTTTGATGCACTCGCGAGTGAGAATATCAACATCTCCATGATCAGCACATCAGAAATTCGTATCTCCTGCGTGATTGAAGAAAAATATACTGAGCTTGCAGTGAGAACACTTCATTCCGCTTTTCAATTGGATAAAGATGACTAGAATAAAAACGTTTTTGAAATGAGGAGCTTATTTTCAGAGCTTTCTTATCAATTTAATTATTTGAAAAATAATGAATAACGATATAAATATGTTCGATGCCTCTCCGCGAACCGGCACGATGATTTCATCGACCATGCCTGACGATTGGAGAGATATCACCTATGCACCCAAAATAGTGTCTCAAAATGACAGTACAGCCAAATACGATAGTTTAATTCTGACCGCTGTCCTTTTCTTGACCGGAATCGGTGTAATAATGGTTTACAGTGCAAGTTCAGTTATTGCGACAAAGAATTATGGATCTGAATATTTTTTTATACGCAAGCAGTTTACATTTTCGTTACTTGGATGCATTGTGATGATCATTTTTCGAAACATTCCCTATCAATGGTATAAACGTCTTGCCTATCCAGTGTTAATGATCAGTATTCTTCTATTAGTGACCATTTTTTTTCCAGGATTTGGGCATCGTGCCGGTGGTGCTGTCAGATGGATTCATCTGGCTGGAGTGTCTTTTCAACCGGCTGAGCTTGCCCGCTTTGCAATTATTTTATATATGGCATACTCTTTAGACAAAAAAAAAGAACGTTTGCGCTATTTTTCTATCGGAATTATCCCTCACGCTTTATTTGTAGGCAGTTTTTTGGTTCTCATTGCCATGCAACCGGACTTTGGTTCTGTGGTCATCATTGCTACGCTCACATTTATCATGTTATTTGCTGGCGGCATTCCGATTCATCATTTACTGGGTTGTGTACTGATATTTATACCGACAGCCTATTATCTCGTGATTAATGCACCCTATAGACTTCAACGTATTCTCACTTTTTTAAATCCCTGGCAATACCGAGATGAAGCCGGGTATCAAATCATTCATTCATTGATGGCTTTTGGGTCAGGTGGTTTCTGGGGAGCAGGTCTTGGAAAGAGCTACCAAAAACTGTTTTATTTACCAGAGCCCCATACTGATTTTATTTTTTCAGTGATTGGAGAGGAATTGGGTTTAATTGGCGTCATTGTCATTCTATCCCTGTATGGGTTAATTATCTGGCGTGGTTTTTCAATTGCATTAAGTATACATGATATTTTTGGTGCCTGCCTGGCCTTAGGTTTTACATCAGCAGTTGCGCTTCAGGTATGTATTAACATGAGTGTTACATTAGGATTGTTACCCACAAAAGGACTTACTCTGCCATTTTTGAGCTATGGCGGAACCTCATTAATATGCCATATGGCTGTTATGGGAATTTTGATGAATATTGGGTCTCAAGTGAAACGTAAAAAAGAGCCGTTGGCTTAATAAAAGAGTGTTTGGTATGTCATGGAACGTATATTAATCGTTGATGATGAAAAAAACTATCCATTTGTTCTCAGTGCCGTATTTGAAGAAGAAGGTTATACATCCATTACAGCATCAAGTGGTGTAGAAGCCCTGGAAAAAATACAGGCACATGATATTGATCTGGTATTGACAGATATTAAAATGCCTGGAATGGATGGAATGGTTTTGATGTCCCATATTAAAGCCCACAATTCTGATATTCCTATCATAATGATGACTGCGCATGGAACAGTTGAAAAAGGTGAGGAAGCTGTTAAAAAGGGGGCTCATTCATATATTTTCAAACCATTTCAAAATGAACAATTGATCTTGTCTGTAAAAATTGCCTTGAACATGTATCGAGTGATGAAACAAAACAAACGACTTCAAACAGAACTTCAAAGCCGATATCACTTTGGCAATCTCATTGGAAAAAGTAAAAGTATGCAAGAGATTTTTCAAACCATTCAAAAAGTGGCTCCAACAAATGCGACTGTATTGATTGAAGGAGAAAGTGGGACTGGCAAGGAGTTGGTGGCAAAATCCATCCATTATAACTCAACCAGGCGAGATGCCCCTTTTATTGCTGTCAATTGTTCTGCTCTTGCAGAAAATTTACTGGAAAGTGAATTGTTTGGCCACGAAAAAGGTGCATTTACCGGCGCATCATCATTGAAAAAGGGACGATTTGAAATTGCTGAACAAGGCACACTTTTTTTAGATGAAATAGGTGAATTGAGTCCTAACCTTCAGGTCAAACTCTTGCGCGTGCTTCAGGAACGATCCTTTGAAAGAGTTGGCAGTGTTGAAGCCCATCCATTGAATGCAAGATTAATTGCTGCAACCAATAAAAATCTAGTTCAAGAAATGAAAGAAGGTCGATTTCGTGAAGATTTGTTTTATCGGCTTAACGTGGTCTATTTTTCATTACCGCCTTTACGAAAACGTTATGAAGATATTCCTTTGTTAGCATCACATTTTTTAAAAAAATATGCCAAAGAAAATGCAAGTAAGACTGAAGTCTCTCAAATTGCCCAGGATGTTTTACGCTTTTTTTATGACTACAAATGGCCCGGAAACATACGCGAATTGGAAAACACAATTGAACGTGGCGTTATTTTGGCTGCCTCCGATACAATCCAGTCCACAGATATTCCACCGGAATTGCGCGGTCGATCGCAGAAGTCATTTAATATTGATGATATATCCATTCAAACTTCGCTTCCTGAAACGCTATCGCTCATCGAAAAACATCTGATCCAGCGCGCTTTGGCACATGCCAATAATGTTCAGGCAACTGCTGCAAAAATGTTGGGAATAAAAAAAAGCCTATTACATTATAAAATTAAAAATTATCAAATTAAGGTGGGTTCAAAGCAGTGAATTAAAAAAAATGGTAATCAATCTATGAGAAAAAATAAAGAGGTAATATGTCAGAAATAATCACACACGTTGAAAATCATGTGGGCACATTAACCCTTAACCGCCCTGAAAAACGAAATGCCTTATCCCAATCTTTATTAATTGATATTCATATGACACTGGAAAAATGGAATAAAAAGGGTGATGTTTGGACAGTCGTAATTAAAGGCGCAGGTAACAAGGCTTTTTCATCAGGTTACGATATTGTGTCCATTCCAACCAGCATTCCACCGGAGGTTCAGGAATCATTAAAAAACAATAATCCCCTAGAACTTGCACTCAATTCGGTCAAAGCGTATCCATTCCCAGTGATTGCAATGATGAATGGATATGCGTTTGGTGCAGGACTCAATCTCGCCATTTGTTGCGATATGCGTATTGCTGTGGATTCGATCAAAATTGGCATGCCACCAGCAAAGCTCGGGCTAATTTATCATCCTGAAGGACTTAAACAATTCATTGAAGTCATAGGCATTTCAAAAACCAAAGAATTATTTTTTACAGCCAGCACCTATACATCGAACCAAGCAAAAGAAATGGGCATTGTTGATTATTTAATTCCGGAAAATGATTTGACGAACATGACATATAAAATGGCCAGTGATATAATATCAAATGCGCCTTTATCAATTTGCGGCACGAAAAAAATAATGAACATGTTAACCCGTTCCAGTTTTAAGATGACAGAATCAGATCTAAAAGAAGCGGAACGTTTGATCGTTGAATCATTCAATAGTGATGATCTCAAAGAAGGTCAAGCCGCTTTTATGGAAAAACGAAAACCGTGTTTTAAAGGGCGCTGAATAACGCTCGTCAAACGCGTTACAGCCCCATAAATTTACCCGCAATGCCTTTCATAATCTCATTGGTTCCAGCAAAAATGGCCATAATACGAACATCTCGCCACATTCGCGTCACAGGATGATCATTATCCAAGGCTGATAACCCAACCAGGTCAATCGCATCGTATGTTAAGCGCTTGATAAGATCGGTTGTCCAATATTTACACATAGATGTTTCTACCACAATATTGAGTCCTTCAGTATGATCTACCACTAGCTTGTCCACAAAGGTTTTTCCAAGTTTCACTTCAGTCATCATTTCTACAAGTTTGAATTGTGTGGCCTGAAATTTCGACAAGGGCTTGCCATTAATATCTGTATTTGTTTTACAATAATTGACCAGATATTCCATCAAATATTCAGCAGCAGCAACAGCACCAATAGAGCATACCAGACGTTCTTGTTGGAGTTTTTGCATGAGCATTAAAAAACCCTGCCCCTTTTCTCCCAGACGATTGGAAATTGGTATTCGACAGTTATTAAAAAACATCTCAGCTGTATCCTGACTGTGCATGCCCATTTTCAGCAATTTTTGTCCTTTGTTAAAACCGGGTGTTCCATTTTCAACGATATATAACGACATGGCTTCGTATGGATTTTCAATTGATGGGTCTTGTGCGGCCACAATCACAAGATCACAGTTTATTCCATTTGAAATAAATGTTTTGCTGCCATTAATAACCACATAATTGTTCTCTTCAACCGCAGTTGTTTTAATGGACGCCAGGTCACTGCCGGCGTCTGGCTCAGTCATTGCGACTGCGGCAATGATAGCCCCTGATGCGCATTTTGGTAAATATTTTTGTTTGATTTCTTCCGACCCAAAAGAATCAATATATGGAACAACAATGTCGCTGTGCAGTGTTGCTGTGAGGCCTGCTTGATGTGTGCGAACCATTTCTTCAGATACAATGACACTGTAAAGCAAGTCACCACCTAAACCACCATATTTCGGCTTGAGCATATAACACAAAAAACCCTCTCTCCCCATTTTTTTCCAGACAGATTTGGGAACGTGTTTGTTTTTTTCCCATTCATCCGCATAAGGTGTAACTTCCTTGGATAGAAATGTGCGTAAACGCTCCCGAAATGTTTTGTGTTGGTCGGTGTATTTTAATATTTCCATGATTCGCCCTCCTTGTTTTTTTAAATTTGGGTGTGATCGTTTTTCTTGGGATATCTTAAATGTTGATCAATCATAGATATACCATGTTTTATAAATTTTTCCAGTATTAATTTCAAGCAAATGATGGATAATATTTTCAAAAAAAATATCTTGTCAATAGAAAATACATGGAGTATAGTTCTTAAACCCTAAACGAACTGGAGGGTATCAATTACATATATCTGGAGGAATTAACAAAACCTTAAAATAAATAGAATCGTCTGGCAATCAGGCATTTTGGGTCAAAGGTGATATTTTTTTTATATGATAGACAAAAATAAATCCCATTATATTTCAATCGGATTTATTTATTATTGGAAAATTTTGAACATTCTTTTTTACCACACCCCCTTGACAATTCCAAAAAATGCAAAATATTTTTTTCATTTACTTGATAATGATAAATGAAAATTTAATCAGGTAACAATCAAATTATTAATGGCTCAAAAATTCTTACCAAAATAATAAACAATAGTAAACATTATGAAATAAGCATCCTTAAAGGATTGAATACTTAGCAATAATCATTGCTAAGTAAGCGTGAAAATAAGAGACGACAATCGAATAAGAACAAACTTAAGGATGATTGTTTCATCAAACAAAATAGCGGAGGTAATATCCAGTTATGATAGAAGTCAAGAACCTCACCAAATTATTTGGTCCTAAACAAGCAGTAAATGATGTTTCATTTGAGGTAAAAAAAGGCGAAGTGCTTGGGTTTTTAGGACCCAATGGCGCAGGAAAATCAACAACCATGCGCATGATTACAGGTTTCATCCCCCCAACATCCGGAACCGCACGTATTGGTGGAGTGGATATCACCCAATCCCCAATTGAAGCCCTTCAAAAAATAGGCTATCTGCCAGAAAATGCACCTGTATATCCAGAAATGACAGCCAGATCATTTCTAGAATTTTGTGCAGAAGTTCGCGGGTTTTCTGGAGCGGAAAAAAACAAAAAAATTGATGAAACCATTGAAAAGTGTTTTTTAAAGGATGTCATCTATCAGCCGGTAAACACGCTTTCTAAAGGTTTTAAACAACGTGTTTGTTTTGCCCAAAGCATTCTTCATGATCCAGATTATCTGATTATGGATGAACCAACAGATGGTCTTGATCCCAATCAAAAACATGAAGTGCGATCCATGATTCGAGAAATGGGAATCAACAAGGCGATCATTTTATCCACCCATATACTTGAAGAAGTGGATGCTGTATGTACCCGCGCGATGATTATTGCCAATGGCCATGTGGTTGCCAATGATAAACCAGAGCAATTGCGCGCGCGATCGGGGCTTCATGGTGCTGTCCGCCTGATACTTCAAAACGCTGAGGCTGAAAAGGCCAAAAATAGTTTGAATGTATTACCCGGCGTAAAAGAGGTTGAAGTCATTGATGACAAGAAAAATTTGAATTTACGAATTTATCCGGAATCTCTAGGTGTACCATTGACAGACAAAGTACTAAAATGTGCCACAGACAACAATTTTCAGGTTGAGTCCATTTATACAGAGCAAGGGCGATTGGATGAAGTTTTTCGGATGATTACAGAAGTCGGGGAAGCACGTTCGCGATTGGATCGGATTGTCAAACAATAATCCAACTTTGATTAACAATTGAATTTTAATAAAACCAAACAATTTTCGAGGTGCATATGCCAAGAACGTTTAGAAATACGAAAATTATCATGTTAAGAGAATTGACCGGTTATTTTGGATCTCCGGTCGCTTATGTATTTATCGTGATTTTTTTAATGCTGATCGGATTTTTTACTTTTTCGGTTAGTCATTTTTATGAAGCCGGGCAGGCAGATTTAAGAAGCCATTTTGAATGGTATCCCTGGTTGTTTCTATTTTTGATACCATCGGTTGCCATGCGTTTGTGGGCTGATGAAAAACGCGTGGGAACAATTGAGTTAATTATGACATTGCCCATTTCACTTACAGAAGTTATTTTGGGTAAATTTCTCGCTGCCTGGATCTTTATTGGAATCGCTCAACTACTCACATTTCCCCTTGTTTTGAGCACCATGTATCTGGGTAATCCGGATTATGGAACGATATTTTGTGCTTACGTGGGAAGTTTTCTCATGGGTGGCGCATACCTAAGTGTTGGCAGCATGACATCCGCCATCACACGAAGTCAGGTGGTCAGTTTTATTCTGGCTGTTGTGGCCTGCTTGTTCATGGTGCTTTCCGGGTGGCCTCCGGTCACAGAAGCCTTTATAGGATGGGCACCGACCTGGTTAATCAATCTGGTTTCTTCATTTAGTTTTATGACACATTACCAATCAATTCAGCGCGGTGTTCTGGATTTTCGCGATATTTTTTATTATTTGTCGTTTATGTTTTTTATGCTCTATACCAACGGGGTTATTTTGATTTCCCGAAAATCCTGATATTTTTAACTTTTAATAAACATTATTTTAATGAGGTGAATATAAAATGAGTGAACAAAAAAGTACCCGGATAAAAGAAACACTATTTTCAACAGCCGGTATTTCAATCATGCTGGCGGTTGTCATTTTGGCGAATGTGATTATCTCATATGCCAGTTTCCGATGGGATTTGACTGAGGATAAAATGTATTCTCTTTCACAGGGAACCAAAAACATACTGGCAAACATTGCTGAAGACGTTACAATCAAGGTATTTTACAACAAAAGCCTTCCCAATATACCGGTTAATATCAAGCAGTTCGCCAAACGAGCGATTGAATTCCTGGATGAATATGTCCAACACAGCAATGGCAAAGTTGTCATGGAACTGTATGATCCAAAAGTTGATTCTGATGAAGAAGAATGGGCGATGAAATATGGCCTTCAAGGGATGAACATGCCCACCGGTGAAAAACTATACTTTGGTGTCGTTATTATGGCTGTGGACCAGGAAGAAAGTATTCCTTTTCTTGATCCTGCAAGAGAAACCTTACTGGAATACGATATTACCCGCATTATTTATCGGGTTCAAAATTCAACCAAACAAAGAGTCGGAATCATTTCAGGCTTGCCAGTTTTTGGCAATCCACAGATGCCTATGCCCGGTCAACCCCCACAAGGGAATCAAAAGCCCTGGTTGTTTATTGACGAACTTAAAAAAACGTACAAAGTTGAAGAAATTGCCACAAGCGCTAAATCTATTGATAAGGACATTGATTTATTAGTCATTTTGCATCCAAAAGGCCTGAGTGATGCCCTTCAATATGCAATTGATCAATTTGTTTTGTCTGGCAAAAATGCAATTGTTTACGTAGATCCAATGTGTCATTCCGACCAGACACCTTCACAAAATCAATATATGCGCAATAATGGCTCCAATCTAGACAAATTATTCAAGGCTTGGGGTGTTGAGATGGAAGAACGAAAAGTTTTGGCTGACATGTTTCTTCCCACACGTGTCCGCACACAAAATAACAAAGTCGAATCAAACCCTGTTTGGATTTCAGCAAAAACAGAAAGTTTCAACACAGATAATGTCATTACATCCAATCTGGAAAGCTTGCTTTTTCCAGCATGTGGTGCCATAAAAAAACGTGTGAATGCGACATCAGAGGTCGAAGGCCTGGTTCTATCTAGCCGAAAAGCCAGTCTGATTGATTCGTTTAAAGCCAATTTCGGTGCAGAAGGCATTCGTCGTGATTTTCAGGCGGCTGCTGAACCATTCAATATTGTTGCTCAGGTGACAGGTAAATTCAAAACAGCATTCATTGCCGGTCCACCCAAAGATGATGACGACAAACCTGTGGCAGAAAAAGACAAACAGATTAAGGAAGCTGAAGAAGATTCAACAATCATTGTTGTTGCTGATGCCGATATGCTGAATGATTCGTATTATGTGCAAAGACAAAATTTTTTGGGATTTCAGATGACCAATATGTTCAATGATAATTTGAATTTTTTGTTAAATTCCCTTGAAATGTTATCCGGAAGTGATGACTTAATTGGTATTCGATCTCGCGGCAAGTTCCAACGACCATTTACAAAAGTTCAAGAACTTGAGCGTGTTGCTCAGGAACGATGGCAATCCAAAGAACAGGAGTTGGTGAGAGAATTAGAGCAAACCAATCGCCGCGTTCAGGAATTACAACAAAAGAAAGACCCTTCACAAAAAATGCTTATTTCACCAGAGCAAGAACGTGAGATTGCCAAGTTCAAGGCACAAAAAATTAAAGTTCGTAAAGAATTAAAGCGTGTTCGAAGAAATTTACGAGCGGATATTGAAAACTTGGGCCTGAAGATTAAATTTATCAATATCTTTTTAATGCCACTTTTGGTGACTATTGGTGGAATTGTTTTCGCCATTTATCGCCAGAAAAAAGCATATAATAAGTAAGTAAAGATATAAAAACGACTGTTTCTTACAAACAGATTTATCTATTAACCATTTTCAAGATTCAAGAGGTAAAACATATGAAACCGAAAACAATGCTTTTCCTGGTAATTATTTTAGCAATTTTAATCGGTATCAGTACGATAATCAAAACAATGCAAACCCCCTCGGTTTCCAAGAAATCCAGATTGGGAGGGGAATTGCTTGAAAATTTGCCGGTCAATGACATTGCCTCAGTAACCATTCAAAGCGAGGAAGGCACCGTCCAACTGGGTAAGGTTGACGATAAATGGGTTGTCAAGAGTCGATACAACTATCCAGTTGATTTCAAGAAATTGATTGATTTTGTAAAAAAATGGAAAGAAGCGAAAATTGGTCGTTCTTTCAAAGCGTCCGAAGCATCTCTTGCACGAATGAAACTCCTTTCGCCTGATAAAGCCGAAGCCAATGATGAAGAAAAGGGGATCATGGTATCACTGAAAAAGGATGATGATTCAGTTATTGCCAATATTATCACCGGTAAGGTTCGTGAAAATGAGCAGCGCGCATCAGGCGGACAATATGTTCGAATTGATGACTCTGATACAGTTTATCTGACAGATAAAAATTTTAAATATGTGACGAAGGATTCAAAAGGATGGCTTGACAAAGATCTTCTCGATATCAAGGATGAAGATATTCAAAAGGTTATCTTTAAAAATTTGGATGGTAAAAAAGTTTACACCATTCAGCGAGAGAAAAAAGGAGAAGATGCGAAACTGGTCAATGTGCCTGAAGGACGTAAGCCAAACAAAAGTGAAATCAGTTCTGTTATGCGTGCACTCAGTTCGCTTCGTATTGAAGATATTGAGAATCCAAATGAGGAGCAGACAGACAAATCAAAAGTTGATCAAATGACTTTCTATCTTTTCAATGGCAAGGTTTATTCATTATATCCTGAGAAAAAGTTTAAAAACAACGAAGATGTCTATTGTATCCGCATGGAAGTGGCTTTCCAAAAACCACCTGAACCTGAGAAAAAAGAAGAAAAGCCTGCTGAAACAACTGATGAAATTACCCCTGTTCCTGAAGAAAAAGCCGAAACAGATGCTGACAAAGAAGATGCTGATAAGAAGGAAGAAAAAACTCCAGAAGAACTGGCTTATGAAGCGAAATCGGATAACATAAAAATGTCTCCATGGACATATATTTTAGCCAAATGGAAATATGAAAATTTTATTTCCAACATAGAAGAGCTGCTTGAAGAAGAAAAGAAAAAAGAAGATAAAGAAGACAAGGATTAGCGAAATTTATCTATATATAGAACTCATCTGACAAGTCATCAATTTTGTATTTTTTTGACTTGTCAGATGTGTTTGATTAATAATCAAACACATACCCCACTGCGCGCCGGCTTACAAAAAACTTGGGTTTTCTGGGATTTTTTTCAAAATATTTTCGAAAGCGAACGACAAAATTATCCACAGTTCGGCTACTCGTGCCAACAGCATACCCCCATCCAATTTCCAAAATTTGTTTACGAGATAAAACAACACCACGGTTTGAAATAAATAGTTTTAACAACTTAAGCTCTTGTTCTGTAAGTAATATTTCACCAACAGTACAAAAGGCTTTTCCATTCTTGAAATCAATATAATTATCACCAAATTCAAACCGATATTCTTGTTTATCTGATTGAGCTTTTTTGTTTAGCCATCCTGAGCGTTTGAATAAACGTTCCACACGAAGTAGAAATTCATCTAAATGAAAAGGCTTGGCTAAATAATCATCAACACCATTTTGAAACCCTTTTATTCGATCTGCTGGTGAATTTTTTGCTGACAGAATTAATATGGGAATTTTTTCATCTTCAAGACGTATATGCTGAAGTAAGCTAAGGCCATCAAGACCAGGGAGCATAATGTCAAGAATAATCAAATGGGGCGCGAATGATTTCCATTCCGAAAGACCTGAAGGGCCATCAATGGCAATTTTTACATCATAGCCTTTCAATTTGAGGTTTAGCTTGAGTCCTTCTGCAATATGAGCTTCATCCTCAATTACCAGAATTTTTTTATGAATGGTCTTTCTTTCTGACATATTATACTCCATTATTCTTTTTGATTGGAAAATCCAGCTGAAACACAGAACCAGATTGATCGGGCTTATCAAGTACAATAATATGTCCCCCATGCATTCTTGTAATGCTGTAAACCATATACAAACCTAAACCGCTCCCTTTTGCAGAGCGATCATCTGCTTTGCCAATCTGAAAAAACTTTTTAAATATTTTCTTTCGATATTTTTTATCAATTCCAATGCCATTGTCTTCAAATAGAATACGAACGATATTTTTTTTCATTGTCAAACGAATAATGACTTCTGGCTGTTGCTGATTATTATAAATAATGGCATTACTGACCAGATTCCTGAAAAGCATTTCAAATAAATCTGTGTTTATTTTTAGAAATACGTTCCTCCCATCAGTCATATTATTCAAATATACATTTGAAAACTGGTGTGCATTGTTTTCAATGAACTTTTCGATAAATTCAACAATGTTTACATATTGAGTCTCATGACTGTGACGGCTTTCAAATCGAGAAATATTTAGGATATTGTTGATATGCTCTGACAATCTGTTCACATCAAGCAACATATATTCGATATAGGGCGTTTGATCTTCTATTGATAGCTGATGCGTAAGAAAGGTTTCCAGGTACAACTGAAGAGATGTTACAGGTGTTTTAAGCTCATGGGTATAGTTATTGATAAAATTATTTTGTAAGCGATATAATTGAAATGTTTTTTGATGATACACAAAAATGATAATCATTCCCATTAAAATAATCCCTACCAGTATCGATAACATCAGTATGACAACCCAGGTCTCCATTGCGAGGACTTTCTCATGAGGCAGATCGAATTTTTCAACTAATTCACTCAAGCCAGAGCTAACTTTAACGTACCAATAGATATATAAGAATAAAGATAAGACAAGCGCTACAATCGAATAAATTAAAATAAGAATAGGATGTAAAAGCCATTTTGATTGTGTCATGAAACGTTTTTTCCAGTCAATCTGGTCATTAGAATCGTTTTTGTTTCATCTGTAGCTCTTAGAAGTTTCCGCCAAATCTCAATGTGGTACCATTGCTTCAGGATATCCAAAAAGGGTTCATAGGACTTTCGTGGTTCATTGGCCAACAATATTTCTCCTCCAGGTGACAGGTATTTTTGGAACAAGGCAATTAATGGTTCAAAATCGCTTTCCTTGTAGATTAGTTCAGAGCCTACGATGATATCAAACCTTTCATTGATGTTTGGGTTGTGCCAGTCGAGTTGTTGAATCGTAAGTGACTGGCAATCATTAATATGTGCATTTGCCTGAAGAAACTGCATCGCTTGCAAATCATATTCAGTTGAAGTGACGCTATAACCAAAAGAAGACGCAATAATGCCAATTGTGCCGAGACCTGCGCCCAATTCGAGTATCGATTTTGATTGAATGTTATTTGCAAAATGATCCGCTAATATCAGTGAGGATTCCCAAATCTTTACCCATAATGGGAACTGATTTTGAACATCTGGTAAGTTTAAGTTTAGCAAAGCATCAAGATTTTTGGGTGCTAAAAAAGAAAATGATTTGCTCCCAATTTTTATAGAAATTGTTTCGGTTTCATATGCTTGATAAAAGGAATCAATAGAAAACATAGATTTATCTTTCATTTAAAATGGTTCATTCGCATGTTTGATCTGTTTCAATATTACGATAAAAAAACTAGCATTCAATAATAATGCCACAAGATTCACACCGATAACGAACATTGTTCGTTAAATGCGAGGTCACTGATTCAAAATCATAATGTTTTTTACCTGTTTTTTCAAAGCATTCAGGACAAAAATTTTTGCCAAGCTCTTCTTCAGTAATTGTCAAATGACAATGTTGACATTGAAAACGTTGTTTTGTGTCAGGCCGAATGAAACTAATTTTTTGATGTAAACACGTTGATGATTCCATATCTGTTTTAATTCGTTATCGTAATATTTCTTGATATTTCAGCCGTATTGCCCGGTGCATCTTCAAGCGTTATCGTTATTTCATAAAGACCTGTCGTTGTTAATTTTTGAAATATCGTACTTTCGCTTGTCTTCTGGCTGATAAATGTTTGATCTAGCGTGATTGTCATCTCGTCTGTTTGCGTATCATCTGAGTTAAGTTCGATTGGACCCAATTCATGAAGATCATTAGGAGGTACGTTCGTCCCCAGATAAGTCCGCTTTATATAGATATATTTAGCATTTCGGTCAATATCTTTCGCTTTCAATTCCGCAACAAAACGATTGCTATTATAATAACTCCATGTATCCAAACGATCACCGGGTTCATCTTTATAGAAATACAATTCATATATTTCAGGTGGAAAACCTTTATTTATTTGAACAATTTTGTGTGAAACTGTACTCTGTCCATTGCTATCCATTACTTCAAAAACAAATTGGTAATAACAGGTCGCCTTCAAATTTTGGATGATATTTCCCATATCCGGAAATGTATAGGTAAAACGGGTACTTGTCTGGGATAAGTTATATACATTGGGCCCATGATTGGGGGTTAATACATTGCAAGAAGCATCCGCACATTGATTTATCTGGATCTCAATTGTTTGCGCATTTAAATCATAGTCAGAAATAGTAATTTCAACAACACCCTCGCTGCCCTGTGTATAACTTTGGACTTGTTTTATTTTATCACTATTTTCATAAAAAATAATACGATCAATGACTGGTTTAAATCCATTGGTTTCATTATCACTGCCGCCACATCCACCCATATTAAATAACGCAATGATTGTTAACATTGTAATTATGGAGCAAATACGTTTCATGTCATACCTCCTTATTGGAAATAGTAAGTTAATCCAAGGCTGATACTCAAAGCATCCCAATCAAGGCTATCGCTTTCTGTGTCAGGCTTAAAATATTTTAAATCAAAATTTAATGCTGTATTCTCTAAACGATTGAGCCATAAATCTGCCCCGAAACAATAATGAAAACCAAATGCATCATCTAAATTCAAACCTGTATTGTTGATATTTTCAAAATCAATAACGTAATAACCGATCCCTGCCCCAAGATAAGGTTGAAGAATGGTATCTGTTGGAAGATAGAATCTCGTGCTTAGTGTTATTGGCATGGTTGATATTCTACCAATTTTTTCTTGATGTGCAGTGCTTCTCATATGAACATCAACGTCCATGATATGATCAATACATAATTCCATTGCAAAAAAATCGTTCAATTTCATAATCATCTGAACTCCAGCTCCCAAAACATCATCAAATTCATAATCAAGCGATACACCATTAATTATCATATCCGCATTCTTTATTCTAAAATGTGATACATGAGCGCCAATACCCAGCTTGTTTTGTTGTCCGGTTTCATAAACTGATGTCCACTGTGCCCATGCACTGATCGGTATCATACTTAAAACGATGAACAAAAGTAGCCTGATTGCTTTATTCATGATAATTCTCCTTCATTTTGTTGGAAAGCGACATTTTCCCCTGTTTTGGTTGAAACAATAACTTAACTTCGTATTATAAAAATAGATAACAGAATTCATTGTTTTTGACAACCAGAATTATTGGAATTTTGGCTTGGTTTTGAATATTAATTAGATTTTTTATGGATGGTTTTGTAAGTACATTTGCCGTTTTACCTTCATTTAAAAATAAAAAAATAGGCAAAACGGCTCCTGTCTGTTATGAGGTTCGATTAAGAATAATTACAGTAACTGTAATGCGGTTTGTGACATTTTATTTACAACTGTATTTACCGATATAGTTGTTTTTGTCATATATTTCGCTCTGAAATTTTTCACCATTTCCGAAGCAAAATCTGTATCTTCACGCCTGCTTCTTGCCTGTTCTATTACAGCAAGTGATTGCTGTAAACCACTGGCATTATGCTCTAAGCGTTGCATGACTTGCCCAAACCGGCTGCGTGTGTCTACAACCTGATTCAATGCACCATCAACTGCATCCAAGGCATCAATTGCACTATCAAAGTCATCAATAGTTGCAGATTTTAAATCAACGAATGTTGAGGCTTGAGCTGATTTATCAAACAAGGCACTTCCTGTACTTGATGAAATAGTAAAATCTTTTGGTGATTTGAGGATTAGATGGCCGCCAACCAGTGTGCTATCTGTCGTTGTTGTTCTGTTATCGTGATCATCTCTTAGCGTTATTGTGCCTCCTGATACTGTAACACCATCAGCTTGTAATCCTGTTACGTCAATTGTTTTATCATCACTGCTGTGCCTGAAATCTTCAATACCAATATCATAACCATCACTATTACTCAAAATGATTGCAGATCTGTTATCTGTCAACTCTGCTATTATTCCTGTTACAGATGATTGCTTATTGATATCATTTTTTAAAACATCCAGTTCATTGACATCAGATATATTCGCAGAAATTTTTACAGATGAACGTCCATGTAATGTAAAAAGGATATCGCCTGCGGCAGAGATATTTGATAATTTTGCAAATGTTTTGGCTTCTGCTCGAACACCTGTTGTTTGCGTATGTTGATTGACATCGTTAGCAATTGAATAGGCCGTTTGATTTGCAGCAACAGAAATAACTTCTTCTCCAAAAGCCCCTTTTAATGTAAATGAATCTGATGTCGTTATACCATTATTAATACTAGTAAAATCTGCATTAGCGGCTACTGCCTTTGAAATTGTGCCATCAGATATCATTTTGCTAGATCCAACTTGATTGGAAGCCAGATAGACTGGATCAAAGGTAGTAATTTCGGTCGGTTTCCAATTTGTTTGAAACCATTTTGTTTTATCGTTCAAAATTTTGGCGCCGGCGTATTCTGTATTTTCAACCACTTGAGCGAATATTTCTTTCCAGTGATCGAATTCTTTCTCAATTGCCTGAATATCTCGACCATTATTCGCGCCATCCATTGCCTGAATTGCCAGTTCTTTCATTCGGTGAAGCGCTTCTTCACAATCTGCAAGTGCGGCATCCCCAACTTCAGCATAAGAATATGCATCGTTGCTATTTCTTATAGACTGATTAGACCCCAATGCCTCTGCCTGCATTTTGGATAAATGCCCCATGGAAGCAACATCGTCACTCGCTCGGTTAATCGCCTTTCCTGATGACATTCTTTCAATCGCTTCTAATTGTTCTTCATGAAACCGCTGAAAATTGTGTACATCGACATTTCGAACTGCTGAATATAATAAGCCTATCATGCTAAACCTCCTTCGCTCGAGCTTTTCGCTTTTGCGTTTAATGTTCAAATATCAAAAAAAAATCAATAATAAAGGTTAATTATAGCTCTTATCGGTTCACCAGGCTGATACCTTAAATATAATTAATTAAACTTAACCTTTTTTTATTTTGCTTCGATCCAAAGGGACTCCTTCCCATGCAGCTGCCATGACCATCATGCAATCATCATAATCTAGTTCTTCCGGATTATAAACAATTGAGCCATCTCCCAAAGCTGTTTGAGCGATACGAGAAAAATGGTCTGGTGTAACCATTTGGGCACCTTCTCGGTTGAGAACCTCTTTAAAACATCTTGCATGACGTCCATTTGTTGTATCATATAAATCCTGATTCATTTGTCTGACATGGCTGATCACTTTTTCTGCACGTTGATGTTTAGGAGTGTTGGCGTATATTTCAGGGCCTGCCAGGGGATAGAGAATTTCAGCAGTTTGATCCGCATTTTTATGTAAATTGTATTCCAGGCCATATGGCAATAATATGGACATACATGTCCCATGGGGCACATGACAAACTGATCCAATAGAATGTCCCAATGTATGAACCATTCCTACCATTGAATTGGAAAACGCGATCCCTGCTAGGTTGGCACCTTTCGCTAGGGCAAGGCGTCCTTCTTGATCATCCGGGTTCTTGACCACGTTTAATAGATTGTTACTTAAAAGATCAATGGCAGCGAAGGCATGAGTATCACTTAATGGATTTTTTGCGAGGCAGGTATAGGCTTCAATGGCATGTGTCATGGCATCCATGCCAGTTGATGATGTTAAAAATGGTGGCAGTGTCAATGTCATGCGTGAATCTAGAACGGCAACATCAGGCAGTAAAAAATAAGATGTAAATAACATTTTTCTATTTTTTTCATGATCAGCAATGACAGCAACCAGAGTTACTTCTGACCCGGTGCCAGATGTTGTAGGAATCGCAATTAATGGGTTTAATGGACGTTTGATCGCACCTGCACCACAAAACTGAATTAAATCATCAGCTTCCTCAGATACAACAATATTGACACCTTTTGCGGTATCCAAAACAGATCCGCCACCTACCGCAATTATGGAATCACATTTTTTTTCACGATAAACACCTGCCAGATGATTGACAACTCTCAAATCGGAATCAGGTGGGATATTGTCCTCAATTGAGCCAATGGAAACTTTTTCTTTAATTGCCGCGGTGACAATATCAATTAAGCCGGCACCGGCAACGCCTTTATCTGTCAAAATGAGAGGGGTGTTTGCATTGAGCTGAGCCAATGCAGTGGGTATGCTTTCCAGTGCATTATGACCGGCCAGGGTCTTCACCCGACAACAAAACTCAAAATATTCAGGAATATGCATTCTAAACTCCTTTTTATAAAGACAGACCTTTCAAGCAAGAGATTTGCCATCATATGCGGCTGTCAATACTTTGATACATTCTTCTTTGTCCATACTCAAGCCATTGTCAATGGCCTTTTGCGCAATTGCCGGAAGGCTATTTTTTGAAATATCAGTTTGTTCAAGCGTTTTCGGAATTGCATTCTTTTTCAGGCTTGCCATTACAGTCTGGATTTGCTTGATATCATCAATTACTTTTTGCTTGTATGAATCTTTAGGTGTCTTTGCAAGGTCATCCAGGTTCGCAATTCCTTTAAACAATTTTTCTGCAAAGGAATCATTTTGTTTCATCTGATATTCCAGGCCATAGGGTAAAATAATGCCCATGCATTGGCCAGAAGGAATATTAAACATTGATCCGGCAGCTTTTCCAAGACGATGTACCATTCCGGGAGAAACGTTGGAGAAAGCACATCCCGCCATAGCAACAGCATTTCCAATGCCCATATTGTCTTTCTTATTCTTTGGATTGTTTATGGCCTTGGGCAAACAGTTTTTGATGTGTTGAATTGCAGCGTGTGCATAAGAATTGATAAATTCATTTCCATATGGATAAATGCAAGCTTCAAGTGAATGGGTCAAAGCGATCATTGCAGTGGATGCCATCAATTGAATTTCTGGGTTTTTGAATAATACAGGATCTATCACCACCAGATCTGGCATCAAAAAATGGGATGTATATGACTTATTCTCAACAAATGCATATCGGGTGATTTCAAATCCATTCCCCCATGCTGTGGGAATTGCAACAAATGGTAAGAGCCGATGTTTAATTTTATTTACTCCTGCCAGTAAATTTATATCATCAGGTTTACCGGATACAACAATATTCAAACCTTTTGCAATATCCATTGCAGCACCCGCACCGAGTGCAATGATAGAATCAAAACCTTTATATAGAAATTTTTGTGATAAATTGCGAATGGTTTTGACATCTGCTGTTTTGGGAACCCCTTCAAACAATCCAAACTGCATCCCCGAATCTTTGAATGCACTGATAATATGTTTACTTAACCCTTTGTCGGCTGTTAGCTGATCTGTGATGACAAGAGGGCGTTCAGCATCCAATGCTTTCAGTTCGACAGGAATATGATCCAGCGCTTTTTTTCCCGCATTGGTTTTAACCGGACAAATAAATTCAATCGTTGATTCTTGCATAATTCTTTCCTTTTTATGATACGAATTACATTCATAGTACTTGTTGTACTATTGATCGTATTGATCATTTATATCGGGCGTTATGTATGAACGTTCAGGCCCCTATTCAAGGATATGACGATACTATATGCCTAAAATGGTTCGAAGATATATTTGGAATCTTCCTTTTATTTTTCGATCCATCGGCCATTGAGGATAGCGTTTGACAGCAAGTTTTGCAATAATTTTCGGCAGCAAATACACCTCAACCATGTCTAAAATTCTCACCACTGAAAATGCGCTTGGAATGTCACCATCAACTGTCAAGCGATCATTACAGCTGGACATAGCAGTGCTTTCCTGAAAGGTGAATAATAAAAATGCAGCTTCCAGGTTTTTCATTGTCATATCAACATCGATTGATTTGCCTTTGGGGTCTCTTCCCATATATTTGACCTGTCCATTGATATCCTTTCCCACTAGCATACGTGGACCATCAGGTGAAACGCCCAAGGAAAATAAAAATTGATCTGGAAGTGTATCAAATTCTTTTTTTATATCCCCGTCTGCTTTAGCAGCAGCCTGAATTGCACGCCCTACAAACCAAAGCATAATGGCTGTGTACATGCGTTTCAATCTTTTCTTCCCAGGGGAAACATCTTTGTATTCGCCCACAGTGACCTCCTAATTTGTTAAGCTTTTGATATTATATTAAAAATATTACCATGATATTTTTTTGGTTTTGAAGCCGATTTGTTGAATTAATTTATGAGATTGTACGAATCTGATAAGTCGTTCAGGCCAGACACATTCAATTTGTCTGGCCTGTTCGATCGGGAATATTATTGAATATTCCTGGATTCTATCAGAAAACTATTTCGAAACCATTGTGATTGCCTCGACAGGACATTTAAGCTCACAAAAACCGCATCCAATACAGTTATTGCTTTCTGGTAAATAGGGAAGCAGCCTTTCTTGCGCTGTTTCTTCAATATCTGGAACAAGTAAGCATTCAACAGGACAAATATCTATACAGCTTAAACAGGCAGTACATTTTGACAGGTCGAACTTTGGCCGATCCCATTTGGACCTTTTTACGATTACGCATTGTACACCAAAATTATCGTATATCGCACCTTTGGGACATATTTTCCCACAGGCACCACAATCAATGCACAATGATTCATCAATTTTTTGAACACTTTCCTTTTCACCATAAATGGCACCAGAGGGACATAGGCGTTTGCATACCTCGCACCCTATACATACATCTTTTATCGAATATGCCATAATTGTACCCCTTATACAAATTATTAATTAATTCCCAACTTTTGTTTGGTTTCCATTGTTGGTTTTCCAGTTTCTGAATCCCAACCAAAATATTGCCAGTATTCGCTCATCAGTCTGTCAAGATTGACAGACCTCCCCTTGTTAGCCCCCTTGGTTTGTGTTGGCTGTCCAATGGTTCGTAAAGGCAATTTGATATTATTTGGCTCAATACCGTGTTTTACATTGAATTCTTGCTTTATTGTCTGAATACGTTGTCCGATTTCCATAATTTCTTCAGGCGATTTATTCCATCCGGTTGCTGCGTTTAGCCAATCAAATAATGGTGTTCGGGTAGATCCTAGGAATGCACCAAACATACATGCGCCCACACCATTTATGATATTCATATATTTACTACAAGATGCTGCCATATGTGTCTTTTCATCATCCACTGTGTATTTTGTATCTTTATTGTATAAGACTTTCGGAACAGGTAATGTTTTAATCTTTTTCCAAAGTTGAAACATTTCGTAGTATAAAAAGGCACCAATCGTATGACGCCCAGGAGTTGGCTCTACAGCATAATGAATGGCAAATCCTGGATCACCGCGACCATCATGAGCGGCAGGTTCCTGGCCACCCGCATGAATGGCATATTTTTCAGCACCCTTGCCTATTTTTTGAGATGCAACACGAACGCCATCAGCAAGAATATCACCAATACCTTTGCGATCAATCATCATTTGAAGCATTTCTATCATGGCATCTGTATTTCCCCAGGTCAGTTCAACGCCATCAGTGTCATCTTTCGTAATAATGCCATTCTCATAACACTCAATGGCAAAAGACAAAACATGACCGGCAGAGATGGTATCCATTCCGGCGCGGTTCAACATTTCATTCATGTAAAAAATACTGTCTGGATCCTTATTCATGCACAAGGCGCCCAAACATATAACTGTTTCATATTCTGGTTTGTGAGTTTCCTCATATTTACCAGACATGGTACATATTCCGCCACATCCCAGAGGACAGGAATAGCAATGATATTTAACGATTTCAGAATTTGTAAAAACATCCGGGTTGACAATTTTTGAGTGACTGACAGGCCAATCAGCACTGGAACCATCCCAGTTTTTGATAGGGGAATCCCCAATTTCAACACTTAACTGGTTCATGGATACAGTTCCCCATTTTCTTAACATAATTTTGTAAAGCATCCCATCCATGATTAACTGATGGGGCAAAAAACGCATTAATTTTCCAACATAAGCTGTCGCCGGACCACTAACAAATGGGGGTTGAAAATTTACCCAACGATAACAATTCTTACTTAGCCGTTTCATTTCATCGTAGCTGTGGGGGACAATGGGCTTATTTCCATTTAAAACAAGGGCTTTTAGTTTTTTTGACCCCATTACTGCCCCCAAACCAGATCTTGCAGCAATTCTTCCACGATCATTGCAAACACCTGAAATTAAAGAGCAATTTTCTCCAGCTTGACCAATACATGCAACACGTGGTGTTTTTCCTTTTTGAGAGTAACGTTTTATGAGCATTTGCTCTGACTCAACAGCATCTGTACCCCATACATCTGAAGCATCTCTTAGTTCCATTGTTTTTGCATCTATATATAGATACACTGGTTTCTCACTAATCCCTCTGAATAAAATACCATCATAACCGCATTGTTTAATTGCTGGTGAGAAATTCCCACCGCAATTGGCATCACCCCATGTACCAGTCAATGGTGATTTCCCAATGACCATCCATCGACCTGTAAACAAGCTTCCTGTTCCGGTCAACAAACCGGACATAAAACCAATATAGTTATCCGGACCAAGAGGGTCGGCATTTACAGGAATTTTATGGTACAAGTAATATGCACCTAAACCTGTTCCGGATAAATATTCTTCGTAAACTTTATCGGGAATTTCTTCCTCGTAAAATTCATTTTTTGACAAATCGACAATTAGTAGTTTGCCCATATACCCTTTACCCATAAAACCTCCCCATAATAGTGTCCAAAAAAATCAGATATTAATACGCAATAAATTAAATAAAGTAATGTTCATTACTGTTTTTACTCAGTTCATATAAAAGATTGGCGGATTCTCATCCGCTTTTTGTTTGATGGATACGTTATTCCACAAATAATTTTCCTTGATACGTTTTTCGTTCTTTTAATTGATGATGAATAAGATCCAACGTTGCTTGTTTATTCAGTGCCCAGGTTGGCGCAACCAATTCATGTGGATGTGGATCGCCAGTTAATCTCTGAAGTACTGTTTTTTGAGGCAATCGTTCAATAACATCGCACACCCAATCAGCATATTGTAAGGGATATAAACATTTGTATCGGCCTTCTCGATACATTCTTTCCATTGGTGTGTTTTTGATAATATACAACAAATGAATTTTAACTGCATCAAGTTCTAACCTGGCAACGACGTTTGCTGTTTGAATTACATGATTGCGTGTTTCTAATGGCAATCCCAAAATTAAATGAGTACAGGTTAATAGACCCCTTCTCTTAGTTGCTGTAATTGCATCTATAAAACATTGTGCGTTATGTCCTCTGTTAATTCGGGATAATGTTTCGTCATGAATGCTTTGCAGGCCATACTCGATCCATATGAGCTTTTTCTTATGATATGACTGCAACAAATCCAAAATTTCATCTGTAACACAATCAGGACGTGTTCCTATACACAGGCCGACAATATCAGGAACTGATAACGCTTCATCAAACAATGACTGCAAATGTTCAACTGATGCATATGTATTTGTGTGCGCCTGGAAATAAGCCAAGAATTTCTTTGCTTTATACCTTTTTTGCAATCTTTCTTTTCCCAAAATCAACTGATCTTTGACACACATATGATTGGCAAGACCCGTACCTGATCCACGGTCATTGCAATAGATACATCCACCTGTTGAGATGGTTCCATCACGATTGGGACAGGTAAGGCCTGCATCAATTGTAATCTTTTGAACCCGACAACCAAAACGAGCTCGTAGAAACATATTTAATTGAGTGTATGGTTTAGACTGCAAAATGAAAAATTTAAATACAACAAATACAATAATCAGGCAGCTAAGCTAAGCATACGGGATCATACGTTTCAAACACTTTGAATTGGTCTGATCAACTACATGCCCTTGTCTTAATACGCGTTTACGTTTGGTTGATTTTTTTGTCAAAATATGGTTGGCATGAGATTTCGAAAATTTAAACTTCCCTGAACCTGTTTTTTTAAATCGTTTGGCTGCAGCCCGATTTGTTTTGATTTTTGGCATGATTGAATCACACTCCTTTCTAATTACAAATTACTTCGGAGCCAATAGCATAAACATGTTTCGTCCTTCTAACTTTGGCATTTGTTCTACAACTGCCACATCCTCGGTTGCTTCAACAACTCGTTGTAACATTTCTTTACCTTGATGGGTTAGTGTGATTTCACGACCGCGAAACATGACAGATACTTTGACCTTGTCTTTTGCTTCGATGAAGCGTTTGATATGACCAATCTTGGTGGTTAAATCATGATCACCTGTTTTGGGGCGAACCTTGATTTCTTTAATGTTAACTGTTGATTGTTTTTTTCTGGCCTCTTGTTGCTTTTTTTGTTGCTCATATTTAAAACGGCCAAAGTCCATAATTTTACATACCGGGGGATCTGCATTTGGCGAGACTTCAACGAGATCAAATCCAAATTTTTCGGCTTCTTCTAAAGCCCGATTTTTTGATAAAACTCCAATCTGTGTGCCATTCGGATCAATAACCCGAACTTCTCTCGCCCTGATTTGATGGTTGATGAAAACTCGTTTAGCTATGTGACACCTCCTAATGGTTGCCTAAATTGCATGTTATTATGCACTTTAGAGTGAGTCATCGTTATCCACAACAATTTTTTTTACATTGGTGGATGAAAAAATTTATTAATGATATAATTTATTAAAGAGATTGCAGAAAATCAAGAAAAATATTACTGAAACAGGTCCATTTCCAACTTTCGTTCGTCAATATGATGACAAACAGATTGAATAAAATGATCTAATGGCACTCCATATGCGACATGACCATCCAATCGTCTCACTGATACGGTATTATTTTCTTTCTCTTTATTGCCCAGAGTCACAATCAATGGTATTTGGTTCAGTTGTGCATCTCTTACTTTTTTCTTTAAATTCTCAGAACGACCATCTGTTTCTGTACGAATATTTTTTTCGACCAGTTGTTTCTGTATTGTTTTTGTAAATGGGATCAGATCATCATTTAATGACATGAGTATGACTTGCACAGGTGCCAGCCACAATGGAAATTTCCCCGCATAATGCTCAACCAGAATACCAAAAAATCTTTCGATAGAACCATATATAACGCGATGTATCATAATCGGTCGTTTTCGTTCATTGTTCGGCTCAATATAAGTGAGATCAAAACGTTCTGGCAATGACATGTCTAGTTGAATGGTCCCACATTGCCACGTTCTTTTGAGTGCATCCTTGATATGAATATCAATTTTGGGACCATAGAATGCCCCATCGCCCTCATTAATACCATATGCCTTGCCATATTTTTCAAGCGCCTCCTGCAAGCCCTTTGTGGTTTTTTCCCAGTCTTCATCTGTACCAATAGACTTTTCAGGTCGTGTAGACAATTCCAAATGGAACGTTAATCCAAAAGTGGAATATATTTTTTCAACCAGGTGAATGACGCCCAATATTTCATCACAAATTTGTGATTCAGTCATAAAAATATGTGCATCATCTTGATGAAACGCACGAACGCGAAACAACCCATTGAGTACACCACTTAATTCATGTCGATGGACCAAACCAATTTCACCGACTCGCAGCGGCAATTCTCGGTAAGAATGAGGTTTCATGCCAAACAATAACATTCCCCCCGGACAGTTCATGGGTTTAATGGAATAATCGACATCATCGATTGTTGAAACGTACATATTTTCACGATAATTATCCCAGTGACCACTACGTTCCCATAAACTTCGATTCAGCATAATTGGTGTTTTGGTCTCAACATAATTTGCTTTGCGATGTTCATAACGCCAATAATCTAATAATTCGTTCCAGATGACCATGCCTTTGGGATGAAAAAACGCCATACCAGGAGCTTCTTCGTGAAAGCTATATAAGTCTAATGCCATACCAATTTTCCGATGATTCCTTTTTTTGGCCTCTTCAAGAAAATCTAAATACGCTTTGAGCTCTTTTTTATCAAAATATGCTGTACCATAAATGCGTTGCAATTGAGCGTTGTTTTGATCGGCACGCCAATAAGCACCGGAAACCTTGAGCAGTTTAAATGCTTTGACAAAACCTGTGTGTGGTACATGAGGCCCTCTACAAAGATCAGCAAAATCGCCCTGCTCATACAGTGATATTTCGCCATCACTTAACTCTGAAATCAACTCAAGCTTATAGGGTTCATCTTTAAAAAAAGATTGTGATTCTGATTTAGATATTATTTTCCGATGAAAAGGTAGTTTTGCTTTTATAATTTTTTTCATTTCTGCTTCAATTTTGGGAAAATCATCATGTGAAACCGGCTCCATATCGATATCATAATAAAAACCATCTTCAACTGTCGGCCCGATGGTCAGTTTGGCTTCAGGATACAAATTCAAAATGGCTTGAGCCATCACATGAGCGGCACTGTGACGCATAATTTCAATTGCTTCTGGATCTTTTGACGTAATAAATTGGATTGAAGAAGAATTTGAAACAGTGGTATGTAAATCCACAAGCTGATCATTGACACGCATTGCCACACAATTACGTGCGAAATCATTGGATATGGTTTTTGCAATCTGTTCACCGGTTAAAGGAGTTTCAACACTTTTTATTTTGCCATCAGGAAACGTTAATTCTATCATGTTGTGCCTCGTTATGAAAAACCAGGAAAACTTTTTTACCTGGCGAATAATTTATCAAAGCTTTTTACGAACCCATCTGAAAAAAATTGCAAAGTGTTGTCAATAAATAACGATGGAAACTTGAACAGATCCAACATTGAGCTATACGTTGACAAATTGATTCACTTGGGAAAGCTTCTTTTTAGAAAAAATAATATGAAATGACTGAATAAACCTTATGAAATTTTCTAGATTATATAAAAATCAATAGCAGGTCAAGAAAAAAATTTTTCATTCAGTACACAAGGTGTTTTGTGAGTAAGGATAATAAAAAATTCATGACCTGTCAGTTACAAATCATATCAATCAGTTCTTCCGCATTGATTGGTTTTTCGATCAACGCATTTGCACCAGCCGCAATGACCTTCGCTCTTGTTTCATTCGAGGTATCAGCAGTCATCACCAAAATTTTCGATGACTTCTGTGTACGTTGAGACAAATTGTTTTCAATTTTCCGAATGGCTTTGATCGCCGAAATACCATCCATTTCAGGCATTTCGATATCCATTAGAATGGTATCATAGGGTATTTCCTGAAATCGCTCAACAGCTTCCTGTCCATTGTTGACAAACATTTTAACCCAGTCATTATGTTCCGATAAATAATATTCCATAAGCAAATGACTGTTCGGACTGTCATCAGCGATGAGTATTCGTTTCGTATATGTATGCGTATCATTCATTGCAGTGGACTTATTATCCGGTAAGATCAAGATAAACTGGGTTGAATGGGATGTGCTTGAACGAATGCCTAATGTTCCGCCGTGCGCTTTTGCAATAAGCATGGCTGTGTAGGCGCCTTTGTGTTGTTTTGAAACATCGGCAGGTCTAACAAAAAAATTGTTCAATGTTTTTTCAGGCAGTGGCACCTGGCATTGAATGCTAATGTGCAAATCGGTTTCTTGCTGTAATGAAATTTTTATCTTTTGGTTATCTGGGGATTGTTCGATGATATCACCTAACAATAGACTAAACATGACATACAGCAAATTACAATCACCCCATATTTCAGAGACGTGATCCCAGGATATGGGCGAATCATTCATGAAATATTGGATTTCCAATGATCGCGCCAAAAGTATCGAGGAAAAGTCTGTCATCAACTTTTGAAATATAAGATTCAGATTACATTGACGACTATTGAGTTCATAAGCATCAGCCTCAACCTTGAAAATATCCAAAGCTTGTTGAAGCATGTCGAGCATTTTTCGCGCATTTTGATGAATGATTTGTGACCAATCGATTAAATCCTTTTTTCCCACCTGGGTTTTGACTGCCATCAGTTCAGATAATCCAATCACACGCCCCAATGAATCCTTCAAGTCTTGTTTTAATAACAATTCTAAATCAGCCAACATGTATTGGTTTTTTCTTTTCCATGACATTTCAAGACCAGCAATCAATATTTTATGGGGTTCGGTATTATATTTAAACAATAATCTTCCTGAAACAGACAGGTACAGGTATGCACCATCCTTACAAATTATTGCGATTTCAATGCGTTGTGTTTGTGTTTGCGTTTGGATTTGACGCATGAATGTTTGTGTAAAAATTGATTGCCAATCTTTGGGTACCAATTCAACAAAGTCTATATTTTGAATATCTTGAAAACTGTAGCCGCTAAGTTTTAAAAATGATTGATTGGCTTCCAGAATTTTACCCTGACAATTAATAAAAACTAATGATTCCTGGCAGCTCCCAAAAATTGTTCGACTTTGATATTCCCATTCTTTCAGGCCTGTCTGTACCTCTTGTAAAAGGGTCCGCGTTTTTTCTGTAATTTGATAAGAATCTTCATAACTTTCATTTAATTGATTATATTCTGACTGTAATACTTTTAGCTTTTTATTCAATAATGTGGATGTCTGAAATATTTTTTCGGACAAAAACCCTGTTTCGTCAGTTCGCATTGAAAGAGTCGTGTATATGTTCTCTGATTCAGGTGTAAAACTTTCGATATGCTTGCCCATTTGAATCAGCCGGCGTGAATGACGACTCATGATAATATACAAGACAATTCCAATGGAAATCATGCCGCTGATCCATACCCCAAATATCCAAATCATGTTGGAGAATAACAAGATACTCAAATGCGAATTCAATCGTTTTCGTTCTCGATCAACTGATTTTAAATGAAAGATCAGTTTTAGCATTCCCCATAAATCATATTGAACAAAGATAGGGACTCTGCATTCTAATAACGTTTGTCCATTTTTTATAAAATGATGGGTCATTATTATATCAGCAATCAGGTTGGTATGATGCGTATTTTTAGGTTTTGATGAAATATATTGGGTGTTTTTTGTTTGATGATGAACATAACCATTGGTATCAATTATATATGCATTGAGTAATGACTCATCTTTAAGAACCATTTTATCAATATCCTCAAAAACATGAATAAACTGAAATTGTTCAATATTCGAGGATATCTGCTTTACCATACCAGCGCCATCAATTTTTTTAGAATGGACTATGCGGTCAATAAGATTTGTTAAATATTGTTCGTTTTTTGTTGTAAGAAGTCGATGGCAGGTATCATAATGAACAGTCATGAAAATAATGCCTAAGATTCCCAGTCCAAGGTAGGTCCAAAAAATAATTCTGGCAGTGATACCCAATTTAAATGATTTTTTCACTGATTTTTTTTCCGATTTCACTTTTCACCTGATCTCATCCGAGCGTATCAAATGATGTTATGTTTTAGAAATAGGCAATTGAAAGCAAAAGGATGCCCCATTACCAGGTTCACTTGTGCAATGTATATCCCCATGATGCAAACGAAAGATTAAACGTGACGTTGCCAGGCTGAGCCCCAAACCTTTATGATGATGCCTTATATCTCTAATACTAAAGGGTTCAAAAATGCTTGCCTGATTTTCAGGGGAGATGCCCGACCCTTGATCTGAAATAGAAACTTTACAAATATCCGATTCACATGCAATCTCAAGGCATATTTCTCCATATTCTGGTGAATATTTAATTGCATTTTCAACAATATTTTGAACTGCAATTTGAATGTAATACCAGTCTGCTTGAATACAACAATCTTGTCGATTCTTCCATTTAACGCTGATGTGTTTTTCAGTCAACAGGTTGTGTAAATCATCCAATAAGCTGTCCAATAATAATAATAGGCCAACAGGTTGCATATCAAGGGGTTGTCCTTGTGCTAGACGATAATATAATGTAATCTTTTCGATCAACTGCAACAATTGTCTGGCACTACTATGCACAATATTGAGCATAGTAACATGATCTTGAGATAAATTATCAGACAATAAGAGTTCAACTGCACCAATGATTCCACTCATTGGCGTTTTTGTTTCATGCGAAAGTAATGCCAACAAGTTGGATTGATTGTTTTCAATTTCTTCAACACGTTTAAGTCGTTTGAAAACATTTATTTTCGCCAATAATTCATCTTTATCAAATGGTTTAACAATATAGTCATCAGCCCCTTTTTCATATCCTTCAAGACGTTCATTCAGCATTCCTTTTCCGGAAACCATAATGATTTTAACAAACTGGTATGTTGGATCTTGACGTATTTTTTGACAAACATCATATCCGGTAATTCCTGGCATCATAATATCCAGCAAGATAATATCCGGTCGAAATTCCGGCAAAATGTCCAGCGCTTTTTCACCACTTTCCACATATTTACAAATAAACTGATTCTCAGAAATAAAAATATCTTGAAATACAAATAGATTCATTGAATCATCATCCACTACAAGTATTTTAGTTTTTTCCATTGTTTTCCTCCATCTCTTTTGATGACAGGTATTGCATAATTCTTTGATATGAAGATCGCAATATGAAATGAATTGTGGCCCCTTTATCAGGATTGTTATTCACCCAGATTATTCCTCCATGATCATGAATTATTTGTTTACATATCGCCAGTCCCAATCCAATTCCACCAGAACCACTGCGAGTAATACTGCTTAGAAAAAATTTGTCGAATATCTTTTCTTGTTCATTTTCAGGAACACCTATTCCCTGATCTAATACAGAAATTTTTATATCTGAGGTTTCTGTATTTTCAGAGACAGGCACAATACGGATAAAAATTTTGCCTTTTACTGGAGTCACTTGAATGGCATTGTTTATTATATTTTGCAAAACCTGGACGATTTTGTCTGAATCAAAACATGCCTTGAGTTGCGGATGTCGTATTTTTACAACTGGCTTGATTTCTTTATTTAAAAACATTGGCAGAAGTTCAGATATTGCAATATCAATAACAGGTTCAATACGTGCTGTTTTAAATTGATAGGTTTGATGACCAGATTCCAATCGAGATAGATCTAATAAATCATTTAGTAATGGGAGTAAGCGGTTACCAGCTTCACGAATGTTTTTAAAATAAGCATAGATTTTATCTTTTGGCAAGGATTCAAAATTTTTTTCACCAGTTTTGGCACAATGCATAATCATTTGCATCGGCGTTCGAAATTCATGAGACATATTGGCGATAAACTCACTTTTCGCATTATTGGCTGCTTCGGCAGCTTCTTTTGCGTCAATAATCGCTTTTTCAGCATTCAAGGTTTCTGTAAAATCCCTTGAAATATGATAGATGACAGACATGCCATTCCATTGGCCTTTTGTGATTTTTGTTTCAACAGGAATGGCATCACCATCACTTTTTAAAAGCATCATTCTAATGATGTTGTTTTGATTAGATAGCGCTTTTTCATATTGTTTCATGATTCTTTGATGAGAATCCTTTGGGATCAAATCCATGTAATTCAATTGTTTTATGCTTTCGTCAGTCATTTGTAAATGTTTTTTTAGAACAGGGTTGGCTTCAATTATTTGTCCTTCAGTATTTGTAATAACAATGAAATCATCAATGGTATCAAATAGGGTTTGAAGATTCTTTCGACTGGCTTCCAATTCTTTTTTTTGCTTATGAAGGCTTTTTTCCAGACGTTTTTGATTGATTGCCATTCGAATGCTAACTTTTAGCTGGGTTAAATCAACAGGTTTGGTCAGATAACCATATGGTTTTGTCGCAATGGCTTTCTCAATAATACTGTTTTCAGAGGTATTTGTTAAATATATGAGAACAGAATCGTACCTGGATGATATTTCTTGTGCAGCCTCAATACCTGACATTTGGCCAGCAAGATGAATATCCATAAAAATGATATCCGGAAGGTTTTGATGTGACTGCATAAGATACGCTAGCGCCTGCTCTGCAGTTGGAAAAGTAGCCTGGATATGATGAGATAAAAGTTTCAGTTGTTCTTCGATGGTATATGCAGTTAATTTATCATCTTCAATGATCATAATTGATAAAGTCATTTGGGGGTCCTTTTATTCATCAGGTTTTTTTTCTGGTAAGTATACAGAAAAAGTCGTTCCATTATTGATTTGGCTGTCAACTGTAATCCAACCCTTGTTTAATTTAACAAACTCATCACATAATATGAGTCCCAGACCGGTCCCTTTTTCCCCTGCAGTTCCTTTGGTTTTGTTTTTAACATCTGTTTTAAATATTCCAGAAAGACGATCTGGTGAAATGCCAATACCTGTATCCTTTACTGAAACGACAAGATGATTGTTTTTACGTTCATGAGTGATCGTCACTGTTCCTTCAGTGTTTGTGAATTTGATGGCATTGGTAATTAAATTTCGAAAAATTGTTTCTATCATGTTTGAATCTGCCCAAACACTTAATTCTGGTGGAAAAGAATGAATCAGGCGGATACGCTTTTGTTGCGCTTGTTCTTGATATAACTCTGTTAACCATTCCATCAGTTTGAAAAGATTTACTTCTTTAGGACTTGCAGATAATTGTTGACGCTGAATACGTCCCCAACATAGTAAATTCTCAAGTAACTTATGAATATTTTTTATTGAGCTGGATATGGTATGACTAAATTTTTGTAATTTTTTATCATCATACTTTTTAACGATTTTTTCCAGAATACTGATTGAGCCGACCAAAGGCATAAAAGCACCGCGCAAATCATGCGCGATAATTGAAAAAAAAGTGTCTTTTGTGTGGTTTAATTCTTCAAGCTTTTGTTTCTGGTCCTGTATGGTCAGGTGTGTTTTGATACGCGCAATAACTTCTTCTTGCTGAAATGGTTTCGTAATATAATCTACAGCACCATATTCAAAGCCTTTGATTCTAGATTTTGTCGCAGTCAGCGCAGTGACAAAAATAACAGGTATGTCCTTTGTCTTGGGGTTCTCTTTTAATTGACGACAGGTTTCATAACCATCAATTCCAGGCATCATAATATCCAACAGGATTAAATCAGGTTGCGCAAACACGGCACGCTTTATTCCCACTTCACCATTTTCTGCAATTAAGGTTTTATAGCCATACAGGTTTAATTGTTCAAGTAGTATTTTGATATTGACTATATTATCTTCAATGATTAGAATTTTATATTCGTTTTTTTCAGTCATCTATCAACCTATTAACCATCTTCTTTAAAAAAATTTTGATATAAGATAGATTCAATTTTTGAAAGTTGAAATGTTTCTGCCAATTGAAAAATTGTTTTTGTAAATGAATTATGATTTGAGTCGTTCCTGTTCATTTGGGTACACCATTTTTTTATGCTTTCAATATCACCTTGTTGGACCATATGATACAGTTCTTCAATGGATTGTGTTCGTTCTATGAAATTGAGGTCTGCCGGGTTAATTTTTATCGGTATTTTTTTTTCAGTATTCAGATACCTGGCTTGCAAATCTTTTTTTATGTTATAATCTTGTTGTGTTATGGGAAGTTCTTCCAATTTTAAAAGCGTATCACTTAGTAATGATAGCATTGTCTCACTACATTGATGAATGATATCCAATTTTTCTTTTTGATCGGTGTTAAACTGGATAGGATCATTTTTCAAAAACTGGACACAACTTGATATCCCATGTAAAGGAGTTCTAAGCTCATGACTCATATTCGCAATTAATTGGCTTTTTGTTTGATCAGCGAGTTCAGCCAATTCTTTTGCTTTTTTTAATTGCAAAAACGTTTCTCGCTGTTTTTTGATTGTTTTTTGGAGTGCTCTGTTTCTTTTATTAAGTGCTTCATTGCTCATGCGTAATTCATTAAGTATAGACCATTGTTTTACTGCAGCGTCAAGTGCCATTTCAAGTTCTTCCTGACCAGAATGTTTTTTTAAATAGTTGGATCCGCCCTGCTTGATAAAACCAATTGCACTTTTGAGGTCTTCATTTGACGTTAACGCGACAACAGGTGTATAGGGATATTTTTTTTTGATAATCCGAAGTAATTCAAAACCATCCATTTCAGGCATGCGAATATCAGTGACCACAATATGAATTTTCTCATTCTCCATAACTGAAAGTGCATCTTTTGCAGAACATGCAAAATGAACCGTGTAATGTAATGGTTCCATGCTTGCTTTCAATATTTCTAAAAAGACCGCATCATCATCAACAAATAGAATGCTTATGTTTTGATCGTGTTTATTTGTCATTTATAAATACTTATGTTTTTTGTAATCAGTTTGATATTAGGTGTTATGAGTTATTATCGTCTTGACAATTAACATAATGAAATATAAATGTCTAGTTATGAGAGCAATCTATAAAAAAAAATATATAGATTGATTAATCATGTGTCTCCTGACTGTATT
>Ga0272440_1000437_pt1 | contig 35212 bp, 20 predicted proteins | sample SSMMMBAug17_FD_192440 | JGI IMG/M metagenome (GOLD analysis project Ga0272440, IMG submission 192440) | Marine sediment archaeal communities from Little Sippewissett salt marsh, Falmouth, MA, United States - SSM-MMB-Aug17 | ecosystem: Environmental > Aquatic > Marine > Wetlands > Sediment ... | reverse complement strand
AAGATATCATCACCCATTAATTGACTTAATTTTGTGATATCTAGCTCCGGCTTAACAATTGATTTAACGATGATGCCCTGTTTTGATGCGGCGCATGCGATAATATTCAGTAAAAGCAAACAAATCAATCCGCGTTTAATTACTTGTTTCATGTTACTCCTCCTTTATTTCTTTTTTATCCATGAGCGAATCATGCCAGGATAAATGTTTAAATGTTTGATCTTCAAACTAATCTAATAGCATCAAATCATAATTCATTTTACTACTTGTCAAATCAGGTAAATTAGATTTAATTTTTATGGTTTTATGACTAAATGGACATTGAACAATTTCCTTTGTACTTTCAGAAAAGTCTCCATCATCATACCAGGAAATGATCAAGCTATTATATAATGAACGTTTCATGCAAAAAGCAGTTATGTGTAGTTGCCCATATTGTACTTTAGCCGATTTTATAATTACTTCGTCATTCTTTGGATATTTAGATACCTTCGCGGTAGGTTTCATCCACTCCTTTAAAACTTCTTCTTTTGAAGGTAAAACAAGTTTCGCTCGAATATTAAGACAGATTCTTCGTTGGTCAAGAAATTCTTTTTGTTCAATAATATCTGTTTTTTGAATGCTAGCAGCACTAATACTTCTGATTTTGTCCTTTGTCATTATGCCATTATCAAGCTCATATTCGGATAAAATCATTGTTTGAGAAAGTGAAACAGCTTTTTGTTGCACGATTGCAAGGGCATCCTCCCGTGCTTTCTTGATAGAATCATTGTCTGAAAAATTATGACAATGATTGGTGTTAATGGTCCTTACCTCAGGTTTGCCACTCTTCACACGCTTTTTCTTTTCTGTCCTAAATGGTTTCGTATCATCAATTTTTTGGGGCTTTGAAAATATTGAATTTTCATGGTTTGCCTTATATTTTGGTGTTGAATGTTGCTTTTCAAGAATAGGCGGATTCGGATCAGGTAACACAAATTTTTCTGCACATCCTAACAAAAGATGACTATATACGAATAAAATTGCAATATATATCATCTTTCTATCAGTTCTATTTTTTGGGTTTACTGTTGCTTGTTTCATTTTTCCCTTTCCTGTTTTATCTCTTTTCGAGATACATGTTAATTTTTCTTTGTTCAATATATTCTTTTTGGTCAACTATTTCTGTTTTTTTGATACTGGCAGCACTGATACTTGTAAATACATCTTTACTAATCAGGCCATCTTCCATTTGCAAACTGGACTCTAAATAGCTTTGTGAAAGCGCCACAGCTTTTTGTTTTGCAAGATTTAAAACAGTTTTTCTGGCCTGATTTATTGTTTCATTGTCTGAAAAATGATAGCACTTATCAGCCTTGATAATCTGGCTTCCTTCTACGAAAGTGGTCATTAAAAATATGACTGAAAAAAATGTAAAAAACATGTAAAATTTCATTTGCTCTCACCATCAAACACTTTAAAAATTAAAATAAATGAGTGTCATCAATAAAGCTGGCACGTACGATTACGCCCTCTATAAAGGGAGAGTTTTTTTAGAGTGTCTCATATTAAACATCTATTAATATGTCAATAAAAAAAGAGTAAGACTCATGAATTAAGATATATTCAAAACAATGTGAAAGCCCTTATTATAAAGGCTTTCACAGACAATAAACCGCTACCTGGTCAATACCTTTTACCTGAAGCTGCCTTAAAATCATTGGAGTAATAGCTGAGATAATCAGTAATATTCCTTGATGACCACGCTCTAGAGCAAGCAAATAAAAGGTTTTCAATCAATTGTTTTGGTGGTTTAGACTGTTCGAATATCGTATCCTTATAATGGGTAACAGAATCGGTTTTTTCCTGGCTTAATACAGGGTCTTATTCTGGTAATGCAGAAACTATTTTTGATTCTGTATTCTGAACAATCGTTTCAGCAGGAATAGGCTCAACTCTCGATATTTGAGGTTGCACAGGTTCAATTTCAGGTGTTTCGGTTTCAACTTCTGCTTTAACAATTTCTTCAGGCGCTTCTTCAATATGTTCTTGTGGTTCCATTTCGACTTTTTCCGAAGGTTCAATATCAGCAATATCCGGTTCTTCATCAAAGTCTTGTGACTCTAAAGGAATGGGGGTCACATCTGAGGTTGTTTCTGTGTCAGCCAGTACAGATGATTCGTCAACTGAGTCAACAATGGTGTGTTGTTTTGGAAGTTCTCCATCCTGCTCCAAACTCTTACGTGTCAGTTTGATTATTTGATCGGCTGTTGATTTGATTGAACTTACCATGCTACGTTCTTTCTTTAAGACAAGCACAATGGTTTTGATATTGCTAAAGACATTACCGGCATTTGATTTTAATCTTGCGATGCGAATTGGAATAAAAGGATTGATTGATTTTCGTGCAGTCATACGTTTGAGCTCGTCTCTTATCCCCAATAAGGAGGAGGGGGTTTTAGCAAGTGCAATTGTCGTCAATGACATAGAGTCTATTAATAAGCCATTGACAGCTTTACAAGCAGCGGATATTTTTTCTAACATTGCAAGGTCATTTGCTGAGACAACTGGTAAATCATTTTGTATGTTTTCAAATGCTTTGTCTGTTATGAGCTGAAGCTCTGTCAATCGTTCTTTTTTTGCTTCCAGGTCTTTTTGTTTTAGTGCCAAATCATTTTCAATCTTATCAATACTATTATAGCCAACGACAGGTTCATTATTTTTCAAAAGAAATTTTTTATTCTCCAGAGACATCGTTTGAACGTTAATACTGTCAATTTCTTCTTTAACAGTATTAATTTCATCCAAAGCATTTTTTAGATCAGTAACATCCTTGGCATTATAATTTTCCAATACACCAATAATTGCAGCAGTAATATTCTTATAACCATTCTCAGTGGCGATCCGGTTGACCAAAGCATCCCTATATTTTCCTTTTCTTTTGTAAAATGTGTTATGCGTGTTGCAAACAGGCTTACCTACATCGAGAAATTGATTGAAGGCATTCTTTAAAGCAGCTTCCATCTCTTCACCTGTGGGGTTTGCCTTTTTGATAAAATTGCCACCACCTAAAATTTTGAAATAATAATTATTGACAAATGTTTCTTCACCCACAGCATAACAAGATCCATGCTTGGCATACAAATCAGGGGGAACGTCGTAAAGAATGCTTTGTACTTGCACAAGATGAGCTTTTATGGGTGAAATCGCACCGCCATTATCACTATACGCTCGATCAATAGCCAGAACTCGCATGATTTCAGCAATCTGGTTTTTGGGAAAACTTTCCATTGCCTCTGGCCATTTTGAGTCAACTGATATTGGAATGTCATTGACAACAGCCTTCGCAGTCATTGATATGCATGATGCAGTGTTCAAACGATCCAGAACGAGTTCCATACTTGGAGCTTCCATAATTGCAATCGTGCCCTCAACAACACCTCGCACCAACGCACAACCAGTAAAAAACTGGAAACTCATGAGAGTTATTACGAGATAGATCCATTTTTTGCAAGATGGATTTATTTGATTCTTTTTTTCTATACCCTTGTTTTTTGTGCCCATAATTTTTTTGACTCCTTGTTTGTTTGTATAAATCATCCATAAATTATTTGTTAGAATCTGTCATCATAAAAAAAAACATTTATGTCAAGGATTTTTTTCTGAATCGCATTTGTAAAAATTTTCTGTTTCTGATTGAATCATCTTAGAACTTTCGGGCGCATGAGCTATGGGCTTTAGCCGGATCAAACCGGGTTGGAACCTACGTAACTGTCGCATAATATTCACCCTTTTCCGTCTGAATAAAAGCATGCTTCCACGGAACTTATTTATAAACTATGGTTACACCTTCCAGTGCAAATGCTTCTGTATGATATGGAAAAACCCCATGATGCTTCAGATTTTAAGCCTTGTAAAGGCGAAATATTCTCGGTTAAATTTATTTAGAGAGATATATTGAAAAAAATGTGAAAGCCCTTATTATAAAGGCTTTCACAGACAATAAACCGCTACCTGGATAATACCTTTAATTGCTTTTCTTCGAGAATTCTCCATTCTCCAGCTTCATGCTTCATGATAAATTGTTTCAAAACACGATCTTTATAAGTTCGAGAGTGATAGTCTTGAATAACTGTTACTCTTGCACTGTTATGGCTAACAATTTGAATATCAATATCTGAAAGTTCAACATGAATTCCTTTCTTGCGAAGACGTTTTCTCCTGATTTTCTCCCATTGTTTTTTACTTTTACCAGAAGCTGGCTTAAAATCATTGGAATAATAGCTGAGATAATCAGCAATATTCCTTGATGACCACGCTCTAGACCAAGCAAATAAAAGGTTTTCAATCAATTGTTTTGGTGGTTTAGACTGTTCGAATATAGTATCCTTATGATGGGTAATAGAATCGGTTTTTTCCTGGCTTAATACAGGATCTTCTTCTGGTAATGCAGAAACTATTTTTGATTCTGTATTCTGAACAATCGTTTCAGCAGGAATAGGCTCAACTCTCGATATTTGAGGTTGGACAGGTTCAATTTCAGGTGTTTCGGTTTCAACTTCTGCTTTAACAATTTCTTCAGGCGCTTCTTCAATATATTCTTGTGGTTCCATTTCGACTTTTTCCGAAGGTTCAATATCAGCAATATCCGGTTCTTCATCAAAGTCTTGTGACTCTAAAGGAATGGGGGTCACATCTGATGTTGTTTCTGTGTCAGCCAGTACAGATGATTCGTCAACCGAGTCAACAATGGTGGGTTGTTTTGGAAGTTCTCCATCCTGCTCCAAACTCTTACGTGTCAGTTTGATTATTTGATCGGCTGTTGATTTGATTGAACTTACCATGCTACGTTCTTTCTTTAAGACAAGCACAATGGTTTTGATATTGCTAAAGACATTACCGGCATTTGCTTTTAATCTTGCGATGCGAATTGGAATAAAAGGATTGATTGATTTTCGTGCAGTCATACGTTTGAGCTCGTCTCTTACCCCCAATAAGGAGGAGGGGGTTTTAGCAAGTGCAATTGTCGTCAATGAGATAGAGTCTATTAATAAGCCATTGACAGCTTTACAAGCAGCGGATATTTTTTCTAACATTGCAAGGTCATTTGCTGAGACAACTGGTAAATCATTTTGTATGTTTTCAAATGCTTTGTCTGTAATGAGTTGAAGCTCTGTTAATCGTTCTTTTTTTGCTTCCAGGTCTTTTTGTTTTAGTGCCAAATCATTTTCAATCGTATCAATACTATTATACCCAACGACAGGTTCATTATTTTTCAAAAGAGATTTTTTATTCTCCAGAGACATCGTTTGAACGTTGATACTGTCAATTTCTTCTTTAACAGTATTAATTTCATCCAAAGCATTTTTTAGATCAGTAACATCCCTGGCATTATAATTTTCCAATACACCAATAATTGCAGCGGTAATATTTTTATAACCATTCTCAGTGGCGATCCGGTTGACCAAAGCATCCCTATATTTTCCTTTTCTTTTGTAAAATGTGTTATGCGTGTTGCAAACAGGCTTACCTACATCGAGAAATTGATTGAAGGCATTCTTTAAAGCAGCTTCCATCTCTTCACCTGTGGGGTTTGCCTTTTTGATAAAATTGCCACCACCTAAAATTTTGAAATAATAATTATTGACAAATGTTTCTTCACCCACAGCATAACAAGATCCATGCTTGGCATACAAATCAGGGGGAACGTCGTAAAGAATGCTTTGTACTTGCACAAGATGAGCTTTTATGGGTGAAATCGCACCGCCATTATCACTATACGCTCGATCAATAGCCAGAACTCGCATGATTTCAGCAATCTGGTTTTTGGGAAAACTTTCCATTGCCTCTGGCCATTTTGAGTCAACTGATATTGGAATGTCATTGACAACAGCCTTCGCAGTCATTGATATGCATGATGCAGTGTTCAAACGATCCAGAACGAGTTCCATACTTGGAGCTTCCATAAATGCCATCGTGCCCTCAACAACACCTCGCACCAACGCACAACCAGTAAAAAACTGGAAACTCATGAGAGTTATTACGAGATAGATCCATTTTTTGCAAGATTGATTTATTTGATTCTTTTTTTCTATACCCTTGTTTTTTGTGCCCATAATTTTTTTTGACTCCTTGTTTGTTTGTATAAATCATCCATAAATTATTTGTTAGAATCTGTCATCATAAAAAAAAAAAACATTTATGTCAAGGATTTTTTTCTGAATCGCATTTGAAAAAAATTTCTGTTTCTGATTGAATCATCTTAGAACTTTCGGGCGCATGAGCTATGGGCTTTAGCCGGATCAAACCGGGTTGGAACCTACGTAACCGTCGCATAATATTCACCCTTTTCAGTCTGAATAAAAGCATGCTTCCACGGAACCTATTTATAAACTATGGTTACACCTTCCAGTGCAAATGCTTCTGTGATGATATGGCAAAAAAACCCCATGATGCTTCAGATTTTTAGAGACAAAAGTTATTCACTCTCCCTTTGCGATGGTAATCACATTTGTTTCTTCCGCAGAAGCAATACTTACTAAATTTAAAAAATCAAACAGTGAATACATCACAACCACGATCACAATAAATTTTTTTTCACGATTCATTCTTTTCATTTCACACTTCTCCCAATAGATTCTCATCAGTCATAAGTTCTCTTATCTGCCAATACGCATTGTACATCAAAACGAATAGGCTTGGGTCATGATATAAATTCATTATTTAAATTTTGATTTTTTTCTTAAAAAAGTGTAAGAAATTAAAAAATTGTGTGTCTATATTAATAGAGCCCTAATTTATTAATAATTTTACCATGAGGCACACAATGACATATAACAAAAGCAATAGAACACCGATCCAAAAGCTTTGTAAATAAATTATTACTGTAAAGCAGAAGCAAATGGAAACTGAAATGCAAAAAAGCAAAAAATGAGATAAAAAACCTCTCAAATAAAAATCGGTATTCAAAAAACGAGAACTGAATCAAAAAACAACTTGAAAATATTATAATTAATGATTGACAAATGGAATCTTTTTTTTAATATTAATTCACGCGTAATTTCAGCAATACAAACCAATCAACAACTCAATTAAGTTGAAAGGGGTTGATTTCTATTCTTTATCTATTTTAATCCCTTTTGCCTGCCATTGTGTTGTTATTTTCAAAATCAACGTATGTTCGTTAATTGACATGTTTTTTATTAATGAATGTATTTGATTTCATAGGAAAATCAAAATGAAAAACAATGAACAAGCAAGATTCGTTATTAAAGCGCCATTGACTGGGAGCTTAATGTCTATTGAAAGAGTGCCTGATCCGGTTTTTTCACAAAAAATGGTTGGAGATGGGATATCCATTGACCCTTTAACTCAGGTTCTCGTAGCTCCTTGCAGCGGTGAAGTGATTCAACTTCATGCGGCATCACATGCAATAACAATTTTAAGCTCAGTTGGTGTTGAAGTGATGATGCACATTGGTCTTGATACTGTTAATCTGAAAGGTTCAGGCTTCACACCGAAAGTCAAAGAGGGGGACCATGTAAATATTGGAGACCTTTTGATTGAATTTGATGCTGATTTTGTTGCAATACATGCAAAAAGTCTTTTAACTCAAATTGTCATCACCAATAGTGAAAAAGTATCAGAATTCATACCATCAGCGGGTCATGTCAACGCGGGTGAAGATACCATTCTTGAACTTATTTTGGTTGATTCGATGAACGATAAATCGGTCGTTACAGGAAAACTTGTGACATCAGAGGCGATATTGATCCCAAACCCCACAGGATTGCATGCCCGGCCTGCAGCTGTGCTGGCCAATCTTGCAAAGCAATTTAAAGCTGATATCTCTCTTCAGCGCGGGGAGCAAAAATCAAATGCAAAAAGTGTGGTCTCAATTATGGGAATGGGCATTGTACAGGGCGATAAAATCATCATCGCTGCAAAAGGTGAGGATTCTGAGCAGGCCCTTGATACAATAGTTCCGCAAATCAGGAAGGGACTTGGTGATGAAGGTTGTAAGCCTGCGCCAGCACCTGCAACAACTGTACTTTCAAAAGATGCAATCCCTCCACCCAAAAAACGCTCAGGTGATCCCAACCTGCTATTAGGCGTATCTGCTTCTCCCGGACTTGCCACTGGAAATATTTTTCAGGTACGACATGAAGAAATTCAAATCACTGAAGAAGCTCAAAATCCCAATGATGAACGACGCAGAATTGATAAAGCACTTGAGCAGGCAAAAATTCAACTTGAAGCCCTTCAGGCGAAACTGTTGGGGCAATCGAATCCGGCGAAGGCTGCAATTTTTGCTGCACATCAGGAGCTATTAGAAGATCCAGATCTTTTAGATATTACCGAAAGTGCCATTGCAAAAGGCAAGAATGCTGAATTTGCATGGAAAAAAGCTTTTGACACCCATGCCAATCACCTGGCCAGTTTAAAGAACCAAATTCTTGCAGAAAGAGCAAATGATCTACGTGATGTTGGCCAGAGAGTTCTTCGCATTCTTACTGGCATGACAGAGGAAGAAATGGCCATTCCGGATCATTCAATCTTAATTGCAGAAGATTTAACACCATCAGATACAGCCAATCTAGACAGCTCAAAAGTATTGGGTTTTTGCACAGTCGCAGGTGGGGCATCATCACATGTTGCTATTATTGCCCGATCTATGGATATTCCAGCCGTCGCAGGTATTGAGCCTCAGGCCATGGATATTGAAAATGGTACAACTGCGATACTTGATGGCAGCAAGGGAACTCTGCGTATCAATCCCACTGAAGAAGAAAGACAACGCATCCTGACTTTAAAAAAGAAAATGGCGAAAAAACGTAAACAAGAATTTGAATCTGCTTTGGAACCAGCCATCACAACAGATGGACATCGTGTTGAAGTTGCAGCAAATATTGGGGAAGTGAAAGATGCGGCAGAAACAGTGAAGGTTGGCGGAGAAGCTGTTGGACTTTTAAGATCCGAGTTTCTTTTTATGGACCGACTTTCCCCACCGGATGAAAAAGAACAGGTGGATGTTTACACTGAAATCATCAAAACCCTGGGTCCTGAACGGCCATTAATTATTCGAACCCTTGACGTTGGCGGAGACAAGCCCCTTTCTTACCTGCCAATTTCACAAGAAGAGAATCCATTTCTGGGGGAACGAGGTATCCGAATTGGACTTGACCGCCCTGAAATCCTTCGAACACAAATCAGAGCCATTCTCAAGGCTGGAGAACATGGAAAGATGCGGATGATGTTCCCAATGATAGCAACCTTGCCTGAAATTCGTTCTGCGAAAATGATTTTAAAGGAAGAACAGGATAAATTGAACCTGAATAATGTAGACCTGGGTATCATGGTAGAAGTTCCATCGGTCGCAATGATGGCTGAGCAGTTTGCAAAAGAAGTCGATTTTTTCTCAATTGGAACGAATGACCTCACGCAATATACACTGGCCATGGATCGCGGACATCCCAAATTGGCGCACCAGGTAGATGCGCTCAATCCTGCAGTTCTACGACTGATTGCGCGAACAGTTGAAGGCGCTCACAAGCATAAAAAATGGGTTGGTATATGTGGCGGCGTTGCTGGTGATCCACAGGCAGTGCCAATACTGGTCGGTTTGGGGGTCGATGAATTAAGTGTGAGCGTACCTGTTATTCCTTCTGTAAAAGCTCAAATTAGAGAATACAGTCTGGAAGAATGTAAAAAACTGGCAACAAAGGCACTTCAGATGGATACGTCATCACAGGTAAGAACCCTTGTGCCACTCCCTTTTTTAGAGGTGTAAATTAAGAAAATAGATAACGTTGGACTTTTAAATGTTTCGCGTAGCTTTTCAAGTTTGTTGATATGCGAAAGTAAGAAGTAAGGAATAAAATATGAATATTAAAGATAAATTACAAAGCCCATTCGCACTTTTGCAAAAGATTGGTAAAGCCTTGATGTTGCCAGTATCAGTATTGCCTGTTGCTGGCCTATTACTGGGGGTCGGCAGTGCAGGATTTAATATCTTGCCATCTATTCTCAATGAAGTCATGAAAGCCTCTGGTGGTGCTATTTTTGGTAATCTTTCCCTGATTTTTGCCATTGGTGTCGCTTTAGGACTCACTGAAAATGATGGGGTTGCCGGACTGGCATCAGTCGTTGGTTACGCAGTGCTCATTGCAACAATGGGTGTTATGGCATCATTATTTGGCCTGGAAACAGCAAAAATTATGGGGATGGAATCAATAGAAACCGGTGTTTTTGGGGGTATTCTTATTGGCGCGATTGCAGGATTCATGTTCAATCGTTTTTATACAATTGAACTCCCGCCATACCTGGGTTTTTTTGCTGGCAAACGTTTTGTTCCAATTATTACATCATTTTCTGCAATTGCACTGGGAGTTGCTTTAAGCATTACCTGGCCGCCGATTCAACATGGCATTCGTGCTTTTTCAAACTATGCTGCCTATAGTAATCCAAATGCAGCAGTTTTTCTATATGGCGTTGTTGAAAGGATGTTGATTCCATTTGGACTCCATCATATTTGGAATGTGCCATTCTTTTTTGAATTAGGGTCTTTTACAAATGCGACTGGTGAAGTGATCCATGGTGAATTGAATCGCTTCTTTGCAGGTGATCCCACTGCCGGAATTCTTGGAGGTGGGTTTATTTTTAAAATGTTTGGCCTGCCCGCTGCATCCCTTGCCATTTGGCATTGTGCAAAAGCAGAGCAGAAAACCAAAATTGGTAGTATCATGATGTCAGCGGCGCTAACTTCCTTTTTAACAGGAATAACCGAGCCCATTGAGTTTGCTTTTCTGTTTGTAGCACCTGCCCTTTATGCGGTTCATGCTTTTCTAGTGGGGAGTGCATTTCTCATCATGAACGTTCTTGGTGCAAAGCTGGGTTATACTTTTTCCCACGGCTTAATTGATTATTTACTCTTCTTTGCCCTTGACACAAAACCCTGGCTTGTATTGCTGGTTGGACCGATCTATGGAATGATTTACTATGTATTATTTCGAGTGATTATCAATATGTTCGACCTCAAAACCCCGGGACGTGAAGATGAAGAAGCGATTGTTCCTGATGCAGCCGTTGATGTTGCTCAGGGATTTTCAAAGCAACTTGTTCTCGCTTTTGGCGGACGAAGCAATATTGTCAGTCTGGATGCCTGTATTACTCGGTTGCGTGTTGAAGTCAAAGATATCAACAAGACCAATTCTGATAAGTTAAAAGCCCTTGGCGCAGCTGGCGTGGTTACTGTTGGAAATGGTTTACAGGCAATCTTTGGAACCCGGTCAGACAATTTGAAAACAGATATGCAAAAATACTTAAAAACAGCTGGCCCTGAAGCAGACTTACCTGATGATGGTTCCCATGAACCAGCAGTTGAATATAAACCAATGGCAATTGAGCCCAAACTTCGAGATCCTGAAGCCCCTGATAAGGCAGCCAAATTTATCAAAGCACTTGGGGGATCAGATAATATTATTAGAGTTGAAGAATGTGCACAAACACGCTTACGAGTTGAAATCATCGATAATCTTCAGGTTGACCAAGAAAGACTTCATACCGCAGGTATTAAGGGTATGATGAAAATTTCAAATAGTACGCTACATCTTCTGGCCGGACTTAATGCGGATCAGTATGCGGCGGAAATGAGAGGGCAAATCGCTGAATAAATGATCATATTTGTTGCAAAAAACGCATTCTTCTGTATATAATTAAATATCTAGGGAACACTTTATAAATACGTTCCTTATAATTATTGTTCATTATTGTTTTAGAACCATGATTACGCTGAAAAAAGGTGATTATAAGTTGAACTCTAAAACAATAATGAACAGCTTGGGTACGCATGTGCTTGATGTTGACTTATCGAACAGTCAAGCATGCATAAATGGGGAATTATTTTTCGAGTATTACTAATCATTTAAGGAGGATTTTATGAAAAAAGGATTGATTATCATATTCTTGATCGCTTTTTCAAACAGTGTTTGGGCCAATGAGGTCATCAAAGTAGCATCTGGAAATTGGGAGCCTTTTAACTCAAAAAGGGAAAAGAATGCCAACATTGCTGAGTTGCTTGTGGATGCGGCATTCAAGCTTGAAGGTATTGATACGAAGTATGCTTACTTTCCATGGAAACGAAGCTATTCAAATGTACAGAAAGGTAAACATGACATCTCTTTCCCTTGGATAAAAAATGAAGCCCGACAGAAAGATTTTTTATTTAATAATGTTCCATTGATAACCGAAAAAACTGTTTTTTTTCATCTAAAGGACTTAGATTTCGATTGGAAGGATTATAATGATCTTAAAAAGTATAAAATTGGTGGGACAAATGGGTATGCGTCAAATAAAGTATTGGCATCAAATGGAATAAACGTTGATATCGTTGGCACAGAAGAATTGAATTACAAAAAATTATTAAAAGGACGTATCGATTTATATCCAGGCGCATTTTTTGTGGGTTATTATCAGATCAATCGCCTTTTTGGTCCGGCAAAAAGTGCCATGTTTACCAATCATTCAAAGCCAATGACTGTTGACGATTATTATGTATTATTTAACAAGAATAATCCAAAAAGCAAAGAATGGATTCAAAAATTAGATAGTGGATTGCGGAAACTGAAAACAAGTGGTGAATATGATAGATTGGTTGATCAAGTGCTTTTGAAAAAATAATTCATTTGAGTGTAACCATAATTGCAGGTCAAAACGAAACAATTCAGAGCCCCAGGGACGACAGAAACGTCAGTTGATCCATGACGTTTATCAAAATTTCGTTCAGCTTTTTTGTCATACTGTTCTCAAAGGGCGCATTCTAAAAAAGGGGGCATTTTTCTTAGCCCTTGTATATTAGTTTATTAATTCAAACTCCAAAAAAAATTTTTTGGGGTCTGAATGAATATACAAGGGCTAAGAAAAATGCCCCCTTTTTTAGAATGCGCCCTTTCTCAAATTTAGTAGAAAGCCTTCAGCTATTTTATCAACCCCCCTTGCATTTCAATGACATTGTATTATTATTTTTGATAACTCAATAAAAAATCATTTAGGAAAGCTCTGAAAATAAGTTCCGCGTTATTTAATATTTATTGATTCATTTCTGAACCAGGATGACACTGAAAAAGATGAATTTAAATTGTTTTTATTTCATCTTCTTCAGTGTCATCTGGGTTCAAAAAAAAGAATGAACTGTTGGCTACGTAAACGCTTGAAATTTAATTTTTGAGCCGTCAAACATTATAATTGGGGAATTTATTTTCAGAGCTTTCCTTGTCAATTTATTATTAGAGTGTAATCAGTCCCTTTTTACGACCAAACCTGGCTGATCTCACTCAAAGAATCAAAGGAGAGGCATATGGCAAACACAACTGAAACGTTTGAATTTAAGACAGAAGTACAACAATTACTTAATTTGATAATCAATTCGTTGTATTCTAACAAGGAAATTTTTTTAAGAGAATTAATATCCAATGCATCGGATGCCATTGATAAAATTCGTTTTGAATCGCAAAAAAATCCTGAAATCCTAGGGGATGACACGGAATTTAAAATTAAAATTATTGCGGACAAAGACCAAAAATCATTAACAGTTACAGACAATGGCATCGGAATGACCCGAGACGAACTGATTGAGAATATTGGCACCATCGCCCATAGTGGCACACAGTCATTTCTTAACTTACTAAAAGAAAATAAGGAAGCCTTAACACCAGAACTTATTGGCCAATTTGGTGTTGGTTTTTACAGTGCTTTTATGGTGGCAAAAGAAGTCAGGGTGCTTTCACGCCCGGTATCATCAGACAAAGCATGGGAATGGGTTTCCAAAGGTGATGGGTCTTATTCGATAACTGAAACCACCAAAGCGTCTCGTGGAACATCGGTTACAGTCTTCCTTAAAGAAAAAGAAGAAGAAGATATGGACTTTACTCAGGATTGGTCCATTCGCTCCATTGTAAAAAGACATTCTGATTTTGTGAATTATCCAATTACAATGGATGTTGAAAAAGAAGAGCCCAAAGATGATGATGCAGACAAGAAGGAAGGTGATGAAAAGGCTGAGAACGAAATTCTCGGACCTGATGGCAAGCCGGCGGAGAAAGAACCTGAAATTCTTGATCAGGATGGAAAACCCATTGAGCAAAAGCCCAAGACAATCATTGAAGAAGAAACGTTGAATTCAATGAAAGCCATATGGGCCAGGTCTAAAAATGATGTCAAGGATGAAGAGTACAAAGAATTCTATAAACACCTGACCCATGATCCCGGGGAGCCGATGGAGTGGATTCATATGAAAATGGAAGGTGCAACTGAATATGATGCGCTTCTCTATATTCCATCAATGCCTCCATTCGATTTATTCAACCGCGAAAGAAAACATGGGGTGGATTTGTATTGTAAACGTGTATTTATTATGCATGATTGCAAGGAACTGATGCCCGAATATTTAAGATTTGTAAAAGGGGTGGTTGATTCATCAGATCTGGATTTGAATGTAAGCCGAGAAATTTTACAGCAGAATCATATTGTCAGAAATATCAAAAAGAATATGGTCAAGAAAGTTCTTGATACTCTCAAATCAATGGATGATGAACAATATGAGAAATTCTATAATAATTTTGGAATGACCCTCAAAGAAGGTATTCATACAGATTGGGAAAATAAAGACAAAATCGCTGATTTACTTCGATACAAGACAACCAAATCTGAAGACAAAATGGTGACATTGAAAGATTATGTGGATCATATGCCATCAGATCAGAAAGAAATCTACTATCTGACCGGTGAAAAAATTTCCACTCTGCTGAACAGTCCTGCCATTGAAAGGCTAAAAGAAAAGAATTATGAAGTCTTGTTGATGGTTGATTATGTTGATGAATGGGTTGTGCAATCTTTGACTGAATATAAAGGTAAAAAACTTAGAAGTGCTGAAAAAGGTGATCTGGATATTGACAAGGTGGATGATGATAAGAAAAAAGAATTTTCTGATTTGTTTGATCATATTAAAAAGACCCTGGACAATCAGGTAAAAGATGTGAAACCTTCCATTCGATTGAAAGATTCTGTGTCTTGTCTGGCTGGTGATGAATATGACATGAGTTCATATATGGAAAAAATCATGAAATCTGCCGGACATGATGTTCCCCATAGCAAACGTGTTTTGGAAATAAATTTGGATCATCCAGTGACCGCAAAGCTTAACGAAATGTTTAAAGCGAACAAAGAAGATGAATCATTAAAGGAATATATCCAAATTGTATTTGACATGGCTGTGATTGGTGAAGGCGGCAAGATTGAAAATCCAGGACATTTTATCTCAAAAGTGGGTCAAATGATGGTTTCTACCATGTAAACCCAACAAACATGATAGGAGGCAAATATTCAGTTTGCCTCCTATTTGCGTAAAACGACAAATGATCCCCCCATTTTTTTTCTTTCACCATTCAACCATTTGATTTTTAAATTCTGGTTTACCGAAGGGACATCATAATACCCTCTGAAAGGTGACCATCCACTTTCAAAATAACAGGTTCATGTGTTTTAACATGCTTAAAAAACGACGTCTCCATTACCAGTAAACAATTTTCAATCCATTGCCAGTTAATAGGGCCTGTTTCGCCATCGGTGATTGTTAAATAATGAATGCCAAGTGAGGTTATGTTTTGAAAAAAATGTGTGCCCTGGGATGGGTCAGCCATCAGCGTTTCATTTCTGATTTCAATAATTCCTGACACACCGGAAATATCTTTCCATTGTACTGGAATTCCCAGCCAACGATCAGCCGTCCCCCACCTTCCAGGGCCCATTAAAATGTATGGTCTTTTGTTGTCATGTAAGGAGGCATTTATTCGTGATATTTCTGCAACCATATCACAGGTTTTGGAAATATCAAAACTATTCGGTTTGACAAAAACAATATCCCTGATATCTTGACGAATACCATGCCCCAGTGCATTATTGCTATAACAAATAGCATTGACTTTTTCTTCTTCGGTAATTTTAACATCTGAATTCTCACGACCCGCCACCATGGGCCGGATTTGAAGAAAATAAAAGCCGGGTCTTTCTTTCATATGAACAGCAAATTCAATTTCAACTGGGCCTCCCATGACTTCCTTACCTAAAATTGACAGGTCTGAAAGAATCTCTGGCAATGGAATAGCATGATATTTGAGTATTGATGAAAATGTGAGCACTTTATGCCCATTCAACATGGCATGGTCACGAATGCGATGTTCTTCAGGAATATAGGTGCCAGCTAACATTTTAATGGGAGCATGATCTTCATGTTCGGAAATCTCCAGGCGCTGCAGATTGGAAGTCTCATTAAAAAGAAGATTCTGTTCATAATTTTTCATTCTCAACGCATAAAAATAACGTTGAGCATTTTTTAGGATATCATCGACAGATGAAAACTGAGGTAAAATTTGAGGATATTTGGGACAAAATCGCAGAACCTTTTCTCCTTCAACAACACTTTTTCCCATCCCAAGCGCAATATGTGCAATTCCATCTTCAGGTTTCATGTGACCAATGGGATAATAATTATGCGATTGGACGACACCCGATATTGTTGGATAAAAATATTCACCAATTGTTTCACCTGCAAGTTCCTGAACAATAACTGCCATCAGTTCATCATGCGTTGGGTTGTTGGTGCTTTTTGAGAATGTTTTTGGGCCTTCATACCAGGTGGATGCATATACCAGTTTAATCGCAGTCATCAAATCTGCTAAACGTGTTTTGGTTTGAATGGCGTTGTTTGGAATCATATACGTCTCGTAAAGACCTGCATAAGGTTGACATAGGGCGTCTTCTAAAAGGCTGGAAGAACGAATTGAAAGGGGATGTCTGACCTGTAAAAGAAATTGTTTTAATTTATTGATAATTCGATCCGGAAAACGTCCAGCCAGAAAACGTTCACGCACAATGGCGTTATCAATAGATGGCCTGGAGAGGTCTTCAAGGTGATTTCTAACCACAAAATTTTCAAAAACATCAGTGGATATCACCAATGTTTTGGGAATTTTTATACTGATATCCGGATATTTTCCATGAATGTCAATTTCATGGACAAGTTGCCTGGCAATAAATGCCAGACCACGCGCTTTTCCACCCAATTGACCATTGCCAATTTTGGCAAAATCCATGATGTCGGCATCATAGGTATTGGATTTAAATTGAACAACAATTCCGCATTGCTGAAATTTTCGTAATTGATGTATCCTTGATATTAAAAAATTTCGAACCTCTTGTGTTGTTGAAAAATCAGATATTGAAACAGATCGTATCATATTGGCTAGCGCAATTTCAGAACGTCCCATTAGCCAGCTATGGAAGTCATTGTTTTTTGCATGAAAGATGAGAGATTCATCAGGAACCTGTTTTAATGCCGCTTCAAGACTTCCCAAAGAATTCGCCCGCTGGATCTCCTTTCCATCAAGATTTCGAAAAATAAAGTCCCCAAAGCCCAATCTTTTGATAAAAAATTGGCGGAGTTCATTTTGGATCTGGGTCGATTGTTTATGGATAAATGTCGCTGGAATTTCTTTTGCAAATTTTTGATTTTCAATATCAGAACTCATCAATAGGAGTGGGATATCATGTATTTGTCGGTGTATTTCAGTCAGTAAAAGAATGCCAGCATTATCAAGCATTTGATTATTTTTAGGAAAACGAGTGTCCGAAATAATTCCCATCACATATTCACGATAGGTTTGAAAAAGCTTGATCGCTTCATCGTAATTCTCAGCAACCAGCACTTTCGGTCTGGCCCTCATTTTCAACAAACGATGTTCCTCATTTAGCGTTGAACTTAAAACATTTTGGGTTTGCTTAACAATTTCCTTATACAAGAATGGCAGAAAGAATGATCTAAAATCAGGGGCATCATCAACAAAAATTAAAACCCGCACACTCGCTTTTTGGGTATCAGATAAAACATTGAGATCATCTTCAACATGCTTGACAATCGCAAGCAATAAATCAGAATTTCCAGTCCAGGTAAAAATGCGGTCTAACCAGCTGGATGTATCTGGTTGAAGGAGGGATGAAATGCTTTGGATGCTGTGAGCCAGAAGAATAACCGGCAAATTGGGATCATACTGCTTAATTTTTTGACCTAACGATTTCACATTCATGTCACTAATATTGGGCATCGTAATAATCATATCTGCAGATTCGCAAGATAAATAGTTCAACGCTTTTTCAGCAGATGAGATTTGAGTGATATTTGGTGGTCGACTCAGGTTCAGTCCGCGATATTCATTGATTATTCTGGAAGTCAGATTACCTTCCTCCTCCATGAGGTATGCATCATAAGGACTTGATATTAATAAAATATTTTCGATTTTACGCGACATCAATGATTGATATGATTTAAATGGCGAATAAAACTGATTATTTATATCTGGTGTATATTGATTTTGATCCTTATCTGACATCATCAAATCCTTTACTTATTCATCATTAATCAAGAATTTTTCTTTGAACATTCACTTTCATGGAGTCATAAGTTCGAAAAACAAGCTTTTCACGCTCTATCCGATCGTCAGGGATTGGTGTTGGCGTGTATTTGTACAGGAGTTGTATGGCATCTTCCCGAGACGGAATTGCGAACAATCCCTCACCAATTTTTTTGCCTGAAAGAACATCTCGAACCAATGCGGTTTGGCCATCGGAAACCACTGAAACAGGAATCTGGTTGGATTCAAGCAAGCGTGCGCCTGCAATCGTTTCTCGTTCATAAGAACCCAAAGAGCCAGCCACGCACTTGATAATCATCACAGATTGATCATGAATTCGAACCAGGATATCAATTTGACTCTGGTATCGATCCAAACCAATTTGAAGATTGATATCAACATTTAAGGAGATTTCAGATGGTGAATAGTTTTTCACTTCAACAAGTAATTTTTCAACCGCCTGTCTGTTTTCTTCTGACCCTACATTAGGGATCTCTTCTTCAGTAATATAATCTGTCATCATTTCATAAGATTTTTGATCATTGGTGTGCATAAAAAATTCCTTTTCTTTCAATGATTTGAGTAGTAGAATAGAAATAATAAGGAATGCTTGGAAAATAAGTTCCTCATTATTCAATATTTGTTGATTCGTTTCTGAACCATGATTACACTGAATAAGATGAAATAAAAACACTTGAAATTCATCTTATTCATCTTCTTCAGTGTAATCATGGTTCAAAAAACTGAATGAACATTTTTTTAATGGAGAACTTATTTTCCGAGCATTCCGAAGTATATATATCCTTTGCTCCTGATTGCAATACATTTTGAATATATTGTTGAAATCCATAAAATAATGGGCATCCTTCATATTCCAGTTTTAGTATGCGATCATAAGTTTTCGTGTATTCAGGAGTTTTATCATAATTATATATGTAACAAAAAAATTGCAATCAGGCCAAAATGTATGATCTCGGTAATTGCAAGAACAGCTTAGGGCTAAAGCCCATTGCCGTCAGGCTAAGGCAAACTCGCGCCGGTGCTCGTTCCCAGGCTCTGCCTGGGAACGTTTTCTTGGCGGCTCTGCCGCCTGTTCAGTTCGTAGGTGGCAGAGCCACCTCGGAAAACGTTCCCAGGCAGAGCCTGGGAACGAGCACACGAGCACCGGATCGAGTTTGCGCTTAACCTGACGGCTATGGGCTAAAGCCGGCTAAAGCCGGCTGTGCGACTCTTAACGAAGATAGGTCGCTCAATCCTTGTAACATAAAAAGAAAAAAACGATTGCCTTTTCTATGCTCGGAGACGCAAAGGCATACTAGCAAGGCAGAAATAATGCCCTGTAAACACTGTCAGCCCACTTTCTTGTTTCAGGTTTTCAGAGCTTTCCTAAACAATTGAAATCATGCGCTCAACAGCCACACGCGCCTTTTCTCGAATATCCTCAGGAACATTGACTTCTGGAGATAGGGTATCCAGAGCTTCGGCAATGTCTTCCAAACGTATTTTTTTCATGTCTTCACATTTTAGAATCTCTGACGCTGGGATAAACTGCTTTTCAGGAAAATTCTTTTGAAGCGGATGAATCAAACCATATTCAGTAGCGATAATAAATGACTTTTCTGTTGTGGTTGCCACATATTTTAACATGCCTGATGTACTTAACACAGCATCCGCCATTTCCAGGATATTCACTCGACACTCCGGGTGTGCCAATACAGTTGCATGGGGATATTTATTTTTGGTTTCAGATAACATGTCTGGCATTAAATGATGATGAATTGGGCAATAACCATTCCAAAAATGAATCTTCTTAGATGTATGACTGGCAGTATAAACAGCAAGATTCTTATCCGGTGTCATTAAAACTTCGTTGTCTGGCAGGCTGTTGACAACCTGGATGGCATTTGCTGATGTGCAGCAAATATCTGATAATGCTTTAACAGATGCCGGTGAATTTACATAGGTCACAACAGGAACACCGGGCAGTTCTTTTTTCTTTTGAATTAACGTTTCAGGCGTAATCATATCCGCCATTGGACATCCGGCATTCAGCCTGGGCAGCAAGACCCTTTTTTGTGGGGAAACAATGGATGCTGTCTCAGCCATGAAATGAACGCCGCAAAATACAATAATATCGGCATCGGTCTTACCCGCTCGAATGGAAAGTTCCAAGGAATCGCCACACATATCTGAAATATCTTGAATTTCAGGGGGTTGGTAATTATGAGCCAGTAATATGGCATTTCTTTTTTTCAGTTTTTCTCGTATGATATCTTGCATGACCAAACTCCAATTATTGTTCCAGATGAACAACATCTGTACCATCAGGAATGTTAAACGAAAACTTACTATCGGTAATCTTTTCATTAAATTTGACGTTTTTAAATTGAATACGGGTCAGATCTTGATAAGAATTTAATGTCACAATTTCTTTTATATCTCCTGTATTGGAATCAAAAATCAGATATAATCTTTCAAAATCAGGGTGCTTTTTGTGTGGAATTAACAATATAGACTGAAGGGGGGTATTTGATTGCGGCAAATTAGGATCATCAGATGCTGTCCAGGAAATATCAAATGATGATCGTAACAAACCAATATCAGTTAAAAAGCTGCCGCCTTTGCCCCTTCCAAAATAGTCCGGCGATTTACCTTGCATGACCTGATTATCGGATGGCCGATAGATCCATAAGTCATCTCCATTGGTAATTATAAATTGTTTTTCAGGCTTTTGATATGTCCAGTGCATCTTGCCTGGCCATTTAAATAAAGCATGTCCGCTGGCTGTGTCAGTCATGTCCATTGCTTTTAATGTGGATTCCTGAGAAAAATCCGCAGTAAAGGATGCTTTACGATATCGCTTTTCAATAACAGTTAACGCCTTGTCAAGACGTGTTTCTTGCGCATAAATGACCCTATTGTCAAACGTCATTGTCGCAATAATGATCATACCGATAATTGAGATCAATTGTTTCATTCATACCTCCATGATTCAATGTAATTATTTATATATATCGCATCCTGCCAATCTTTACAACAAGTAAATTTTTCGTTTCTTTTTTCAGAAAACCATGATATCTTTTTTGCTCAGTTATGACACCCAAAGGAGAAAAGCGACCTATGGAATTGATTGATCAAAAAACTAAAAAGATTATGGAAGGATGTAAAGAACGAGCACGTGATGCAGGACTTGTTTTCCAGGATGAATCCCTTGAATACATTGTTACAAATCGTGACCTGATTGAGCTGAGCCCCAAAAATATGATTCCAACACTATACGACTATTGGGTTCATGATGTTGAAGTTTTACGCGAAAAAGGTAAATATGAACTGTATCCATCCAATCCATATGAAACAGTTATTAATACACGCCCTGCGATATCTTTTTATAATGATAACAATCCTGACTGGCTCAATGTTATGATTTTTTATCATGTGATTGGTCATATCGATTTTTTCCAAAACAACGTTTTTTTCAAACATACCTGGGATTTTGATTTTACTGGAGAAGCCCTGTCAGACAAACGTCTCATTGCAAGATATCGGTCTGAGCATGGTCGATATGTGGATTATGTCATTGAATTCGCTCGAAGTATTGATAATCTTGTGAGCTACCACCAGGAACTGACGAGTTTGGATGCCAATGATTGTAACGACCTTTCTGACCGCCTGAATTATTATTTTGATTTTTTTTTACAGGATGTTAAAAAGAAAAAAGTTAACACCTATATTAAAGAAATTGAACGATACAATAAGTGTCGTCACGAAAACAAAGATCATGCTGAAAGCTTGTTTTTTGCTGAAATTGAAATAAAACATCCTGAATTTGATTCATTATACAAAAAATATCTTGAAAAAAAAGCACAAACAACAAAAACTGATGTGATTAGCTACATTCTGAAGCATTCAGAATTTTTAAACAAAGATATCAATAAATGGATGAAATCCATTGTTGAAGTGGTCCGGAAAACGTCATTGTTTTTTCAACCACAAATTCGGACCAAGATTATGAACGAAGGATGGGCCAGTTACTGGCACGAAGTTCTATTTTTAAATGATGATCGTATTAAAGGACATGAGGTCGATTTTGCTCGTGTCAACGCCAATGTCACATCATTACCCAGGGTGGGATTGAATCCATACGCATTAGGTATGCGGATTTTTTACGATATTGAAGAAAAAGCGAACAAGGGAAAAGACCTATATGATTTTCAACGTATCTTGAATATTGATGAAAGAAAAAAATACGATCAAAAAATTCAAAATGGTAAACAAAAAATATTTGATGTCCGAAAGAGCCTTTGCGATTTTATGTTTATTAATTTTTTTGTGGATCAGGACTTTGTTGATAAACACAAAATTTTTGTTGCTGGAAAACGAATGAATTATCAAAAACAGGTGTGGGAATACTACGTTAAAACCAGAGATGCAAATGCCTATAAAGATATGATTTTAAATTCATTATATCATCCTCCCTATATTGAAGTGGTGCCAAATAAAAACAAAGGCAACACCCTGTACCTGAATCATCGATTTGAAGAAAAACCGCTGGTCAAAGAATATATCACAAACACAATGATGGGTATTGAATATTTATGGGGCGGTCCGGTTCAATTGGAAACAAGTGAGGCCATCATGACACAGTCAAGCAAGCAAACCCATACATTTCAATATTATTTTGGTTCAAAAATGGATCCCCCTGAACAACCTGAAATTCATTGGCAACGTGTTGTTTACACCATGTTTAACAAAAAATTGACAAAAAAAATTATTGACTGACCCACTAATAATGCATAAATAAAATTTGCAATGATTTTTTTATTAACGTATTAAATTTTTAAATTAAATTTCATTGGTGCAGTGCACAAAAAAAATACTTGACTTTTTTTCTATCCGTTCTATATTAAAGTGAAGGAAACGACATTTGTCGTTTTTTTTCACATTGAACCTTTAAAGATAGATTAAAAAAACAGTCTATCGCATATATGAAGGGGAAATAATGGAAAATTTCAGTATCACCAAACAAATGGTTCAGTATTACAAATCTGTGTTTGAAAATGCGTATACAATGATATCTTTATTGCAGGATTATGCAACAAATATATCTGCAACGCTGGTTACACAGGTACCCTGGTTACCTGAAGATGCCAAAAAGTCGATTCAGGAAACCGCGGATTTATTTCAAGAAGCCCGTGCCAACTATAAAATGGCAATGGATGATGGCTTTTTAAAACTACATGACATGTCATTTTCAAGTTTTGATGACATGTTCCGAAACAAGGATAATTAACCTATCCAAAAAGTAAGAAAAAAGGAGATTTTTTAAAATGGATCAAAAAAAAATGTTTAAACAAATGATTGACTTTCAAAAAAGTACATTCGATAATGCGTTTAATGCCATGAGTAAGCTTCAGGAACAAGGTGAAAAAATGGTCAATATGGTTATTGCACAATCCCCTTGGATGCCTGATGATGGTAAGCAAGCAGTGCAAGAATGGATCAATACCTATAAAAAAGGACGCGATCAGTTCAAATCTACTGTGGAAGAAAACTTTAAAAAAGTTCAAGATTACTTTTCCGGTCAATCAGATTAATAACAATCATGTTTCATGGCTCATGAGCCATGAAACATCACCTGTTTTCAAAATATAATGAACAGATTGCCTCAATACAAACTGTTCATTATATCCAAACATATGAGGTACTATATGTTGAAGACTAACAAAGGCCAATCGGAAATGCTGTTCAATCCATTAGCGATGAACACATTATTACGTCTCAACAAAACCCATATGGATTATTGTACCGGGTTGCTAGAACAATCCAAAGACTTTTCCAGTGCATATTTGACAGCCAGTGCTTATTTTTGGGAAACAGAATTCAATCGCACATTCTTTGAAGCTTCCCCACCATCTTTAGAACAATTATGTCAACTAGGTGGTTTTAATTCTGAGTTATTTTTTAAAAGCCTGATGGGTTTGTCAGGAGTGCTTTATCGATTTAGCGAATTGGAAACCAATGATTCTATGCAGGCCTGGCTTCAATTTATAAATGAAAGTGACCCCACATTAATGAATCGCCTGTTGAATCGCCACGAAATCATGCTGAAAACGCTTTGTCATGACTATCCAAGAGCGATTGAAGACATTGAACCTGAATATGGATTTCATTTTGAAAAAGGGAAAGGAAAAAAAGTTGCTGAAACCAATCGGTTTGACTTATATGAAGTGTTTCCATCAGATCCAAAGGTTGAAACGCGCAAGAATGGAAAACCTGTCATTATTATTCCACCTTATGTACTGGGTGCAAACATTCTTTCTTTCCTTCCAAATGAAAACCGAAGCTATGCCCATTGTTTTGCCAACCAGGGGATTCCCACTTATATCCGCATCATGAAACCGGTTCACCATAACCCGGCTGTTCAAATTTTGAGGGGGGAAGATGATGTCAATGATACCCAATATTTTTGCGAAACTGTGATGAAAAACCATGGCAAACAAGTCACATTAAATGGTTATTGTCAAGGGGGTTTTTCTGCACTTTGTGGTTTGTTGACTGGCAATCTGGATGATCTTGTAGATTGTCTAATTACTTGCGTATCACCAATGGATGGTACTCGAAGTAAAGGGTTGGGTGCTTTTCTAAAAAAATTACCCAATCGTTACAACGATCTTTTATATGGCACCAAAATGTTGCCCAATGGCAATCAGATTGCTGATGGCAAATTAATGGGATGGGTTTATAAAATTAAGAGTATTGATATGGAATCACCGATCATTGCTTTTTTTAGAAATTTAATGATGTTTCGCCCCAAAGAAGGTCAAACAGAAATCCCCATTAGTAAAAGTGCTGCAGCAATTAATTATTGGCTTCAAAACGAACGAACAGACCTGCCTCTTGAAATAACACGAATGAGTTTTGCATCATATAATACACCAATTACTTCTGAAGGGACCTTACCCATTCAGCTATTTGGTGAAAAACTCAACCTGAAACGCATGCAAGAAAGAAAAATTCCCTGGCTCATTTGTTATGGAGATCGTGATGATCTGGTTGAAAAAGAAGCTGCCCTCGCCCCTCTTGATTTTGTCGAAGCTGAGACATCGGCATTTCCAAAAGGTCATGTGGCCATAGCAACTTCATGGTCCAATCCCAACTCTGCATGCGCACTCCATACGCGCTTTGGTGATAATGGATATCGTCGCGGGCCGGTTAGATTTCAATTGGATATTGATACTTCTTTAGACTAGACGGATTGAAAAAAAATTTCGTGGTCTGTGCATTTTGCTGCAAAGCTTTGATACTTTCTTTCAGCTTCATGAAGACCAGCAACATGAAGGTCAGTTGCAGCAAGCATCACAAACATATCCCCACATTTGTTACTTGTAATTCTTTGGCATACCTTGCCACTCTATTTGCAATACAATTCTTTTGAAATCCTTCCCAAAATACTTTTTCATTTCAATGGCCGCCCGATCTTTAGAACAGATTCTCGTTTTGTATTAAAAGTTCAGAAACACTCGTAAACATCTCTCAACCGGACAAAGCAACTTGAACTGCCGGCTATTGGTTGTATTTGTATTTCATTCTCCACTAAGGTCATAAAATTCAGGGCACTTCCACATTGATTCAAAAAATTGATTTTGAATATATCGTTTATTTTGTTATATTCATACCTAAATATTGGATGTTCTTAAATGGACATATTATCGTATAATTTTAATTTTTCCAAACACGTTATGAGGTGGCGGTATCATAAGTAAGGAAAGCTCTGAAAATAACTTCCTCATTTTTCAATATTTGTTGATTCGTTTCTGAACCATGATTACACTCAATCAGATGAATCAGATGAATTTAAAGTGTCTTTATTTCATCTGATTCATCTTCTTCAGTGTAATCATGGTTCAGAGACGAATCAACAAATATTTATGGGGAACTTATTTTCCGAGCATTCATTATTTCATTCTTGACCAAAGTATGTTTGGATTATATTAATGGTAACAAAAGGTTCTTGCGCCAACGCTTTTCATAATAGGTTTAGGCTCGAAGTACACTGCATTGAATCGCTAAACAGCAAGGTTGACAATTAGCGATACAAATTAAATTTTATTAATGAGGACATCATGAAAACATTTGCACGCCTGGATCGTCTGCCTCCATATGTGTTTGCCACAGTGGATCAACTTAAAATGGCGGCCAGAAGAAGAGGTGAAGATATTATTGATCTGGGTATGGGAAATCCGGATCAGGGAACACCCAAACACATTGTCGATAAGCTTGTTGAGGCTTCAAATAAAGCCCATAATCATCGTTATTCAGCATCCCGAGGTATACGAAAATTGCGTATGGCAATATCTGGCTGGTATAAAAATCGCTATGATGTTGATATTGATCCTGAAAATGAAGCCATTGTTACAATAGGTGTAAAGGAGGGCATGTCCCACCTTGTTTTGGTGACCATTCGACCAGGGGATGTTATTTTTACGCCCAACCCAACATATCCGATTCATCCTTTTTCTGCTATCATTGCAGGAGGTGACGTTCGCGGGATTCCTGTGGGGCCGGATGAAGATTTTTTTGAAAATCTCATTGCGGCGACCCGACAGACATGGCCAAAGCCCAAATTATTGATTATATGTTATCCCCATAATCCAACAACTGAAGTCGTTGATCTGGAATTTTTCGAAAAAATAGTGGCGTATGCGAAAGAGCACGATATACTTGTCATTCACGATCTTGCTTATGCAGACATTGTTTTTGATAACTATAAAGCGCCGAGTTTTCTTCAGGCCAAAGGTGCCAAAGATGTGGGGGTAGAATTTTACTCCATGTCAAAAAGTTACAATATGGCCGGATGGCGTGTTGGCTTTTGTGTTGGAAATTCAGAGGTCATTGCTGCACTCCGACGCATAAAGAGCTATTTGGATTATGGTATTTTCCAACCGGTTCAAATTGCTGCAATCATTGCATTGAATGGACCGCAAGACTGTGTTCAGGAAATATGTGATACTTATCGGGTTCGAAGGGATTCTCTAATTCAAGGATTGACTCGTGCTGGATGGGATGTACCAAAACCTAAAGGAACAATGTTTGTTTGGGCGCGTATTCCAGAGCCTTACAGAAATATGGGATCTGTTGAATTCTCAAAAATGTTGATCCATAAGGCACAGGTAGCGGTTTCCCCAGGGTTGGGGTTTGGTGAGTATGGTGATGAATTCGTTCGGTTTGCATTGATTGAAAACCAAATGCGTATCAATCAGGCAACACGGGGTATCAAAAAAGCATTACAGGAATAAAACATCATGAAACAAATAAATATTGGAATATCTGGTTTTGGAACTGTTGGTTCAGGTGTGGTTCGCCTGATCAATAACAATCAATCGATTCTCACAGAAAGGTCTGGCCTAAAACTTCATGTAAAAAAAATTGCAGATATTGATATTCAAACAGATCGGGGAATTGCACTTTCTGAAAACATGCTGACAACCGATGCATTCGAGTTGATCAATGACCCAGATATTGATATCATTGTTGAAACTATTGGCGGTGAAACGATTGCGAAAGATATCATTATTGCAGCCATGAATCAGGGTAAGCATATCGTTACTGCCAATAAAGCCTTATTGGCCAAGCATGGCAATGAAATTATTGAACATGCCTTAAAAAACAATGTGGAGTTTGCTTTTGAAGCCAGTGTTGGCGGTTGCATGCCAATCATAAAAACGCTTCGTGAAAGCCTGGTTGGAAACAAAATATTGGGAATCAATGGTATCCTGAATGGGACATGTAACTTTATTCTTTCTAAAATTTCCAATGAAGGCCACTCTTACGATGTTGCCCTTGCTGAAGCCCAGGAAAAAGGGTATGCAGAGGCTGATCCTGCTTTGGATGTCAATGGTGATGACACGGCACACAAACTTGCCATTCTTACAGCATTGGCTTATGGCATGTATATTAAATTGGATGATATTTATACTGAAGGGATCACGCAAATTACACCGATGGACATCCAATTTGCACATCAGTTTGGCTATTGTATTAAATTATTGGCCATTACCAAAAATGTGGCCTCCAAAAATGCGGTTGAAGCCCGAGTGCATCCTACAATGATCCCATATAGTAACATGCTTTCCAATGTCAATGATTCATACAATGCGATTTCAATTGTGGGTGATGCTGTTGGTGAGATGGTTTTATATGGCTATGGTGCAGGTATGATGCCTACTGCCAGTGCTGTCGTGAGCGATATTGTTGATATTGCCAGAAATTTAAAAACCGCTGCCAGTAATCGCATTCCAATTCTTGCATATGAACCTTCGCATATTCAACAGATGAATATTCTTTCCATGAATGAAATTCATTGCAGGTTTTATTTTCGGTTTACTGCTGTTGATACGCCGGGAGTGCTGTCCAAAATTGCTGGTGTGTTGGGAAAACATAACATTAGTATAGATTGTGTTCATCAAAAAGGTCGTAAATCAAAACAGGCGGTTCCAATTGTGATGTTAACCCATCATGCAAAAGAATCTGATGTTCGAAAAGCATTATCAGAGATTCAAGCTCTTGATGTGGTTTGGGAAACCCCTATTTTAATCCGAATTGAAGATGCACATTAAACAAAATAAGGAGTTTTTAATGAATATTGTATGTTGTGACCTGGAAGGCGTATTTGTTCCGGAAATCTGGATCAATGTTGCAGAAAAAACTGGCATTGATGCCCTCAGGTTAACCACAAGGGACATTTCCGATTATGATGTTTTAATGAAAAAACGACTGGCCATTTTGGAAGAGAATCAGCTGAAATTAAGTGATATCCAAGATGTTATTGCCCAAATGTCTCCCCTACCAGGTGCTGCAGATTTTTTGACACAGCTAAGAAAGCAGACTCAGGTCATTATTGTATCTGATACATTTGATCAATTTGCCGGCCCTTTGATGGAAAAACTAGGGCGACCAACGCTATTTTGTAATACGCTTGTGGTGGATCAAGACGACCGAATTGTGGATTATCGATTACGCCAACAGGATGGTAAAAAGCATGTTGTTATCGCACTGAAAAGTTTAAATTTCAATGTGTATGCAATGGGAGATTCGTACAATGATATTTCAATGCTCAAACAAGCAGATGCCGGATTCTTATTTCGCCCTCCAGACAATGTGATTAAAGAATTTCCAGAGTTTCCTGTTTGTCATGCCTACTCTGAAATAGAAAAATTGCTACAAGATGTGGGTGTAATTTCGGGTTCGTAATGTTAGATTCCGCAATGGAAAGCTCGACTCATACGCTCCTCATTTTATAGAATGAGGAACGTATGATTAGCGTTCGCCGAAAGATCAAATTTTTGAATTCTTGGTCATTGAATCATGTCATTAATTGAGGGCTTTGGACAAAGCTTCAACCTGAAACTTTGCAGGTTCATCTGTCATCTGGATTTCTTTGATATAGATATGAGAATAATCCTTTTCAATGATTTTCTCACAATTTACAGAAACGATTTTTGTACCGCGTTGAATTGTTTCTGAAATGACAATACCAGGAGGTTCATGACCATTCTTTAGCCACTCCTTTAATGTGATCAGTTCTTCATTATAGCTCTTGATTTGTTTTAAATTGCTTTGATACGATTTGTTACATTTATGATATTGATCTTTATATTTCTGAATGCGACTCTTTTTATCTTGAAGGATTTTCTCGGCCTCATCTCTTTTTTGATTAATGTGTGCGATTTGTTTGGCCAATTTTTCGGAGTCATTCTGTTGTTTTTCAACTAACTCATCTTTTTTGATCTGACAATCATTGATAAATTTTGAGTATTTTTTTATATTTTCATTGAGTTGTGGGCAAACATTTTTGATATCATCAATATAGCGTGTCAATTTTTCAAGAGTATTTTTAAGATCAGGTAATTTGGACTGGATTTTTTCAATACGTGATTTGACCAGTCTATCAATGCCAACTGAAAGAATGCTCTGTTTTTCCTGGTTCGAATGAACATTGGTTGCCAAAATTCCTTGATATGCACTAATATCAGATTCAGATACGCCACCAGTTAACACTGAAACCTGGCCACTGGCACATATCGTCGATTTGTCAATATTTTGTTTCGCAACAACATGCCCAAACGTTTCAATTTTAGAATGGCTAATATTTTTTGCAACCACATGGCCTTTGGCCTGAATTGTCGAATGATTCACATTTCCCAAAATGATAACATCAGATTCTGCCTGAATTAAACCATTCTCAATTCCTTGGGCAAAAATGACAATACTTTTCACACCAGCCTGACCAGTAATTCTTCCTTTTACATGAAGTACACCTTTATAGCGAAATGGTTCTTTACTTAGATTTAAATCACCATCAATTAATTTTTCAGGTAACACACTTATTTTGTTTCGCATGTACGATGAAATTAATCCATCCTGCTTAGCAGTCAATTGATTATTATCGTCAGAAAGGGATGTTCCAATCCCATTGATCAGTTGAACAGGTCTTGAGGGCGCAACTTCAAGGATTTCAGCATGAACACTGATCCCGGGCATGCCATTTTGACCTGATTTTTTTTCCGCCAGCAGATCACCTTTCTTGGCTTTAGGCCAATGATCCCAGGTTAGATGGTCAATTGAGCGTTGAGAATGGCAGGAAATACTCTCTAACATGCTTTTAAATTTGTAGTCAACTGATGCATGCTGAGAAGGTTTTGGTGCTTTTCCTTTTGCAATAAGCCAGGGGATTTTGTGTAATGATGGCGTTTTTAAATAATTTCTAATGAGATAGTGATCGACAACACCATATTTAATATCTCTTTCAGATAATACATTTAATATATCATCAAGGGTGGTTTCTTCAGGAATCGTTTTTGTGGGCAAGATGTGTGCTTCGAGTTTATCTTTGCTAATAATGACGTTGACATATTTTTGAAGATTTATCAGGGTATCTTGCTTCTTAAAGGTTTGTTTTTTCTGATTCTTTTGCTTTTCTTTTTGAAGTTTTTCTTTTTCCTCTGCCTGAATTTTCAATTCTTTTTGATGACTTAATATTTGTCTGGTTTGCGATTCAGTCAGGATATTATTATCCACCAGGATATTGCCTAAGAGTTGAAGTTTATTTGTTATGCTGAATATTTTTTGTTGAATAGCCAATGCATCATCAACTTGATCACGTGTTGCCAATCCCATTTTGATGGCCACAGCACCAAAACTGGTATCTTTATATTTGATATCCAACCGTTGTTGTCGTGACAAAATCGCATCCCGATACGCTGTTGTCATGAATCCGAGTTTTTGTAAAAAATCTCCAATAACAATAATTTTTTTGGTTTTTTTGAAATGATCGGCCTGCTTTTGAAATGCCAGTTTTATCTGATCCAGGGTCACAAGTTTATTTTTCATCGCCAGAGCTGCAAAACTCCGATCCATTTCAGTCACTTTGTTCATATCCTGAAATGTATCAAACAACTCCAGTTCATTTTGGGTGATAATACCATTTTGCACCAAAACACCACCCAGTCGTGTGGCTTTTTTTTCCTTTTTATGTTGATAATAAATCGCAAGCCCCTTCTGAATATCTTCCTGAGTGGCCATCTCATACTTTAAGATGCGCTTTAGCAAAAAATGATCCTGTTCACCAAGCCATTGATCGTTATCCATTTTTTGCATGGCATCAGTTGATTGTTCTTTGCTATCAGACATGAGATTTATTTTCCTTTTTTTGTTCTTTTTTACTGAAAGTCCCTGTTTTATTCATATCATCACTGAATATTGTAGACATGCAACTTTCAAACCATATCTAATATTTTTTTCGAACTTTTTAATAATTAATCCGGCATGAGCGTATGAAACAAAATATAACAGTACGCCTGTTTTTTATCGAAAAAGTAAATTTTATGCGTACAATAATAAAACTTTAGTTGAGGCGAACCTTTTGTTCGGAGGCGAACACAAATTTCGACCCTAAATAGGTTTTGCTCATAAGCTTGATTTCGGTTTGACCTGCAATTTTTAGTTACACTCAAAACAATTAAATACGAATTCGTGGACCGGATTAATATAATGATTCTTCCCATTTCACCTTGACAATTGGGTAAATAAAATATTAATATCTATTAAAATTATAGATAGATGCATTATTTTCAATGAACAATTCCCCCGATCTTGCTGGCCAGATCCATTGTTTGACATTGTATCTGTCAAACTATAATTAAGTGTAACTAAAATTAACAATAAAAATCATGTTCATCCATTATTAACCAGGATGATACAGATGGATACATTGTAAGTAATTGCTAATCTTTGTTTTTGCATTTTTTTTCGGATATCCTTCATTCAATAAAAATGAATGAAATGTTCGTTGTATGCGCATATGAACATTTTTCAGAGTTTTTTAAATCATAATAAAAGGCGTTTGAATCATCATGAAAAAACCGACAAAAAAAATATCAACAAAATACTTAGAGTGGCTCATACCGATCATCGGCTTATGCTTTATGCTTTTTGGTCTGTATACGTATGATTTATTAAAAAATAAGAGTATCGATATCAATAAAGAAATAACATTTAAGCTCTGCTCAGAAGTTTCCAAATCTCTTCATGCATGGATTAGTGATTTAATCAGCATTGGAAAAATCGTTTCTGCTGATCCACGAGTGATTCAGGCGTGTTTGTATCCAGAAAATACAAAATACAGAGATATTGCTGAACAATTTTGTAACGAAGTGAATCGTCAATTCCCCTATAATGAAAACATTCCCATTGCCATTAAATTGCCTCCCCAAAAAACATTCAAAAGAAAAATAAATCATGAATGGATTACAATATCCAATGGAACATTCTTTATTGATACGGTTCAAGGTAATACCATTGGCAAATGTGGCACACACATCAGTTATATTCCACCTGCGTTTGAAGGGCAAGATCACTTCATTAGTGAAGTATATCCCAGTATTTTACGCGGAAATCCAATTTTTGTTATTTCTTTTCCGGTAAAACATAATAATGAAGTGCTGGGCGCATTGTTGCTTGCACCCAATATGAAATATTTTACAGAACGATTAATCGAGGATAACACCATTGGTAAGACAGGGTATATGTGGATGATGGATGATCGTGGATTGATTATATCTCATCCAAACAAGGAATATATTTTAAGTAAAGAAAGTGGAGAGAAGATCAAGCCACTTGAAAAAGTTAAGCCATTAAGGAAGTTTAAGCGTCATTTCAAGCATGTGATTGATGGGGATATCTATTTTCAAGAAACCTTTGACAATAAGTTAAAAATGTATTCTGTTTCATCATTTAATAGATCTCAATTTAATCTACGCAATAACTGGTATATAATATTTGCGCGCGAAATGGACGATATTTTTTCAGATGCCCATGCTTTTCTAACCAATATTGTGATGTTTATCATCACTGTCGGCCTGATTCTTTCAATTGTCGTTTATCTGTTAACACGTCGCATCATTGCGCAGCCACTCGAATATCTTCAATCCATTTCAGAAGCGCTTCAGGTAGGAAACACAAAGGTTCGCGCCAATGTCCAACGCAATGATGAAATTGGAAAAGTTTTGTTGGCTTTTAATCGTATGATTGATAATACAAACGATGTTGTTAATCAAGCGCAAAGCATTGCCAATGGTCATTACGAAATTATGTTAAAGCCCCGATCTGAACATGATTTATTAAGTCAGGCATTAATTCATATGACCGAAGCATTAAAACGATTTAACGAAGAAAATTCACGTCAAAATTGGTTAAAAACCGGAATGGCAGAATTAAATAATCACATGCGTGGAGAACAGGATATCAAAAGCCTTTCCAATACTGTTTTAAACTTTCTTGCCCAATATATTCAATCCTTAATGGGCCTTATTTATGTATGTAAAGATGATGAATCGCTGATGTTAATTGCCACCTATTCTTCCCCCATTCATTCACGAAAAGAGTCCATTCAATTTGGCGAAACATTGATTGGTCAGGTCGCTATAAATAAAAAAATGATAATATTGACTGATTTACCGGATGATTACACTTCAATCTCTTCCGGATTGGGCGGATCAAACCCCAGGCATATTGTAATTGTGCCATTGATAAGAGAAAAGAAGATTATCGGCGTTATGGAGTTGGCTTCATTTCAACCATTTTTACCCGGTCAAATTGAACTATTGGAAGTGACCAGCGAATCCATTGCCATTGCGATATATTCTGCAATATCAAGAACACGAATGAATGAATTATTGGAAGAAACGCAGGTCCAGGCAACCGCCTTACAGCAAAAACAAGATGAACTTGAAAGAATCAATCAATATAAATCTGAATTTTTAGCAAACATGTCACATGAACTTCGAACTCCCATGAATGGGGTTATCGGGATGTCTGAGCTTCTCCTTGATACACATCTGACCATTGAACAAAAAGATTACGCAGAAACCATTTCAAAGTCAGCAAATGCGTTGTTAGCCCTTTTAAATGATATACTTGATTTTTCAAAAATTGAGGCTGGAAAATTAGAATTGGAATCTGTTGTATTTAATTTTGAATCATTGGTTGAAGAAATCGGCCATTTGATGGGTATGAAAGCTCACGACCGAGGTATCGACATGATTGTTCGGTATGCCCCTGATACCCCCACGCATTTCATTGGAGATCCTGGCAGGTTAAGACAAATTCTGTTGAATCTTTCCGGAAATGCCATCAAATTTACAGATAATGGGCATGTTTTAATCAATGTTGAAGCCATTGAACAGAATGATAACATTGCAAACCTTCGGGTAAAA
>Ga0272440_1000436_pt1 | contig 35326 bp, 38 predicted proteins | sample SSMMMBAug17_FD_192440 | JGI IMG/M metagenome (GOLD analysis project Ga0272440, IMG submission 192440) | Marine sediment archaeal communities from Little Sippewissett salt marsh, Falmouth, MA, United States - SSM-MMB-Aug17 | ecosystem: Environmental > Aquatic > Marine > Wetlands > Sediment ... | reverse complement strand
GCAAAGACAAAGTTCAACCATTGAAAGACGACCTTCTATCGAGAAAACAACCCGGCGGAGGGTTTAAGTTCCCTATTGGTGGAACAGGCGCTGGTGTTACAAATATTATTCATACACAAGGTTGGATCCATTGCCATACACCGGCAACCGATGCATCCGGACCTGTCAAAGCTGTTATGGATGACCTGTTTGAAGATTTTGGTCGGATGCGCTTACCCGCTCAAATGAGAATTTCTTTGGCTTGCTGCTTAAATATGTGTGGGGCTGTACATTGCTCAGATATTGCAATCTTAGGTTATCACCGAAAACCACCAATGCTGGACCATGAGTATCTTGACAAAATGTGTGAAATCCCCTTAGCAATTGCTGCCTGCCCAACTGCTGCAATTAAGCCAGCAAAGGTTGATGTTGATGGTAATACCCTTAAAAGTGTTGCTGTAAATAATGACCGATGTATGTTCTGTGGTAACTGCTATACCATGTGTCCATCAATGCCTCTTTCTGATAAAGAAGGTGATGGTATTGTATTGATGGCTGGTGGAAAAGTTTCCAACAGAATCAGCAATCCAAAGTTCTCTAAAGTTGTTGTTGGCTTTTTACCCAATGAAACACCACGATGGCCATCAACTGTCAAAGCGATTCGCCAAATGGTTGAGGCCTATGCTGCTGATGCCAACAAATACGAACGTTTGGGCGATTGGGCTGAAAGAATTGGATGGGAAAGATTCTTTGAAAAATGTGAACTGGAATTTACGCATCATCTGATTGATGATTTCCGAGATCCAGCATATTATACATGGCGTCAAACCACGAACTTCAAGTTCTAGTTTTTTTACAACTTTCAGGGAGATGATTCTCACAGGATTCATCTCCCTGTATAAAACAAATAAAGGAAGAGGCAAAACATGGATCAACAAGAAGCTGCCCAAAAGGTTATTGATGAATTAATGAAAAAACAAAAGTCCAAATCAAAATTCTATTTTAATGATTTGGCAAAAATTCTGGGCGAAAAACCAAGAGCCGCAAAAAAAATAGTGAATAAAATGATTGAAGACCGTCAATTGGAATACTGGTCAAGCGGAAGCACCACGATGTACGGCCTTCCAGGTACTGGTAAACAGGCTGCGGCTGAACACGAAGATTAAACCAATCCTCTTGTTTTGCCATTTAACAGGATAGATAAAGGATGCTTTTGCGCACGATATTATTTTAATGAAATATCCACGACTAATTGTCTCCGCACTGAGCGGCGGCTCAGGAAAAACAATTACATCTTTGGGTATTGTATCCGCATTAAAAGCAAAGGGACATCGAATCTTTCCTTTTAAAAAAGGCCCTGATTATATTGATGCTGGCTGGCTGGCTCTTGCAGCCGGTCAGCCCTGCTACAACCTTGATACATTCCTTTTATCCCCTTCGAAGATTATTGAGTTATTTCTAGCCCATACCCATAAAGAATCCATTGCAATCATTGAGGCCAATCGTGGAATATACGATAGTATAGATACGCAAGGATCAACCAGTACTGCAGAACTGGCCAAACTACTTCAAACTCCTGTCATCCTTTGTCTGGATTGTACCAAAACAACTCGAACTCTGGCGGCCTTAATTCAAGGATGCATGATATTTGATCCAAAAGTCATATTTGCTGGCATTGTTTTGAATCGTGTCGCTGGAGCCCGACATGAAGGCATTATTCGTCAATGCATTGAAAGCCACACAGGTATCCCTGTTATTGGCGCGATCCCCAAATTGAAAGAAAATATTTTTCCTGAACGACATATGGGACTTGTCCCCATGCAAGAACATCAGTGGACAGATGATGCCATCCTTTCAGTACAAAAACTTGCTGAGCGCTATTTGGATATTCCTCAAATTATTCGTATTACAAACACTGCAGAAGACTTGAATATAAAACCAGAAAATTTGAACTTAAAATCGAAACCGAAACAGTCATCCTGTATTGAGTTGCGACAAAAAAAAGTCAGAATTGGTATTGCCAGAGATGCGGCCTTTCAGTTTTATTATTCTGAAAATTTTGAAGCATTGAAAAATGAGGGGGCAGAGCTCGTTTTTATTTCACCTATTACTGATAATTCATTGCCTGACATTGATGCCCTTTACCTGGGAGGAGGATTTCCTGAAACACAGGCCAGTCAGTTGGAAAAAAATCAATCATTTCGAATGTCTCTCAAGCACGCAATACAAAACGACTTGCCTGTTTATGCGGAATGTGGGGGGCTCATGTACTTAGGGGAAAAAGTGATTGTTGAGAATACGCCTTTTAAAATGGCCAATATATTTTCAATTCAATTTGATCTTTCAAGTCGTCCCATAGCACATGGCTATTCAGTAATAAAAGTACGGTCACCCAATCCAATATTTCCAGTAGGCACTGAGTTTCGTGGCCATGAATTTCATTACTCAAGAGTTCTTGATTGGAAAAAGCAATCCAATGAATCTTTGACGTTTGAGGTCCTTCGAGGTAAAGGATTTTGGGAGAACTATGATGGTCTTTGTTACAAGCAAACAATTGCAGCGTATACTCATGTTCATGCTTTGGGGACTCCTCAATGGGCTGAAGGGTTGGTGCGTGCTGCCCATTTATTTAAGATAAAAAAAAAGGGCCTTGAATAATGACAAGACCCTTTGTTCTTTTCTGGTAGGCACGATTGGACTTGAACCAACGACTTCTACCGTGTCGGGGTAGCGCTCTCCCACTGAGCTACGTGCCTGAATAATTTAATAAAGACGTATATCAACAAGTGAAATAAAAATCAAGAAAAAATTCAAATAATTTATATACCGGCTTTTTCTTTTATTTCATCTGCCTTATTGGTAATTTCCCATGACAAGTCAGACTCTGTGCGACCAAAATGTCCATATGCAGCAGTTTGGGCATAAATTGGGCGTAACAAGTCAAGGTATTCAATAATTGCCGCTGGTCTTAAATCAAATGTATCCCGAATAATTTCTTGAAGTCTTGCTCCAGAAACCTTTCCAGTACCCATCATGTCGACATTAATTGATACCGGCTCAGCAACACCAATTGCATAGGCCACCTGAACTTCACATTTTTTAGCAACACCAGATGCGACAATATTTTTGGCAATATGCCGACCCATATAGGATGCACTTCGATCCACCTTTGATGGATCTTTACCAGAGAAACAACCTCCACCATGACTTCCCTGTCCACCATATGTATCGACAATAATTTTCCGGCCGGTCAATCCGCAATCACCCATTGGCCCACCAACAACAAAGCGACCGGTGGCATTAATCAGAAATCGAGTATCTCCATCAATCATTTTTTTAGGGACCACTTTTCGAATAACTTCTTCAACCACAGCTTCTTTGAGTTCATCGTGACTAATATCTGGTTTGTGTTGTGTTGCAATGACAATCGTATCAACACGCTTAGGAACTCCGGCGTCATACTCAATTGTGACCTGAGATTTGCCATCAGGCCTTAAAAAGTCAAGTCCACCATTCTTTCGAACGACAGACATTCGTTTACAGAGTTTGTGCGCATAAATTATCGGCATCGGCATCAGTTCCGGAGTTTCATCACAAGCATAACCAAACATCAGACCTTGATCTCCTGCCCCTTGATCTTTAAATAATCCCTCTCCTATGTTAACGCCTTGCGCGATATCTTCAGATTGATGATCTATACTGGTAAGAACAGAGCATGTTTTCCAGTCAAATCCCATTTGAGACGAGTGATATCCGATTTCTTTAACTCGATCTCTTGCCACTTGAGGCATATCAACATAACAATCCGTCGTTATTTCACCTGCGATAAATATAAGTCCGGTTGTCACCAAAGTTTCACAGGCAACACGCGCATTTTTATCCTGTGCAATAATCGCATCTAAAATGGAATCAGAAATGGCATCTGCAACCTTGTCTGGATGGCCTTCGGTAACAGATTCTGAAGTAAATAAATATTTTTCTGAATTCATAAAATAATTCTCCTTTAATTATTAATGTTGTTCAAACAACCAGGTGTTGTTGAACAAATGATTTAAACCCTGTACGTTCATGAGAAAATGAATCATCAAAGGAATGGGCATTTTGGTAGTTAATCAATGATCTCACAACAGGTAACATTTCCTGGTTAACCTCAGTGATCTGTCTGGCAATTTCTAATGATCGTTCTAAAAGCCTCTCATGGGGAACGACTTCATTGACGAGTCCCCATTCATATGCCTGCCTGGCGGAAATAAACTGTGCAGTGAGTGACATTTGACGTGCCCTTCGAATGCCTATCGCTGCTTGAAGATGCTGAGTCATACCCCATCCTGGATGAATCCCAACTTTGAGGTGTGTATCTGCAAATGAGGCTTTTTCTGATGCGATGAGAAAATCACAATTAAGTGCAATTTCAAATCCCCCGGTAATCGCATGACCATTGATAGCACCAATAATGGGCTTATGACATGCCTGGAGAATATCGGGTAAATCTTTGTGATCACCTCTTGGATTAAATAAATTATCGGTTTTAAGCACTTTTAAGTCAAGTCCTGAACAAAATGATGGCCCATTTCCAGTAATTACGCCAACATATAGTTGATCATCTGATGAAAGTTTTTCCAGAGCATTATATAAGTGAATTAACATATCCTGATTGATTGCATTTCGTCTGTCAGGACGATTTAATCGAATCAGAGCAACATGATTTTCAATTGTTACAAGTACGGGTTTTGACATATTTTTCTCCTGATAGGAATATATTTTTTTTTATTGATAGCATAGATAAGCCCAAAAAATAACATTTTGTTTTAAAACATACATTCGGTATTCTGTTAGTATCACCAAAATCAGTTACTTTCAATTTTTTTCTAATGAAGTTTTTAACTATTCGACCAAATATGTTCATTGTATTAGTGGATGTGGTGAATTTTTTTCATTTTTGTAAGGTAAAGGATCTTTTATTCCTGAGTTGAAAAATGCTTTTAAACGCTCAGCACATGTTGGACAAACGCCACAGGCCAAAGATTCTCCATTATAGCATGACCATGTTTTTGAATAATCAACGCCCAATGAAATGCCAAGTTTGAGGATATCTGTTTTAGAATAATTAATGAAAGGAGCCTTCACTTGAACCTTTATTTTTCGGTTTAAGCCATAAACGTGGTTCAATAATTCTAAAAAGTCTGATGTGGTATCCCAGTAACCATATTCATCATGCTTTTGAGCGCCATAATAAATATCACTTACACCGAAATTTTCTGCATATGCGACAGCCAAAGAAAGAAATATCATATTCCGATTGGGAACATAGGTTGATGGTTGTGGATCACCTGTTACTTCTGTCATACCAGGTACTTGAATATGGGAAGAAACTAAAGATGAGCTGGAAAATAATGGTTTTAATAATGAAAGATCTAAAACCAAATGGTTTGTGCATTTCAGGAGTGAAGCTTGTTCTTTCGCATACACGATTTCCTTTTTATGCTTTTGATTATACACAAAGGTGAGAAGGGCTGGTGTCATCTGTTTCTTTTTAATAAGATAGTGTAACAATGTTACACTATCCATGCCACCGCTGACAATGATGATTGCATTGATCATAAGTTATGTATAATAAATGGGGGCTCCGGTAAATATGTTTTTACCCAGTGGATAAACATCAATAAATTCATCCTCTTTGCGAAGTAAACTTGCTTTTGGGTCAATCGTCATATTGTCCCGAATACCTGAAAGTTCATTTAAGGCTTCACGAACATCTTTTGCACCATGTTCATGAGTTTCTTCAACTATTCCATAGTCTGACTGCATATCCCATAGAGACGATGAATTATTCGATCTTTTGATAAATCGAATGACTAAATCTTTAATTGACTGCCAGCTATCTTTTCGGGTTTGAGTCTCGAGAATTGTCAGGCTGTCAATATCTTTGATTGTATGATCCAGATGTTTTCTGAGAAATATTTTTTGGATACTGTTGAGCCATATCATAAAAAATAATAATGCACTGCCACCAGCAGTTGAGGGCAAAACAACAGGATCCATCGGTATTAATTGAGCGAGAACCAAACCCAGGCCAACAGCACCACCACTGATCAGACTGAGCATAAAGCCTGTAATGATGATTTTGGTTTTATACAAAATATTCTTTTTGCGTGCTGCAATCAGGGCTTCCAAAAAATGCTTCAAACGCTCGGAGTGAACTTCAACAAACGTTGCCAGATGATCCAATCTGTATTGAGGCGCTTTAAGGATTGCCTGCTTGAGCTCTTCGCGCTGGTTTTCTAAAAAATGAAGATAGGCCATTTGTTCTTGAGAGGGACCGCCTGAATGTTGTTTTGAAACAAGGTGTGAATAAGTGAGACGTATCAGAGGAATATCTTTGCGGCCAGTCATTTGGGATAAATTCCAACATAAGGTTCCATAAACTCGCAATAAATCCATGAGGGTCTCACATTCATCAATGCGGTTTAAAACAAACAAGATACGATCTTCAAACGTTTTGACTGGCAACGTTTCTTTAAGACTTTTATGAGCTTCTTGAACTGTGCCTGCTTTGTGTGGATCAAACAGAACAAGTATTAAATCTGCAATTTCAGCCAGATCTCCTATCACATGTTGATAATTATAACCTCGATCTTGTTCACTGATGCTATCATGCATGCCAGGAGTATCAATAATTGCGAGATTTTTAAGAAAGGGAGAATTCACTTTTTTCAAGCGAAAATGAGCGGAAAATCGTTGGCCATGTTTTTTTAAGGATTCAAATGGATAGTCAGGGTCGTTCATTAAAAATTTTCCATCACGTTCTTCAGTGGTATGCACTTTCACAGAATCAGGAAGTGCATCATCATAGGTAATAACAGTAAAAGAATCATCTGTAGGGGCCTGCCCGGTCGTTTGAATGTTTCCACCCAAAAAATCATTAATTAATGTAGATTTTCCCGATGAATAATTGCCAATCACCATTACCAGTGGCCGCCATTTGATATTGACTTCAAGTGGGGCATCACTATACCCATAATCCATGGCGACAGGTGAAAGATTGTCTTTTACCATATCTACCAGTTCTGTTCGTAACTTATCTATATATGTTTCACGATTCATCAATGTCTCCGATAATGTGGGATTTGAAAGCTTCGAGTTCGTTATTATTTCATCCCACAAGTTTTTGTTTAATTGCATGTGAAAGGACGCATTGTATGCAGCATACGCACATGCAAATTTATTTATATTTATTTATACAAGCTTGAGATTCAAGTCAATACTTTTATCAATATCAATAACTGTGACTTCTGATAAACCATAGGAATCCGACCATTTGTTCAATCTTCATAAACCAATTTTTTTTTGAAGGAATAAAACTGTTGATGGCATTAAAATTGCAGAAAAACTGATGTTTATTGCATAGAAATAGTTTAATATTTTTATCCGAATCCCTGGCGTATATTTGGGTATAAATTGCAATTATTAGATATACCTCAGTCAATCACTGGCTTTTTGGGTAAAAGCTATTTGGGCTTAAGCTTTTCAATACCAAAGATTGGCCGAAACTACGTCACGTATTCGGGTTTTATTCATTTTTGAATAAAGTTGTTTTATTCAACCCAAAAAAAAAGGAGAAAAACTTTTATGAAATTTTTAAGAGGTATTGGCGTTTTATTTCTATTCTTGGGGATCTCTTCATTAGCGTTTGCCATACAAGGGGTGGATGAAGTTGGGGGAACAGGACCATTTCCATTTAATGCTTCGGTTTTTGAAAACTTGGATTATGGGCTGTACTGGTTTGGGTATGACTATGAGAATCAGAAAGCCAAAGCTGGTGAGGACAACCCTTATTTCAATCCAAATCAACCTACAGTGGTTTTCGTCCATGGTTGGCAGAAAGACACGACGAAAAGATATTACAGGGAAGCCTTTAAATTTTCAGCAGATGGTGCACCTGATATCTATTATGCTGAAGACTGGATTCGGGATGGCTGGAATGTCGGCATTTTTTATTGGAATCAGATGGCTGATGAGTTTGAAGTCAAACATGCAGAAGCAAAAATATGGTCAACTGCTGGCCCCAAACGCATGCGATGGCGAACCCCGGACAATAAATATCATGATGGGCCCCAAAAGCCTGCGTCATTATTATTTTATGAAGCCTATCGAGACGCAATGATGAACTATGAAGGTAATGAAATCCGAATCGTTGGCCATTCTTTGGGAAATCAAATGGCGATTGCCATGACCAAACTTGTCAGTATGGCCATTGATAATAATGAAATTCCAGACCATCTGTTGCCTACACGCGTTGCCTTACTAGATGCCTTTTATTCAAATTATTCTAAAAAGTATCTTGATGGCAGATGGACCGGTGAAGTTGCGCGACAATATGTTTTTGAGCTAAAGAAAAAAGGGGTTATCTTCGAAAGCTATCGAACATCTGCGGCTAGCGGCGCATTATTGATTGGAGATGAAAACAAAGATCTTCACAAAATGTGTGCATTTACTGAAATAAAACCTTGGTATTACAATCCAATTCAATTTGGTTTTAAACATGTCGCAGCTATATGGCACTATTTTTGGTCATACAGTTTTGAGCCACCTTCAATCAAATATTCTTCAGATACAGGCGCTTCAGCAAGTGCAAGCAATGAACGAATTGAAGAATTGATGAATTCATCCAAAAAATTGGTCCACAACCTGGGGGTTTGGACCAAAACACCTGAAGATGATCGGTTCGTTTACAAATCAAGGTAATTCAACCGTGTTTACTTGAGTATCAAAAATAAAGACCTTTTCGTAACTAAGTTCAGAGACGCACAATCGTGCGTCTCTGTAAAGGGTATAAAGTACCTCTAAATAATGTGGATGGGAATATGAAGCGTACCCTTTAATATAACATCGAAAAAAAGATAAGGAGTTCAATTGATGAAAATTAATTTTTTCAATAACAAAACGATATTATTATTGATAGTGATTACAGCTTGTAATTTTTGTCTGTTTTCATGTAGTACTGTCAAAAAAACAACACCAACCGATAAACGACAATGTAGCACTCATTTTGATGGGAAATATAATGTGACATTTTTGAGTCAGGGCTATTTCAGGGCAGTGACTGATATTGAAATTGAGAATGGTATACTTGATGGTGTTGTCGTGAATACGAGTAATCAGACTTTTTTTATTAAAGGCAATATTTCAGAAAATGGCCAACTACGTTTTAATAATATTCATAGCAGCACTGGCGTCAACATTTCAGCCCTGGGAAACATCAAACAGGACGGTATCGTAGAGGGGCAGTACAAAGTTGGCAATCGAAATGGTAAATACTATGGATTTAAATACACTGATTCGGATAACATTACGATGCGATTTGATGGTAAGTACCAAATCTCGTTCTATTTGGGAGACCAACAAACAGCATCCACTGACATTGTAATTAAAGGCGGGGCCTTTCAAAAGAATATTAAGACCATTACTTCAGAGCTTTTTCCCATTCAGGGCAGGGTTCTTGAACAGGGTGAACTCATTTTGACGACCTCCATTGGAGATCATTCAACAGGAATTGCGGCTTCTGGTTCCATTGATGAAAACAGAAAAGTTGCAGGGGTGTTTTATACCAATAAAGGTGAAAAAGGTGCTTTTTCAGGAAAATTTATTGGAGAATAAGAAAAATTTAATTGTTAAAAAAATATGGGTTGTTTAGAATTCTGAAAACCGAGTCTTCTTTAAACGGGCGCATTCTGATAAAGGGGCATGTTTCTTAGCCCTGAAAGTTCGTAATATAACAGCCCAGGGCAACGCCCTGGGAAAATATCAAAATAAGTTTTAGCCCTGAAAGAGCGCCACATAAATGGGCTTCCTATTATTATTGTTATTTTATGTGTCGCTTTCAGTGCTCAAATCATCGTAATGTCTTACTCGGGGCGTTTTCCTGGGCTTGGTAAGTAGGCGATATAAGTTTTAGGTTATACAGAAGTTTTATTATATATGTACACAAGAATTGAAATCAGGCTAAAATGTATGATCTCGGTTGTTGCAAGAACAGCGTAGGGCTAAGGTCGGTCGCCTTACATGTTCGGCCGCCTGGAGTTTCAACTCCAGGCGGCCGAACATGTAAGGCGACCGACCTTAGCCTGACGGCCATGGGCTTTATCCCAACGCTGTTCGTGCAAATTGCCGAGATCGTACATTTTTATTTGACGATTTTTTTAGTCATACCCGGCGACAACTTTTTTATACCCGAAAATTTATGACCGCTTACTTATATAACGTTCATTCAGGGCTAAGAAATATGCCTTTTTTTTAGAATGCGCCCTCTTCAAACCCATACTTGCTTTTTTGAGGGGCAGACCTTAGCCCCTCAATGACGAATGGGTAAGAAGGAAAGCTTTGATAATAAGTTCCCAATTTATAATGTTTGACTGTTCAAGAATTAACCTTCAAGTATATACGTAGCCAAATAGTTCATTCTTTTTTTGAACCATGATTACACTGAAGAAGATGAATAAGATGAATTTAAAGTGTCTTTATTTCATCTTATTCATCTTCTTCAGTGTAATCATGGTTCAAAAAACAGAATGAGCATTTATTTATTTAATGGGGAACTTATTTTCAGAACGTTCCTTAATGTTTAATTCAATCATTTTGAAATGGGGCTTATCTTTTTCGAGCATTCCTAAGAGATACCCAAAAAATTATGATCGCATACTTACAAAGGGAAAAAATGAAAAACATAATTGGAAAAATAGTAGAAAATGAAGATAGTAGAATTAAAACTGCAAGAATCCATCAAGGATGGTGGCGAGCTTTTGTTTTAGGCGAAATGCAAGGACCAAATCCAAACAGCAAAGATGCATATATATGCAATACCATAGAATGTGATAATAATTATGAAGGCAATTTTCTATCAAGTGAAATTTCTGAAGTTGTGAATACTGTACTCAAACAAAGACAAAATGATGCACCTGGTATCATTCAAGAAAAAAGACTGAGAGGAAACTTATTGTCAAGTCAACCTCTTTGTTTTAATTTTTTTGGATTTTTTTACAATGATAAAGAATTGGCCTTATCAGTTTTTAAGAAGTTTTATCCTGATATTTCAAAAGTAAAAGGTATAATGTTTGAATACGCTCCAACACCTAAAGAAATGTATACTAATGATAATTCAGCTTTTGATGTTGCGATAGAAGTAGAAGCTAATGGAAAGACAGGACTAATAGGAATTGAATGTAAATACACGGAAACATTTTCTTCAAAAGAATATGCCACTAAAAAATATCAATCTATTTTCAATTCAAGTAATGCTTTCAATACAAGTTTTGAACAATTAACTTCATCAAAATTCAATCAATTATTTAGGAACCAGTTAATAGCGGAGTCGTTAATTCAGAATAAAATATATTCTTTCGTTAATACAGCTCTTTTTTGTGCGCCAGAAGATGAAACAGCACAGAAAGTCGGGGAACAATTTCAACGCCTCTTAAATTCAAATTATTCAAATTTTCAGGTCATAACTTTTTTCGATCTAATTGAAAGTATACAACAAAATAAATTATCAAGAAATCAAAGAGAGTATAGTATGCTGTTATGGGCAAGATATCTTGGTTTTCAGCTTAGCGCAAAAGCGAGAACAGAATACATAAATCGCAAAAATTGAGCCTCATGAGCCAGTCAGATTTATTCGCTTATCCATTAGCTGAGCGCTTTTATAAACAAGTTTTGTTTTTCCATGTTAAAAGAACATTCGTTCAACAACTTTAATGGTTTTTCAACTTTTGGTGCAGTTTACACCTGTTTAATGAATGAATAGCGCGAATATCATTCGAGCGAAAATTCCGGCGATGACATCATCCATTAAGACAGCAGTGCCTCCCTTAAAAAAATGCTCTGCTTTTGATATAGGATAGGGTTTTAAAATATCAAAAAATCGAAATAATAAAAAACCACAAATGACATTGATTAAACTAAATGGCACACAATAGAATGTTATCATTATGCCTGCAATTTCATCAATCACTATGGCGCCGGGATCTTTGGTGCCAAGTAATTGTTCTCCTTGTCCACAAATCCATGCAGCAATTGGCATAAAAACGATAATCAAGAAAAGTTGTACATGCCATTCTAAGAAAGAAAGATAGTAGCATAATGGAAGTCCAACCAGAGTGCCAAAAGTTCCTGGTGCAAATGGCATGTTACCCGAATATGCACCGGTTGCAAGAAACAGAATGATTGCATTTTTATTCTTTTCAGCTTTCATTCATCCTATTTTTAAAACCTTCAACCATAAATGTTATTTTTGAAATCATCAATCCACGAAGTACGTAAGAAATGGCATAACGTTGTGAAGGTGATGCTGATTCTGGTACAAGCATTGACATGACCTCACGAACAACAGGAGCAAATCGTTGATTGATATCTTTTTGAACCCGAGTTAGTTTCCCATCTTTGATCGCCCCCCAAACTGCAGGAACGATATAAGTAATCTGTTCTTTAACAAGCGTTTCCCGATGCTCCATAAAGATTTGATTTGTTGTTTCATCAATCAAAGGGCCAATTTTTCGGGCAATTTCCAGCATATCCTCACTGGTCTCGTTGGGTTTTTTGTTTCGCCAAAACGAAATCCGATCTAATAAGTTTGAAATCATTCAATTGCTTCCTGGTTACAAGGTTCTTGTGGCATCAAAAATGCATGAATTAAAAGCATTTCTATACATTTTTTTTAAGCAGAATGCAACCAGAATTTTTTTATTAAGGAAAACTCGAAAAATAAGTTCCCCATTTACTTATGTGCCAGCCCGATGTAGGGGCGAACCTTATGTTCGCCCTCGAACTAATAACGATTTCGTTCCTATGTACGATGGGCGAACACAAGGTTCGCCCCTACACGTTCTTGGCACATAAGTAAATGAGGAATTTATTTTTCGAGCATTCCTAAGGAGTGCTCGGAAAATAAGTTCCTCATTAGTGAATATTGTTGATTCGTTTCTGAACCATGATTACACTGAAGAAGATGAATAAGATGAATAAGATGAAATATGAAATTAAGACACTTTTAATTCATCTTATTCATCTTTTTCAGTGTAATCATGGTTCAAAAAACTGAATGAACATTTATTTAATGGGGAACTTATTTTCAGAACGTTCCTAAATAAAAAACAATCCTCAACGTCACAACATAACCAACCTTATTATAGCACTTTTTTATTATTATTATTGAAAGCACCATTTCATTGTGTTATAAAACAACAAAGGCAAAAAAAACCTTCCTCAAAGAGATGACATAAACAATAAGGACAGCACAATTGATAGAACAATCAAACTGGATCTTTAAGGTTGACAACCTGAAAAAAACGTTCTTGACCTCAAAGCGGTCCGATACCACCTATCTCCGATTTAAAAATATTCGCATAGAACGTGGCGCACTTACATTAATTACCGGTGAAACAGGCATTGGAAAAACAAGTTTACTGAATCTGTTAGGGTTAATGGATGAGATGGTATTGTACCATGGAGATGATATTGTTTTTAATCCATTGGATAAACCACCGATCAGTTATCGCCATATGATGCAGGAAACACCGGAGCGTATTGAACAGATTCGGTATGCTTATTTTGGATTTATGTTTCAACAAGATCATCTTATCGATGCAATGACCGGATGGGAAAATGTGATTCTGTCATATTTGTTAAGATATCCGGAAGCATCCAAAGCAGAAGCGATTGAAAAGGCAAAAAACATCATTAAAGCATGCAATTTTGATGATATGCTTCATGGGTTAATGGATCGTAGTCCGGCGACTTATTCAGGTGGACAGCGTCAGAGAACAGCATTGGTTCGGGCCATTATTCACGATCCCATGGTCATTTTTGCAGATGAACCCTTGGCCTCAGTTGATCAACAAACAGCAAAGGACATAATTAATATACTATCCCAACAAAGAGAAAAAGGAATTAGTGTGATCATGGTTGTTCATGATACACATGAATACTTATTTGATTCTGTAATAGTGAATAAAATCCGCTTGAGAAAACAAAAGTAATCATACAGGATAATATTTATGACCTCCAAACGAAAAATACTGATTGTTGACGATGTCGCAACCAATATCTTACTCATAAAACGCATTTTGGAAGCGGATTATGTAATAAAAACAGCTCTTTCAGGAGAGGAGGCATTAGAAATTTTACCTGGTTATCGACCTGATATTATTCTTTTGGATATTATGATGCCTGGAATGGATGGATATCAAGTTTGTAAGCAGATTCGTGGTGAAAGAAGATATGCATTTATTAAAATTATCCTTGTGTCTGCCAAAACGCTTATTGACGATCGATTGAAAGGATATGAAGTTGGAGCGGATGATTATATTACCAAGCCTTTTGTTAAGAAAGAATTATTGGCTAAAACCAATGTTTTTGCGCGACTCAAACATGAGGAGGAAGTGAATCAACTTAAAAATGATCTCTTGACACTCTTTTCACATGAAACGCGCACCCCACTGAGTGCAATTATTGGACTATCGGACATACTCATGCGAAATAATACGATTAGCGACGAAATTAAAACGCGAATTGACATGATTAGTACCAAAGCACATGAGCTACTAGAATTTGCAGAAAAAACATCTTTATTATGTTCATTAAAAGATGATCGACAACTTCATTACTCGCAGATGCCTGTGGACGTTATTTTTCAAGAAGTTATTGGAAACCTGGATCAACAACTTCAGGAAAAGAATGTATTGATTAGGCAGGATCAATTAAGTTCGATTCAATGCAATGCCGATTGGTCCTTACTTCGTAAAGCATTCACATACGTTCTGGAGAATGCGATCAAGTATTCAGAGAAAAATGGTCGAATTGAACTTGAGGCATCAATTGTCAATGACCAATGTTGCGTTTCGTTTATTGACTATGGATGTGGCATTCGATCGGAATGGCTCGAAACCATTTTTGATGAATTTGCGATCAGAGATATTATGCACCATAAAAAAGGCCAGGGATTAAGTCTTGCTATAACACGACATATATTAGAACTTCATGGTGGCAAAATTCATGTTAATCCAGATCGAAAGCAAGGGGCTCATTTTATAATGCATTTTCCAATTACCCAAGAAGATATGCCTTAGTATTCAAAAAAAATATAATCAAGAAAGAGGTAGCATGAATAATAAAATACTGCTCATTGATGATGAAATTATTAATATCCATCTATACACAGACATTTTATCGCAAATGGACTATGAGATCGAAACTGCTCTTAATGGTGAAGAAGCACTGAACAAACTTCAAACGTTTTCTCCAGACCTGATTCTTATGGATGTTATGATGCCTGGCATGAACGGTTATGAAGTATGCCGCAAAGTTAGAAATATCCCAAGGCATAGCTTTACCAAGATTATCATGATATCTGCCTGTACAGATCTTAATGAACGACTCCAAGGTTATCAGGCTGGGGCTGATGATTATATGACCAAACCCATTGAAAAAGAAGAGTTTTTAGCTAAAATTAATGTATTTATCAAATTAAAAAAAGCTGAAGAAATTGATCAATTGAAAAGCGACCTTCTCACACTTTTTTCTCATGAAACGAAAACACCTTTGAATGCAATTTTTGGTTTCTCTGGCTTATTGAGAGAGTCTCCCAATCTGACATCATCAGAAAAAAAATATGTTGACAATATGATCAAAGCAGGTAACCACCTGTTGACATTTGTTGATAAAACCATTCTTTTATGTGAGCTAAAAAAGGATTATTTCCTTGAAAGATCTTTGCAATACCTGGATGATAATTTATCAGAAATTGTTTTACAATTTCATGAAAAGGCGGTTAAGAAAAGTGTAGAAATTAAACAATACCAGTCAGATAAAATTCAATTAAATGCAGATTGGACCTTATTATATAAAATGTTTGATTATCTTATAGACAATGCACTAAAGTATTCTCCTGACAATGAAACAGTCATCATTACAAGCGAGATAAAAGACCAGGTTTGCCAGATAAAAGTGATTGATAAAGGAAAAGGGATTCCTGAAAACGATCTTCAATTTATTTTTGACCCTTTTGCGATAAAAAATATTCAGAATCATCAGGCAGGCCAGGGATTAAGCCTATCCATTTGCCGACATATCATGATGCATCACGATGGGGCGATTTATGCAAGTAATCTCCCTGATGGCGGCGCTTGCCTGACCTGTGAATTTCCAAAGAACATGACTCAATAATTGTTCAGACTAAGATCAGTTATCATTTTCTTTGGCTGAACCTGAGAGCAGATGATGTTGCAATCCAGGTTCAGCACAAATCAAATGTGAACTTTCGTTATGATTAACGATTAACAATCAATGCTACAGCTTCCCCCCCACCCAAACATAGTGAGGCCAACCCAGTTTTCAAATCCCGACGAATCAATTCATACAATAATGTTACCAATACACGACAACCACTCGCGCCAATTGGATGGCCCATAGCAACACTTCCACCATTGACATTAACATTGGATTCATCCAGTTTTAGTTCTTGCATAACAGCCAGGGTCGATCCGCTAAAGGCTTCGTTGATCTCATATAAATCAACATCACTTAATTGCATATTGGCTTTTTTTAAGCATTTTGGAATGGCATATATTGGAGCAACCAGCACATATTTCATATCAATGGCGGCTGATGCCTGTGCACCTACACTGGCCATAACCTTACATCCCAGTTCTTCAGCTTTTTCACGCGACATTACCACAACAGCTGCTGCCCCATCGCTGATAATGGATGCATTTCCAGCCGTCGCTTTGCCATCTTTTTGAAAAGCAGGTTTCATTTTGGCCAGCGCATCATATGATGTTTCACGCGGGCACTCATCGGTATCAAAAATAATTGGATCTTTTTTGCGTTGGGGGATGCTTACTGGAAGAATTTCATCTTGAAATCGTCCAGATTTTACTGAATCTAATGCGCGTTGATAACTCATCAATGCGTAGCGATCCTGATTTTCACGACTAATATTGTATTTTTCAGAACATAAATCATTGGATATTCCCATATGAAAATCATTGACAATATCCCATAAACCATCATTAATCATATGATCCATAAGTTGACCATGTCCCATTCGATAACCGGTTCTTGCTTTTTCAAGGTAATAGGGAGTCATGCTCATATTTTCCATACCACCGGCCACGACAACATCCGCATCACCTGTCTGGATTGCATGGGCTGCAAGCATTACAGCTTTTAACGAAGAACCACACACCTTATTGATCGTAAAACATTCAACTTCCCAGGGCATATCTGCTTTCACAGCCGCCTGTTTCGCTGGATTTTGACCATATCCCAATGGCAGTACCTGCCCCATAATGACTTCATTCACATCTGTTTTTTCAATGCCCGCACGTTCAACTGCCGCATTAATAACCAGACCGCCGAGTTGTGTCGCCCCTGTTTGACTTAATGTTCCGTTGAATCCACCCAATGGCGTTCTAACGGCACTGACGATAACTGCTTCTTTCATTATAAACCTTTCTTCATAGTCTATTGCTAAATCGAACATTGACGTTTGATTTAGCCAATCTTATTGTTGGTTTTTTAGGAAAAATATTGACTTAAACGTGATTCACTTTCAATAAATTCCATAGTTTCATGACGAAGTAAGCGATCATAAATTTTCGGGTATTGGTTTGATAACGTTTTTTGTCTGGCGGGCGAACATAAGGTTCGCCCCTATATTTTTTTCGGATATCGGTTGGATTTCGATTACTACGATATACTCTAAAATTTATGACCGCTTATTTAAAATGAATTTATCAGGCAACATCGCGTTTTGTCAATCATGAATTTTTTGAGATATTCATGTTCGTTCTCGAATGTTTTTTTGGGCGGGTGGCATTTGTGAATTTTCATGATGTCTTGATTTTTTTATCCAATCAATCGAGATCACCATTTAGTTGATTCCAATGATGATTGTCCCACGATGGTTTTTCCTGGCATAGCTATCGCTAGGTGGGCAAAATTTATCAATCGGGTTCGCACGTTTGCCCCTACACTGCACGTTAATAAAAAAACAATTGCGTTAGACTGACTATGGCTTTTATGTTTTGCTCGATCAAAGCAATAAATATGCCAGGACAAACCAAAGTTGGACGATCATAATTCATATTTTCGTAAGATGCCTGAAATTATAATTTATCAATATCATTGTCAATCGTTTCTAATCTATGATATAAGCCAATCAAACAAAGGATAATCACCTTTGAAGGAGTTATAATGCAAAGTATATTGCCAATAAAATCAGCTGAGTTCGTCACCAGCGCGGTGAAGCCATCACAATATCCGGAGTCGATGCCGCAAATTGCATTCTGTGGACGTTCTAATGTGGGAAAATCATCTATGATCAACTGTATTCTAAATCGGAAAAAATTGGTCAAAACCAGTTCTACACCTGGAAAAACACGATTGATCAATTTTTTCAGAATCAATGAGAGCTATTATTTTGTAGATCTGCCTGGATATGGTTACGCCAAAGTTTCAAAAAAAGAACGTGCAAAATGGCGACCTATGGTTGAAAGCTACTTTAAAAGCAAACAGGAAGTTTTGGGAGTTGTCATTCTGTTAGATATTCGTCATGACCCCAGGCCGGAAGAAATGGAATTGTTTTCATGGTTTGATCAATACCAAATTCCATATTTAATTGTATTGACAAAAGCTGATAAACTTTCAAAGACCAAACAAATCCATCAGCACAAAAGAATTGCTGAGCATCTTTCCATTCCGGCTGAAGGAATTATTCGTTTTTCAACAAAAACGCGTCAGGGAAAAGAGGACATCTGGTCCGCTTTTATGGAAATTTTTGACATTGATCAGGAGCAAGACAATGAAAATGAATGAATCAAGCTTTCGATCTGGCTTTATTGCGATTGCTGGTGCACCCAATGTTGGAAAATCAACTTTGTTAAATCAAATACTGGGTCAAAAAATCTCAATTATTTCAAAAAAACCTCAAACAACGCGAAATCGGGTTTCAGGCATATATCATCAACCTGATTGTCAAATGGTTTTTTTAGATACGCCAGGGATACACATATCCAATCGATTATTAAACCAACGAATGGTTGAAATTGCTTTTGCGACAGTCTCTGATGTGGACATCTTGCTGATTGTGATTGATGTCACTCATACAGAAGAATCCTCGGAAAAGCTTTTATTTGATCAGCTGAAAGCGCACCAAAGTCCAGTTGTTCTTGCACTTAACAAAATTGATTGCATGCAGAAAAATACGCTTTTGCCTATGATTCAATCCTATGCCGGACGATTTCCATTCAAAGCCATCGTTCCAATCTCAGCCAAAACTGGTGAACAGGTTGAACAGTTACTCCATGAAATGAAAACATTATTGCCAAAGGGCCCAGCTTATTACCCTGAAGACCATATTACCGATTTGCCCGAACGATTTATTGCATCGGAAATCATTCGCGAAAAAATTTTTCAACTGACCAATAAGGAAATCCCTTATGCGGTTGCTGTAACAATTGAACAGTTCAAAGAAACATCCAATGGGAAATTGATTCATATACAAGGTGTCATTCATGTGGAAAGGGATTCTCAAAAAGGAATCATTATCGGTAAGCAAGGAGCCATGCTAAAACGAATTGGATCTCGGTCTCGGCAAGAAATTGAGCGGATGGTTGGTATTCAAGTGATGTTAAAATTGTTTGTGAAGGTTCAAAAAAATTGGGCCAGTGATGAAAAAGCGTTGGCAAACTTTGGATATGATTGTTGATTCGTTTCTTGAACCAGGGTTACACTGACTAAGGAATGCTCTAAAAATTAAGTTCCTCATTATTCAATATTTGTTGATTCGTTTCTGAACCATGATTACACTGAAGAAGATGAATAGATGAATTTAAAGTGTCTTAATTTCATCTTATTCATCTTCTTCAGTGTAATCATGGTTCAAAAAAAGAAGGAACTGTTGACTACGTAAATACTTGAAGTTTAATTCTTGAACAGTCAAACATTACCAATGGGGGACCTTCCTAAATACTACGTCCTAAAACTCTGGCAAGATCAGATATGCCATCACCTGTAGCAGCAGAAATTTTATGAATCGTTAAGTGTTTTGCATGATCTTGAAAAATATCTGACTTTTTTTGAGCGTCAGGTAAATCCATTTTGTTTAAAACAACAATTTGTTTTTTTTGTGTCAGATCCTGAGAATAGGATTTCAGCTCCCCCATAATGGTTTGATAGCTAGCAAGTGGATTATTCTCATCAATATCCGCTGCATCAATGAGATGAACCAGCACACGTGTTCGTTCAATATGCTTTAAAAATTGCAGCCCAAGACCTACGCCTTTGTGTGCGCCTTCAATGATTCCAGGAATATCAGCAATCGCATATGGTTCTATATGGTCTGTATTGACTATCCCAATAGATGGGGTTAACGTTGTAAAGGGATAATCTGCAACCTTTGGTCGTGCGGCAGTCATAACACTGATTAATGTTGATTTTCCAGCATTTGGTAATCCAACCAGCCCGACATCTGCTAAAAGTTTTAGTTCCAAGTGGAGAGTTCTTTGATGACCGGTTTCTCCAGGTTGGGAAAAACGAGGTGTGCGATGTGTCGATGTTGCAAAGTGCTTATTTCCTTTGCCGCCCCGACCGCCCTGAGCAACAGTAAATGTTTGATCTGCTGTATTAAAATCTACAATTAATTCCTGTGTTTCATTATCAACGACCATTGTTCCAACAGGAACTTCAATGAATAAATCAGCAGCGTTTGCACCGGTTTTATGACTTCCCAGGCCATTTTTGCCTTTATTTGCTTTAAATTGATGCTGAAACCGAAATTGATACAAGGTGCGTTTTTCAGGAACACTTTTTAGGATTACATGTCCACCGCGTCCTCCATCACCGCCATTGGGGCCCCCTTTTGGAACCCCACGTTCGCGTCGAAAACTCACACAACCATTACCCCCATCTCCAGATTGCACCTTAATAAATGCTTCATCAATAAATTTCACGCGGCATACACACTTACACGTTTTTTGGAACGCCCCATGCGCTCGTAAGAGACGATGCCATTAATTTTGGAAAATAAGGTATAATCTTTTCCCATTCCCACATTCGACCCCGGAAAGAATTTTGTTCCCAGTTGACGTACTAAAATATTACCTGCTAGAACTTTTTCACCGCCATATCGTTTGATTCCTCTACGTTGGGCATTACTATCTCTTCCATTTCTGGAACTACCACCCGCTTTTTTATGTGCCATTTTTTACTCCTTTTGAACTTATGAAGTTTCTATGCCATCAATTTTGATTGCTGTGTATAATTGACGATGACCTTGTTTTCTTCGATAGCGTTTCCGCCTTTTCATTTTAAATACAATGATTTTTTTGGCCTTTCCCTGCTCAACAATATGGCCTCTGACTTTCACATCAGACAAACCTGGCTGACCAATTTTGATATCATCATTATTTGCATACAGTAATACCGAATCCAGTATAACCGCTGCGCCAACATCACCTTGAAGCTTTTCCACGCGCACTGTTTGACCGGGGCCCACGCGATATTGTTTTCCACCTGTTTGAATCACAGCGTACATTGGTTTATCCTCCTTATTGAATAAATAAATCGGGCATTCTAACCCAGATGATCAAATTCGTCAATATAATTCTTTTTTTTCATTGATCATTTTTGAATTATATTTATGTGTAAGGTACTTTCGTAAAATAAGCCCCTTATTTCATAAATGTTCATACTGTTTTTGAACATAGGGGTTTTTTACCTTAATGTTCCTAAGGAATTCTCGAAAAATGAGTTCATCATTATAATAATGTTTATTCTTTTTTGTTTTTGAACCAGGATTACACTAAAAAGATGAATAGGATGAATTTAAAGTGTCTTTATTTCATCTTATTCATCTTCTTCAGTGTAATCATGGTTCAGAAACGAATCAACAAATATTGAATAATGATATCTATCGAATTTTTGTTTTTCCGATACATTGAACTTATGTCTCAATCTTTCTCTAAAGTAACAGTTAAAATGCATTCTTGATCAAGCGAATTTCTGTTCCCATATACTGATTTTTTTGTATGGCGATCATATCAAATCGTGCTGGTTGATTATTCAAATTGTGCTGATGCAAATAAGTCTGGGCTGTTTTGGAAAGTCGTTTTTGTTGCTGTCGTGTCAGACTTTGAATGGCATGCCCATATCGTGTGCTTGTTCGGGACTTAACCTCAATAAAAACCAGAGTATTGTTATCTTTTGCGATAATATCAATTTCTCCACCACGAATGCGGTAGTTACGTTGAACAATTGTGTACCCATTTTTTTGAAGATAATCTACAGCAACTTGTTCATTGTCCTTACCCATCTGATGACGTTTATCTTTTTCAGGCATATTCCTGGCAACCTTTAAACGATTTCCTGTGAATCGGACAAATACCCATGCTTTTTATCACATCCCGATGCTTCTTGGTTCCATATCCCTTATGTTGCTCAAATCCATATCCAGGAAATTGTGTTGCGAATTTTGTCATCATACGATCACGTGTGACTTTGGCAATTATTGATGCCGCCGCAATAGATATACTTCGTTGATCCCCTTTTTTGATCGTTTCTTGCGCAATTGGCGATTCAATGTTATGAATGCCGTCAATTAACAAAAAATCTGGGGTTTTTTTTAATTTTTCCACTGCATACAACATGGACAGTCGTGCCGCTTGAAGAATATTGATCTGGTCTATAGTATCATTGTCGACCATGCCTAAGCTGATATCCTGCGCATGTTGATAAATCTGATCAAATAAATCATCCCTTTTGTGCGGGGTCAATTTTTTTGAATCAGTGATACCATCAACAGAAAAATTTTCTCCTAAAATCACTGCGGCTGAAACAACCGGACCTGCCAATGGGCCGCGTCCAACCTCATCAATACCAGCAATTGTAAGATATCCATTTTTTTTTGCGTTTTGCTCAAATGTCCACACGTGATTTTCACCACATTTAAAAGGGCATTTTGCCCATGAAAAAGAATCAACTTCGTCGGGTTTTAATTCGGGCTGCTTTTCCACGAAGTTTTCTTAAATAATAAATCTTAGCGCGGCGGACTTTCCCTCGCGTGACAACTTCAATACTGTCAATACTTGGAGAATACAATGGAAAAATTCGTTCAACACCAATTCCTCCAGATACTTTCCGAACAGTAAATGTAGATTTAATGGATGCATTATGTTTGGAAATTACAACACCTTGAAAGGCCTGAAGCCGTTCCTTTTCACCCTCTTTAATTCTTACAAATACTTTAACTGTATCACCGGCTATAAAGTCCGGTAAGTCCATACGAATCATTTCTTGTTCAATTGCTCTGATCGCATTCATGACATTATTTCCTTTGACCAGGGATTTGCTTGAACACCATACATTGTGGCGAAATTCAACAAACCCCTTTTTTATTTGAGATTCAACTGTCGTTGCTACAAAAGCACGGTCAGTTATATAAACTTTAATTATATATACAAACTTTGAATAAAAATCAAGTTTTTTTATTGTGAAAATTTCCCAATAAACGATCCAGAATAATTGAAACTGCTGATCGAACTGAAAGATGGTTATATTCTCGATGTGATTCAATGGGCTCAAGGACATGATCACATTGGTTGATCAATTCCTTTGAAAGGCCCCATGCGGTCCCAAAGAGCAACAACATTGTTTTTTCAGAGTTGACCATTTTACGGCAATTGTCAAATGTAAGACAGCTGTCTATTTTTTGGGCAGTTGTTGCAATTAATTGCGGAGAATTTCCAGAGGTATCAGTAATAGAATGTATTGCAGATTCTAAATCTGGTGTAATGTGGACCCGCTCAAAAGATTTTTTGCGGTCTGGATTTGAACGACTGCCATGACCGTCTGTCCAATGGGCACAAATATCTTGAGCTATTCGTCGTTGATCATCAAGGGGAATAATGACCTGATAAGATTGGACATCATAGGTTGTCGTTGCCCTTGCAATATCGTGCAGATCAAGATTGGTAATGGCCGATGCAATAATTTCACCTGTCTTTCCCAGGACCGGATAATGAATCAAGGCAATGTGTAGATTGTTTTTGGATAATTGTTTCAATGGTTGTTGTCCATTTTTTTAATATGGCGATATCATCTGTTGACAATTGTGTTTGATCGAATAATTCTGGTCGTTTCAGGATCGTGCGAATTAAAGCGGATTCTCGGCGCCATTGTGCGATATTTTTATGATGACCGGAAAGCAAAATTTCAGGGACGACCTCCCCTTCATATTGTTCAGGTCGGGTATAATGGCCATGCTCAAGAAGACCATCAGCAAAAGAATCACACAATGCCGCATCATCAGCTCCCAACACACCAGGAATCAAACGAGCAATTGCATCCATCATAATCATGGCAGCAGTTTCGCCACCCGTCAGCACATAATTGCCAATGGATATTTCTAAATCTGTATAATTTAGGGCTATACGTTCATCAATACCTTCATAACGTCCACAAATAATGACTAAAGTTTTTTCCTGACTCAATTGCCAGGCCATGTTTTGATTGAATGTTTTTCCCTGGGGGGTGAGTAAAAGCGTAAGGGCGGTTGGATGGTCTTTTTTTGCGCACTGAATGGCTCGCTCAAGAGGTTCTGGTTTGAGAACCATTCCACTGCCACCCCCATAGGGTTTATCATCTGTTACATGATGTTTTCCCCGAGCGAAATCCCTTATTTGATAAACATTTGTTGTTATCAGTTTTTGGTCCAGCGCACGTTTGAAAATGCTGTGATTAAACAGCGCATCAAACATTTCTGGAAATAAGGTGAGTATTGAAAAATTCAACTGTGTTTTATGAAGGCAATCACCGATGATTAAATAACTTATCCAAATTGAATGGACAAGTTATAAAATCATCAATGCTAATAATCAATCATTTGTTCATGGTCAACAACCACTCGTTTATGATGAGTGTCTATTTCTTGAATCGCTGATTCAATTGCCGGAATTAAGTATTTATCACCATTATTTTCAATAACATATACATCGTTGCTACCAGTTTCAATGATAGATTGGATAACACCGAGATGATTTCCCGACGTATCCTTGACATCAAGTCCCTGTATTTCAAACCAGTAGTATGTATCAGAATCAAGTTCAGGCAATGCCTTTCGTTCGATGTACAATTGCATACCAATGAAGGCAGTTGCCTGAGTTCGATCTGTAATTCCTTCAAACGTAACCAGATAATTACGCTTATGTGGTTTTATTGATAAAATAGAAATGCGGTGAATTTTACGTTCCGAATCACGGTAAAACAAAGGGTTGACTGGTTCCAACAGATTTTCGTCAACAAATGATTTCAACCTGAGTGCACCATGAATGCCATGAACCCCAATTACTTTTCCCGCCACCAGGAATTGTTCATCAAAATCATTCAATGATTTCAAGAACAGTTCGTTTTTTCACCTTGGCGGAAGCTGCACTTAATAATGTTCGCATTGCGCGTGCTGTTCGACCCTGTTTGCCAATGACCTTTCCAAGATCCTCTTTGGACACTTTGAGTTCCAATACAGAAGTCTGATTACCTTCAACTTCTGAAACGCGAACTTCATCAGGGTGATCGACAAGTGCTTCTGCAATATGCCTGATCAGATCAATCATTACTTCATCTCCTCTTCATGATTTCATTGTTAATAAAGAATAAATTTGACAGGTGGTGTTTTTACCATCATTTGAAATTATTCAATAATTTCAAGGACAGTTCGTTTTTTCACCTTGGCGGAAGCAGCACTTAAAAGGGTTCGCATTGCGCGAGCCGTTCGCCCCTGTTTGCCAATGACCTTTCCAAGATCTTCTTTTGACACTTTGAGTTCCAAAACAGAAGTCTGGTTACCTTCAACTTCTGATACACGAACTTCATCGGGGTTGTCGACAAGTGCCTCTGCAACGTACTTAATCAGATCCTTCATTAGTTCATCTCCTCTTCTTTCATAGTTTCAAAAATACTATGGGTGCGGAATTGCACATCCATAGACCAGGAATCTAGAAATCGGTAGAACGGGAATTATCGAGATTTCAAACAGTTATGCTTCATTTTGTACGGAATTATGCTTCTTTAAAATGCTTTTGACTGTATCTGTTGGGATTGCTCCCTGTCCCATCCAGTATGCAACTCTTTCCGTGTTCAATGAAACAGCTACAGGATCGGTAAGAGGATTGTATGTTCCAACTTTCTCGATAAACCGGCCATCTCTTCGGCTTTGACTATCAGCCACAACAATTCTATAAAATGGGCGTTTTTTTGCACCATGTCGGGCCAATCTAATTTTTACGGGCATTATGTTTGTTCTCCTTAAAATGGCATTAAACCGCGTAAGCTACGCATGCCACCCTTATTGAATTTTTTGAGCATTTTCATCACCTGGCCATAATTTTTCAATAGGCGGTTCACATCCTGAACAGTGGTTCCACTTCCACGAGCGATTCGTTTTCTGCGACTGCCATTGATAATATTGGGTTGAAATCTCTCCTGCCGAGTCATTGAATTGATAATTGCTTCGATCCGAACCAATTCGTAATCATCCACCTGCATATTTTTCATTTGTTTGAGATTTCCTAGCCCAGGAATCATCCCAATAATATCAGACAAGGAACCCATTTTTCGTATTTGAACCATCTGATCACGAAAATCTTCCAGTGTGAACTGGCTTTTACGAAGCTTCTCTTCAAGTTCACGTGCTTTTGTTTCATCAACAGCTTCCTGTGCTTTCTCAATGAGTGTAAGCACATCGCCCATTCCCAAGATTCTGGAAGCCATCCGCTCAGGATGAAAGGCTTCAATGTCGCCAAGCTTTTCACCGATACCCAAGAATTTGATCGGTTTTCCTGTAATGGATTTAATGGATAAAGCTGCACCACCGCGGGCATCACCATCCATTTTAGTCAACAGGATACCACCCAGATCCAGTGCACTATCAAAAGATTTTGCAATATTGACAGCATCCTGACCCGTCATGGCATCAGCCACAAGCAAAATATCTGATGGTGAAACCGCTTTTTTGATACGTTTTAGCTCATCCATCAGGATATCATCCAGATGAAGCCTTCCAGCCGTATCAATGATAAGCGTATCACAACTTTCTTGTGCTGCTCGATTCTTTGCCTGGTTACATATATCAATCGGGTCCATTTTTGGACGCGAGGGAAATACGTTGATACCTAATTCATTGCCAATTTTTTGTAACTGATCTATTGCTGCAGGTCGGTATACATCAGCTGGTACAAGATAAGGAGCACGTCCTTTTGAACGTAGTATTTGTGCCAGCTTTCCTGCGGATGTTGTTTTACCTGAACCTTGTAGACCTACTAACATGATCGGTATAGGGGTTGGGCCTGTCAAGCGAATGTCTTCATTTTCTTGACCCATCAAAGTGGTCAGCTCTTCATTTACAACCTTTATCACCTGTTGACCTGGTGTGAGACTGTTCATGACTTCCTGACCAAGCGCCCGATCTTTAACACCGGCAATAAATGTTTTTACAACTTTATAGTGAACATCTGCCTCAAGCAACGCCATCCGGACTTCTTTGAGACCATCTTCAATATTTTTTTCTGTTAACTTGCCGTGCCCTTTGAGCTTTTTAAATATTTTATTAAGTCGATCGTTTAAATTTTCAAACATATGATTCTCTCAAAAGGATTAAAAACCTATTACATAATATTATCTCAATGACTTGTCAAGTTAAAAGAAAAAATATTACGCGCACTCCGAACTTAGATAAAATTGATCCATTTTTGTACTCAATGCCCATAATGCCAAAGAACAATTGAGGGAAACCCTCGAAATAATTTGTATTATCACTATAAATATCATTAAAATTAAGTGAATTGTCTGATGAAATATCTTTGATTTTGTTTTGAATCGTTCATAATCAAAAACATTGAATCAAATTGAAAATATGCTTTCAATAATACAATATTTGTGCCATTATATGTTTTATAAAAAAATATTTAGGAAAGCTCTGAAAATAAGTTCCTTATTATTCAATATTTGTTGATTCGTTTCTGAACCATGATTACACTGAAAAAGATGAATGAGATGAAATAAAGACACTTTAAATTCATCTTATTCATCTTTTTCAGTGTAATCATGGTTCAGAAAACAGAATGAGCATTTTGGTCCATATATGCTTAATGTTTAATTCAATCTTTTTGAATGGGGATTTTATTTTTCGAGCATTCCTTAGAGAAAACATTTTTATGAGAAAAAATAATATAAAGAACTTAACCCTGAAAGACCTTGAACAGTGGCTAAATTCGAATGAAATCAAACCCTATCGTGCCACTCAAATATTTAAATGGCTTTACAAATATCATGCCCATAGTTTTGATGTGATGACAGATATTTCTCTGATACTAAGACAGAAACTGGCTGAAAATTTTTGTATTCGATCCCCAGCAATCGAAAAAGTTCAGTTGTCTGATGATGGTTCAAAAAAATATGTATTCTGTTTACATGATGGGAATTTTATTGAAAGTGTTTTAATTCCTGAAAAAAATCATTATACCTTATGCGTTTCTTCACAAGTGGGGTGTGCTCAGGGGTGTAAGTTTTGTTTAACAGCCAGGCTTGGCCTGATTCGAAACCTTGGACATGATGAGATTGTATTCCAGCTACAATATGTCTTACGTGATATTCATCAAAAAAGTAAGGTGCCACTGACCAATATCGTTTTTATGGGAATGGGCGAACCTTTTGCGAATTATGATAATGTAAAAACGGCCATTGACATTTTAATTAGTTCGAAATATGGCTTTCAGTTTTCTACGAAAAAAATTACCATTTCCACCTGCGGCATTGTTCCCCAAATGATTAAATTCAGTCAGGAAATACCGGTGCTGCTGGCTGTTTCCCTTAATGCAACTGACAATGCCACACGTAGTATGTTAATGCCTGTTAATCGAAAATATTCAATTGAAAAACTTTTGGATGTGTGCCGGAATTACCCCCTGCGATCCGGTCGTATGCTTACCATTGAATACGTTTTAATAAAAAATATCAATGATGGTATAAAAAATGCGAACAAATTATGTCAATTGTTACGCGGAATACGTTCCAAAATAAATTTAATTCCTTATAATTCACACAGTCAGAGTAATTTTGAACGTCCTGATACTGCCTCAATTGACGAATTTCAAAAAACCTTGATTAAAAATAATTATACAGTTATTATACGTCAAAGTAAGGGATCAGATATCTCAGCAGCATGTGGACAATTGATGTACGACATGCGTTAATTTTTTATCATGCGTTGAAAAAAACTTGAATTATAAGAAATTACGTCAAATACATGGTATGAGAATATTGAATATGTAATGAAAATAACAAAATGAAATGCGCTAAATGATAATTATGATTGCCAAAAAGTTATTTTCAATATATGTTCAATAAAAATCAAGAGTGGACATTAATTATACAATGGATGATTTTTATATTCGTGAATATGAAGATATCATTTACATAAAATTAAGATTTTGAAAAGACATTTGATTTTAGTGCCATTGGTTCCAACATAAGCGTATATTGATTTTGACGATGAGGTTTTTTTATGGAAAAAAGAAAAAGGACACGCGTTGAGTTTTCAACACAGGTCATTATTTCTGTCGATGGTTCGGAAATTGCCAAACAGGCCAGTACAAAAGATCTAAGCTTGAATGGCTTGTTTGTCGATTCCGATGATGTATTGGATATAGGTACACAGTGTCACGTTAAAGTAATTCTGCCCGGCGGGGTCAATGAGATCAGTTTGGAAATGGATGGAAAAGTTACGCGGCACGCGCCGGGTGGTTATGGAATTTTATTTGAAGGCATGGATCCGGACAGCTTTGCACATTTAAAAAATATTGCCATGTATAATGCAGAAGACCCGGATGCAATCGAAGAAGAAATTCTTAGCGTACCGCTTCGCTAACGATTATTCCCCATGAAAGGCTTGATTCATATTTGCTGTGCACCCTGTGCTGTATACCCGGTTGAATATTTAAAATCTCAAGGCTTTGATCTGATGGGTTATTTTTATAACCCGAATATTCATCCTTATCAAGAATTAGACCGCCGTAAACAAACATTGATTCAACATGAATCAAATATTGATCTAAAAATTATCTATGATAATGAATATCCTCTGGAACAATGGATTCAAAATATAACGCATCGTGAAACGAAAAAGTGCCTGTATTGTTATCAAGATCGTTTAAAAACCACAGCCATCGTTGCCCGAAAAGGCAAGTTTCATTTTTTTACCACTACATTATTATATAGTAAATTTCAGAACCACGAGTTAATCAATGAAATCGGCCAGAGTCTGGAAAAAAAATATGGGATCTCTTTTTATTATGCTGATTTTCGCCAGGGGTGGAAAAAAGGGATTGAGTTATCCAAAAAGTTGAATATGTATCGACAGCAGTATTGTGGATGCATTTACAGCGAGAAAGAACGATTTTATAAGTCGTAAAATTCTATGTTCACGCAATTTATATATTTTATTGTCAGTCTACTGATATTTTCAACATATCAAAAACCTGATTATTATTTATTTGCAGACAATACCGCCATCATCCTTTTTAATGTATTGTTTTGTATATTTATCTTTCTGGCGCGAAACATGTACACACGTCTTGGCCGCGATATTGTTCTCGGGCAATGTGCATTACATTACGAAAGAATGGATCAACTGACCAATCGTTTGACAATACTTGGGCTGCTATTTTATACCCTTGATGTCTATGCTTTAAATCTTAAAAAATTTATTGATTGGATTCCCCTCTTTCAACGCTTTCCCACATTAACAGCGCTTTGCTTTTTGCTTTTGTTTTTTATGTACATCAGTATTGTTTATTATTGGGAATACGAAGTTTACTCACTACTACATTCGGATAATCCCAGTCGGCTAATGTATATTTATTCTAATTTATCATTCAGCTTGCCCATGTTATTGCCCTGGTTGTTTATTTCACTGATTGGAGATCTCTATTATTTTTTACCGCAGGGTCCATTCAAGTCCATGTTGGACAGTACTGTCGGCGAAAACATCCAATTTTTTATTTTATTGGTGATCATCGCGTTATTTGCTCCCAAATTGATAAAAAAGATTTGGCGATGTGTTCCTTTGCCTGAAGGGATCTATAGGGATTGCATTGATTCAACCTGCAAGAGTGCGGGGATTGGCTATTCAAACATTTTATATTGGCCCATTTTTGGTGGAAAAATGATCACTGCCGGTGTAATGGGCTTGACTAAAAGATTTCGATATATTCTTGTCACCCATGCCTTGATTGAATCTCTGAACCTTGAAGAATTGCGAGGTGTGATCGCCCATGAGATCGGCCATGTCAAAAAACTGCATTTAATTAAATATTTCATTTCAGTCCTTTTGTTTTCATTTATTATTGTCAATATTGTCAATTCAGGATTATTCTTTTGTTATAAATTACTCGGTGCAGATCATTTTCATATGGCGACGATTATGTTCACCTGTTTTATGATACTGTTTCTTGTGTTGTATTTTCGATTGATTTTTGGATATTTTATGCGCAACTTTGAAAGAGAGGCTGATATTTTTGCATTTCAAATGATTGGCTCAGCTGCGCCTCTCATATCTGCTTTTAATAAGATTACATTCTATAGTGGACGGCCCCCAACCCAACCCAACTGGCATCATTTCAGTATTGCCCAACGCATTGCATACCTTGAACGTTGCGAGGCCAATCCAGAATGGATTCGTTTTCATGACCGGAAGGTCAAACGCAGCATGGCAGCATATTTGATGGGAGTTCTCATCTTTATTGGCCTGAGCTTTCAATTTCCAGATTATTCAAAAAGCGAGCTATTCATGATACATGCTGAAGAAATCCTTGAGGCAGCCATTGAAAAAGAGCCAAATGATTCCGAACTGTATGAGTTGTTGGGTGAGGCCGCCTTGCTCAAAAAACATTATCATAAAGCCATATATGCTTATTACAAATCATTGAAAATAGCACCGGATAATCCTGAAATATTAAATAATATTGCATGGTTATATGCGACTTGTGAAGATAAGGAGATTCGCAATCCCAAACTGGCACTTGAGTTGGCACAAAAAGCGGCCGAACTGGAATCCAGTCATTATATTTTAGATACGCTGGCTGAAGCATATTATGTGAATGGCTACTTTGAAAAAGCGGTGCGACTGGCTGAGGAAGTTATGAAAATGGATCTGAAGAATCCGGAATATTACGAAAAACAGTTGAAAAAATTTAAACAGGCAATGCTCTGATCAGAAGTGATAATTATGTCTTTAACTTTCAATTTGAATGATTCATGTGTTACCCCAAAATCAATGTATATTGTAGCCACTCCTATCGGTCATCTGGAAGACATAACGATTCGGGCGTTGAAAATTTTAAACCAGGTCGATTTGATTGCTGCTGAAGACACAAGAGAAACCCAAAAACTGCTCAATCGTTATCATATTAATACACCAATAATTGCCTGTCACGATTATAATGAATCCCAGTGTGCAGATAGCCTTCTAAAGCACATGAAAGATGGTAAAGCCATTGCGCTGGTTTCTGATGCTGGAACCCCAACCATTTCTGATCCGGGATACAGTGTTATTTCTATTGTGATCAAATCGGGGTTTAGTGTTATTCCAGTTCCGGGTGCGACAGCAATAATGACAGCCTTGTGTGTTTCTGGTTTACCCACAGATACATTTGTTTTTCAGGGATTTTTACCTAAAAAGCAGGGGAAACGACTCAAAATTTTAAAACAATTATCTGTTGAGACAGGAACCATTGTTTTTTATGAATCACCCAAAAGAATCGTTGCATTGCTGGATGAAATACGTCAACTTTTTGGGGATCGCCCAGCGATGGTTGGTCGTGAACTTACAAAGCCCTATGAAGAATGTATGCGCGGAACGCTATCAACCATTCAGAATGAAATAGTGACAAAGAAAACGATTAAAGGGGAGTTTACACTTCTTGTTGGCGGATGTAACACGACACATGACTTTGATAACAAAGATTTATATCAACAAATAGCCATTTTTTTAAAAGATCATGATGATCTTCCTTTATCGCAAAATGTTAAGACGATGGTCAAGCTGTTGGGTGAATCCAGAAAAAAAATTTATGAAATTGCATTGAAAATCAAGAATAATGAATAAAATGAGTGTATTATATCCAGTCATCCTGACAGTTCCTCATCAACTTTCAAACGTTTCTATGCCTCAGCGTGTGAAAGCAATCAGTCAGTTATCGCGAGAAACTGTTTTTATATCAGCGCATTTGAGCCAGCTGACAATTAAAAATTTGAGGCAACAGAAAACAGGAAAGCCTGAACCTGATCATAATGTATACTGGTCTGTATCCCACAAACCAAGATTTGTTTGTGGTGTTGTGTCAGAACAAAAAATAGGTATTGATATTGAAGAAATTCGTCCGCAACAACTTTCCATGTATGATTATGTGGCATCAGAAGAAGAATGGGCATGCATTGAAGGCTATCGTTCCAAACGATCCTTCTTTCGATGCTGGACTGCAAAAGAAGCTGTTCTCAAAGCTGAAGGAACCGGTATTGTTGATTTACTGCAATGTAAGATCATTGAAGATCTCGGAGAATCGGCGATGCTGTTGCATTATCATGATCATCAATGGCGGGTTGAACATTATTATTTAAACAATCATATTGCTGCAATTATTCATGATGAGCATGATAAGGTTGTGTGGCAATTACTATGAAATGAAACAGAAAAGTGTGATATGAAAAAATTCAATAATAACGACTCTCTTACTAGACTTTGGATTGTGATCCTGGTGTTGTTATTCAGTGCCTGCGGCACTGAAAAAAAAATGAAGCCCGGTCTTTTTTTATTAAATTCAAATCAGGTGAAACAAATCAAATGGGATGATGATCGCAATTATGAAGATCTAAATACCGCTATTGATCAATCTGTCTCATATTACAAACGATTGCCCAACAATTATCGATTTTCATACAATCATTTGAAATACTCGCCACAAGAGATGAGGGCTTCAATGGCATTTTTCAGGAAGTTGATTGAAAACGCAAACCAGGAAACACTTGCGCAAGAAATTGACACACACTTTCATGTGTTTGAAAGTCGAAATTCAGATCAACAGGCTTTTTTTACAGGATATTATGAACCTGTCCTTGCCGGATGTACGCAACGTACCAGTCAATTTCCAATCCCTTTATATGAAAAACCACCAGATCTCACCCGAATTCATCTTGGAGATTTCAAAACCCAATATAAAGGAGAGTGGATCACCGGTCGTGTCAAAGGAAAAAAGTTTGTTCCTTATGAAAGCCGGGATGAAATTGTCTACAAAAATGCGCTGGAGAGTCGTGCAGAAGTGATTGCTTTTGTCAAAAATCATGTTGAGTTATTTTTTCTGCAAATCCAGGGATCAGGAAAAGTCTGTTTTGAAAGGGAAAATACCTGTATTCGGGTCAACTATGCTGCTCAAAATGGCCGGCCCTATCGCGCAGTGGGACGATTACTGAAAAATGATATCCCTAAAGAAATGATGTCATTGCAGTCAATCAAAGATTATCTATATGAACATCCGGATGATATCCGACGGATTTTAAAATATAATCCCAGTTATACTTTTTTCAGAACAGTTTCAAAGGGGCCGCTGGGCAACATTGAAGTGCCTTTAACTGCATGGCGATCCATTGCCATGGATCATAAAAAAATTCCCAAAGGGGGGTTGGCGTTTTATCAAACAACGATTCCGGAATATGATGGCGATATGATTAATACCTGGAACCCTGTTCAATGCTTTGCATTGGTCCAGGATACAGGTGGCGCTATTCGTGGACATGGACGGGCTGATATTTTTTTAGGTGCCGGTAAAGATGCAGGCAAATTGGCTGGACCGATGAAACAAACAGGTCGTATTCTCTTAATTGTTGCACGAAAAGAATCGCTTAAATTGCATAATCCTGAGATTGATTAAATGTTGATTTACAACAGATAAGGAATGCTTTGAAAGTAAGATCCTCATTATTCAATATTTGTTGAATCGTTTCTGAACCATGATTACACTGAAGAAGATGAATAAGATAAATGTAAAGTGTATTTATTTCATCTTATTCATCTTTTTCAGTGTAATCATGGTTCAAAAAACAGAATGAGCATTTTGGTCCATATATGCTTAGGAACACTCAAAAAATAAGTTCCCCATTTAAAAATGCTTAACTCAAGAATTAAACATCAAGCATATGCGTACAAAACTGTTCACTCTATTTTTTGAACCATGATTACACTGAAGAAGATGAA
>Ga0272440_1000435_pt1 | contig 35340 bp, 18 predicted proteins | sample SSMMMBAug17_FD_192440 | JGI IMG/M metagenome (GOLD analysis project Ga0272440, IMG submission 192440) | Marine sediment archaeal communities from Little Sippewissett salt marsh, Falmouth, MA, United States - SSM-MMB-Aug17 | ecosystem: Environmental > Aquatic > Marine > Wetlands > Sediment ... | reverse complement strand
CATGTAACGCCCTTTCAGGGCTAAAAAACTTGCTTGATTTTTACCCAGGGCGCTGCCCTGGGCTGGTATGTTGCTGCCCTTTCAGGGCTAAGAAAAACAATATCCGACTTTATGAGAAGCGTATTTTTTCACCGGCAATTTTGGTTATACTCAAAAGGAATTAATATTTTACCAGACTTCGCGCGGCCATAAACAATCCGGCAACAACAATCACGATCAAAAAAAACAGACGAACGATAACTTCCTGTAATAGTTTCTGTTTCTGCTGATCAATCATTTTTTGGGAATAATATATATGAAGCGTTCCAATAAAGATATTATTTTTTTTAAGTTTACGCTTCACCTCAATATTTGTACCTTTAGGATTGCTCTGGCAATTTATCAATTGACCTGATGAATTTTTTGTTATACATAATATATTATGTTCGTCAGTCATCGCTGTTTTTTCATAGATTGAAATAGAATGGATCATGTTTTGGCCTATCATCTCAGTTTTTGAAATTTTCTTTAAGCGGCTGATTTCAAAATTCCATAAAGGTGTGGTCAAAATTGCTTGCAATCGGTCACTAGTAGACTTACAGTAAGATGAAAAATGGGTGTCAAGTTGTGTTTCTCTACTTGTGTATTCCTTAATTTCCAATCCGATCAGCGCGGCAATTGTGATAAAACCGATCATTAAAAAAGATTTTGAAAAAGGTGTTGTTTTTTGTTGATTTAAAACCATAATTATTCCTCCTGAATTGTTAATTTTTGTTATATGGATTACATAACAAATATAATAATGAAAATATTATTATTTGTCAAAATATTTATTTTAAATTCTTAAACAACCAGGTGAAAACCATGAAAGTAACAAAAGAACAAACAGCAATATTCACATTTACAATTCGAATAATAATGTGTGTACTTGTTATTGCAGCAGGTTTTTTGGGCATGAAAATGCTCGAAAAACTAAAAAAGCCACCAGCTGAGGCCAAAAATCTCGAAAAGCCACTTCGTGTAATGGCCCGGCGAATGATTCCTCAGGATATTCCAATCACCATTAAAGGGTTTGGTGAACTTCAGGTTCGGGATGAAGTTTCCATTTCGCCAGAGGTCGCTGGCCGTGTGACACATATCCATCCTCGACTGGAACTCGGAGAGATCGTTCAAGCATCGGAAATATTGTTTCAAATTGATGATCGAAACTATATGGCGGCAGTGAAAGAACTCAAGGCCATGGTTGCCCAGGGAAAAAACAGTATTCAACGCTTGAAAACACAATTTGCAATTGACCAGAAACGCCTGAAAACGAGCAAACGAAACATGGCATTATCCAGAACCGAATTTCAGCGTGTCAAGCGATTATTTGAAAAAAGTAAGGTGGGTACGCAATCTCAGGTAGATGCGACTGAAAAGCAATTTAATTCAGCCACTGATCAATATCATCTCCTTTTGCAAACAGTCGAATTGTATCCTATCCGGATTGATGAGGCAACGAATGCGCTGGCTGCCAATCAGGCAAGACTTGATGTCGCCCAGACAAATTTAGAACGATGTCAGGTACGTGCCCCTTTTGATGGCCGCTTAAAATACGTTCAAATTGAAAAAGGGCAGTTTGTAAAAGTGGGGCAACATTTGCTTACCCTTGCCAATGATCAGGAATTGGAAATTCATGTGCCGGTGGATAGTCAAGATGTTCAGAAATGGTTAATTTTTAAGCATTCAAACGATAAAACCCTGGCCTGGTTTGATGATTTAGAGCCAGTTACCTGCCGCATTCATTGGACTGAAGCGCCCTCTGAGCAATATTTTGAAGGCACATTAAATCGAGTGGTAGAATTTGACCGACAAACGCGCACAATTACCCTTGCCATTCTTGTGGATGCTCAAAATGCTGTTGCCAGAAATAATTCCTTGCCATTGGTTTCTGGCATGTTTTGCAAGTTAGAAATACCTGGAAAAACCTTAAAACAGGTATATCAATTACCCCGATGGTCAGTAACGTATGAAAATACAGTATATGTGGCAAAAGATAACCGATTAAAAACAGTGCCTGTAGTTGTCGAAAAACTGGCCCCTGAAATTGCGATTATATCCAAAGGCATTTCGCCACATGATATTGTCATTGTAACACGATTAACCGATCCCATTGAAAATGCACTTCTGGATATTGCTTTTGAAAATAAATAAGGTAAATGTTTTTAGAAATGGGGACGCTATTGATATTTTTCGTTTTGAGGTAACTGTACTGTAGAAACGTAGCATGCTATGTCTCTACACGACCTTATATTTTTGGACGATCAAGAAAAATGAGCATGTTATTTTCCAAGCATCCCTTATCATTCTTGAAAACTTATCAAGGAATTTATTTATGAGACGCGTATTAGAAGCTTTTGCCGGAAACACTGTCTTTGCGAATATTGTGCTGATGTTAATTTTTTTGTCAGGCGCATTGGCAGTAAAATCAATGATCCGAGAAATTTTTCCGGAATTTTCTCTGGATATGATTTCAATTTCTGTTCCTTATCCTGGTGCGGATCCTGAAGAAGTGGAGGAAGGGATCAGTCAAAAAATTGAGGAAGCATTGGAAACTGTGGATGGTATCAAACAATATACAACCAAATCCAGTGAAAATGTTTCCCAGACCCAAATTGAAGTCAAAGAAAATTATGATGTGTCAGATGTTTTGGATCGTGTACGTTCTAAAGTTGATGGTATCTCCACTTTTCCAGTGGATGCTGAAAAACCGATTATTTCTGAAATCATATTAAAAGAGTCGGTTGCTGTCATTTATCTGGCCGGCCAAATGAGCGAACGTCGGTTGAAAGAATGGGCGGAACAATTCAAGGATGAACTCAAACAGTCTCCTGATATTTCTCAGGTGGGGGTATTTGGTGCCCGAGATTATGAAATCAATATTGAAGTTTCTGAAGCCCGATTGCGGGAATATAATTTGAGTTTTGATCAGGTGTCTCAGGCAGTTCGACAAAGCAATCTCAATATGTCCGGTGGAACAATTCGGACACAGGGTGAAGAAATTCGTATTCGCACTGTGGGACGAAAATATACTGGCGAAACCCTGGCCAATATCGTTGTTATGGCGAAACCTGATGGTGATATTGTTAAACTGGATCGTATTGCAACGATCAAGGATGATTTTTCTGAAGACATCATTCAGGCCACAGTCAATGGCAAACGATCGGTTTTTCTGATTGTTCAGAAAACCAAAGAAGAAGATGCTATTGCCATTTCTCGGACAATTCGAAAGTATGTCAAGAACAAGCAGGCAGAATTGCCGGAAGGGATTGTGGTAAAAATTTTGTTTGAAAGTACAGATATGCTCCGCGCCCGGATTAATTTACTGGTAAAAAATGGGATATTGGGATTGATTCTGGTATTTTTTATTCTTTGGGTATTCTTAGATGCCCGATTGAGTTTCTGGGGCGGAATGGGTATCCCAATCTCTATTGCTGGTGCATTGGCCATTTTGTGGGCGATTGGGGGGACAATCAATATGATTTCTTTGTTTGCCCTGATTATGGTTTTGGGAATTGTTGTTGATGATGCCATTGTTGTGGGTGAAGCCATATTTCTTCATCGCCAGAATGGGGAGCCGCCATTAAAAGCCGCTGTTGAAGGGGTTTGTGAGGTTGGTTTGCCTGTTTTTTCAGCAGTTATTACAACGATTGTCGCATTTATTCCCCTTGCCTGTATCAGTGGTATTATGGGCAAATTTATTCAGATTTTACCAATGGTGGTAATTGCATGTTTGCTTATTTCTCTTGTAGAATGCCTGATTTTGTTGCCTGCACATTTGAGCGAGTTACCTGATCCCAAACCAGCCACAAAATCAAAAAACGTTTTTGTGAAAAAAATCCAGGCGATTCGTCAGTTTCCAATATTCCTGCTGGACTGGTTTATCAATAAAGTATATTCTCCTTTCATAGCGATGGCCTTGCGATGGCGTTATGTTTCATTAAGCACGGCTATTGCTATTTTGATGATCGTTATTGGCCTGATGAAAGGCGGTCTTTTAAAATTTGAAGTTTTTCCCCAACTGGATGGATTTATTCTCACGTCTACAGTAGAATTTCCCAATGGCACACCTTATGAAGTAACAGCGCAGGCCGTCAAAGAAATTGAAAAAGCGGTGTTGCGCCTGGAAGATCAGGTTCAAACAGATTCTGGAGAACCATTAATTCAAGACGTACTCGCGCTGACCGGTCAAACTGTGGGAGATATGGTTCAGGTGGGGCCCAATTTTGGCGTTGTCCAAACAGTTTTTTTGAAATCAGAAAGGCGCGGCATTCATTCCAAAAATTTGATGGTCATGTGGCAGGATGCCGTCCCAGAAATTCCAGGAATCAAATCTCTGACATTTGAGGGCATGCAGGCAGGCCCTCCGGGTGCGCCAATTGAAATCTGGATTCAGGGACGAAACCTGGATACGATCCTTGCAGCTGTGGATGATTTAATGGAGCGGTTGCATCAGTTTGATGGTGTCTATCAAATTCGATCTGATTTCAGTCCGGGTAAAAATGAAATGCGATTGCAACTCAAACCTGAGGCAAGAACCTTGGGACTGACAGTAAATGATCTGGCACGCCAGATCAATGCAGGCTATTATGGCGATGAAGCTGTCCGGCTTCAGCGGGGAAAGGATGATATTCGTGTAAAAGTACGATATTCATCAGAGGAACGCAGTCGCCTGTCTGATTTGTCAAAGGTGCGGATTCGAACACGATCTGGTCACGAAGTGCCTTTGCTGTCTGTCGCCAAAATCCATTTTTCACCAGGATATTCAACAATTACCCGAACCGATGGCATGCGTCGGGTATCAGTCAGCGCTGACGTCAATACCAAAAAGACAAATGCCAATGAAATCATACAGGCCTTGTCTGGAGAATATTTTGATGAATTGAAACATAAACATCATGGGATTCATATCGCACTTCAGGGAGAAAAGAAAAAGATGAGAGAATCTTTTGGCAGCCTGATGGTGGGTTTTCCTTTGGCAATCATTGGCATTTATATCATTATTGCCACGATGTTTCGATCCTATATACAGCCTTTTGTTATCTTGTTTACCATTCCTTTTGGAATTATTGGTGGACTCATGGCGCATTTTGCTTTGGGTTTTAACTTGTCAATTATGAGTATATTTGGAATGGTCGCGCTGGCAGGCGTTGTGGTCAATGATGCCATTGTTTTAATTGAACGCGTCAATGAAAACTGGGCTGAAGGCATGACCTTTTTTGAAGCGCTTAAGCATGCGGGGAAACGTCGTTTTCGCGCCATATTCCTGACTTCAATCAGTACAATCGGCGGGCTTGCGCCCTTAATTTTTGAAACAGATCTGCAAGCCAGATTTTTAATACCAATGGCGTTGTCCATTGCAGGCGGTGTTTTATTTGCTACAGTTTTAACATTGGTATTGATTCCAAGTTTAATGGTTATACTAAATGATTGTCGCAGGGCATTATATCGATTCAAATATGGATTATGGCCTGATCGAATCTCTGTTGAACCTGCGTTGACACGAAACATTCGGGAGGAATAATGAAACAATTGACAAACATATATCAAATCACCTTGCTTGTTTTCATTTTTTTGATTGGCAATATTCATGCAGATGAATCCAAAAAGGGTTTATGGCAAACAATCAGTATTCTGGATTTGCAAACCGCACAATGGATTGCACTGGCAGAAAACGCAAATTTCGCCGCATCAACATCAAGAATCGGACAGACCATTGCCCAAAAGGAGCAGGCACATTCCGCTTATTGGCCAACAATAAATTTTTCAATGACTGCCACGCACAATGATATGTCCAGGTCCTTGTATGAACAACAGTTACTATCCGCAAGGATGCTCAATCCATTGGCAGAAATTGATGATCCTTTTGAAAATTATGCATTAGGCCTTTCTGTTTCCTATGTTCTGTTTGATGGTTTTCTAACGAGATACCAATATCTGACTGCAAAAATGGGACATGAAATCAGCAAAGTACAACATCAGGATGCAAAACGTTTGTTACTTCAACAGGTCGCAAATCATTTTTTTCGCACACAACTTGCGAGAGAAAATGTAGCCATTGCCCGGGCAAACATTGACTTTTATGATCAAAAATTGAAAGAAGCAAAAGCACGACAAGATATTGGGTCAGGTTCTTTGAGTGATGCCCTGAATTTTCAGGTGCAATTGAACTTTGCAAAAACCACTTTGATTCAAGCCAATGAATCTTTCCAACTGGCCTTATTGGATATGGCGGATGCCCTTGGAATTCCCAATTTTTCTAAAAAAATTACATTGTCACAATTGGAGACCGAACAATCAGAAGAGCTGACACGACCTGATGCGCAACAATATATTGATAAAGCGTTTGAAAATCGACCGGATATTGAGTTGTATGAAAAGATCATTAAGCAGGCAAAAAATCAGGAAAAAGCGGCGATGGCGTATAATTATCCATTTTTACAGATCAGTGCATCATATCATGGTGAGCGAACGGATGATTATCAATGGCAGGATGATGATTTTGGAAACACAATTTCCGCAAATGTTACGTATCCTATTTTTGCAGGGGGGTATTATGAGGCAAAAATCAAACAGGCGCGATATCGAATCAAAGAAACAGAGCATAGCTGGCAATTTATTTCCAAAAAAATTGATACACAGGTACGCCAGGCTGTTACCCGAGTAAAGGCTGCACAGGATCAGGTGGCTTTACAACGAGATAATGCAAAGTTGGTTCAGCGTAACAGGGATCTTGTTGAAAAGGAATATGCAGCGGGTCAAAACTCGTTGGTACGATTGAATGAAGCACAGCGCGATTTAATAACAGCAAGAAGTCGTCTGGCATCTGCTTTGGTTTCACTGCATCAGGCATGGCAAAACTTGATGGCTGCGACGGGTGAAATTTTGTTGGCTTTTGAATGATTTAATCTGTTCTAAGTAAGCGATCATAAATTTTCGGGTAGATAAAAGTAAAACCAACCAAAAATGTTCGCCCGCCTGGAGCTGAAGCTCCAGGCTATTCCTGTGTCGTCCCTAAAGGGACTTGAAGTGTTTAATTAAAAAGACATTATAAGTCCCTTTAGGGACGACACATAAATAGCCTGGAGCTTCAGCTCCAGGCGGGCGAGCTTTGCAAGGCGGACGAACATTTTACTTTATTCTACCCGAAAACTTATGACCTCTTACTTATTACGAATTACAGGAATAATAAATGTCTGATAACAAATTAAAAAAACTTTCCATACTCGGATCAACCGGTTCTATCGGACAAAATACCCTTGCAGTTGTTGAGCAATTCCCTGAAAACTATCAGGTTGAAGCACTTGCTGGTGGAGTAAATATCGAACTGTTAAACGATCAAATTCAAAAATTTTCACCCGCATGTGTCTGTGTTCTGGATGAACAACATGCCGCCCAACTCAAAAAAATTGTTCAACGCCCGGTTGAAATTGTTTATGGGCCTTCCGGATACGAGCACGTTGCTTCTTATTCGCGTACAGATATGGTTGTATCCGCCATTGTCGGTGCCGCTGGTTTGATGCCTACAATTGCTGCCATTCGTTCTGGTAAGGATATTGCATTGGCAAATAAGGAAACACTCGTTATGGCGGGAGACATTGTTATGCATGAAATCAAGGAACATCAGGTCCGATTGTTGCCAGTGGATAGCGAACATAGTGCGATCTTTCAATGTTTGGAAGGTCATCAGCCACAGGAATTCAGCCATATTCTGCTGACAGCATCCGGCGGACCTTTTCGAAACCGGGAATTTTCAACATTTAAATCAATTCAACCCAAAGATGCCTTAAACCATCCCACCTGGAGCATGGGACAAAAAATTACCATTGATTCTGCAACCTTGATGAATAAAGGACTTGAAGTGATTGAAGCCCATTTTTTGTTTGATGTACAGGTAAAAGATATTCAGGTTGTGGTTCATCCCCAAAGTATCGTACATTCTATGGTTGCTTACCATGATGGCAGTATTATTGCACAATTGGGCATTCCAGACATGAAAGGGGCAATTGCATATGCGCTGTCATATCCCAATCGATTGCCTCTCAATCAGCCAACTCCTGATTTTTTTGATATTCAATCACTGAATTTTTACAAACCTGATCTTGATAAATTTCCCTGTCTATCTCTGGCCTATGACGCATGTAAGCAAGGAAAAACATATCCGGCTGTTTTAAACGCTGCCAATGAAATTGCGGTTGATGCTTTTTTGAATCATCAAATTGGCTTTATGGATATTCCCCGCTGGATTGAAAAAGCCCTTACGCATCATACACCAGAAAGGATAATGAATTTAGACAATATGATCAATGCAGACAAATGGGCAAGAAAGGTTGTAAAACAGTGGATCAGGACGAATGACTAGTGCGCTTGCATATACGATAAAAAAAATTTGCAGATTGACCATCATTATTGCCAGTTTATTTTTCATTCTTACATGTGCGGTTTTCGTTCTCGTACCGCGTTTTTTTAATACAGAAGCGTTTAAAAATCATATTGAAAGCACCCTCACAGCCCAACTTCAGCGAATTGTTCACATTCAGGATGTGTCTATTTCGTTTTTGCCAGACATTCATATTCAATTATCCGGTCTGACTGTCAGTGATGCCGTTGGATTTGGCAATGTGCCACAAATAGAAGGACAGACCGCTGAGATTTATCTTGAAATCTGGCCCTTATTCGAGAAAAAAGTTGTCATTGAGCGAATCGTTATTCGTGATCTTCGCATACTTTTCAAGCGATTGGTAAATGGCAAAAACAACTGGTCGGATCTGATCAATGTAAATACGCCACCCACCAAGGCAACAGGCCAAACAACTCAAGATTTTACATTGCAAACCAATCTCAATATTGCAATCAAGGATGCCCGCATTGAAATCGATGATCAACTGAACAAGCGAAACTTTAAACTATCGCATGTCGAGTATCAAAGCACAGGTTTTATACAAAATATTATCCACCTGGCCTTTGACATGACAGCCTCACTTCCCATCAACAATGGCGCCTGCTATATTGATACGCACACTGAACTTAATGGTCGTGCCAGTCTTTTGATAAATCAGGGGCGTTATTCGATCAATGATGCACATTTACAAATGAATGCCACAGGTCTATTTCCTGGTGATCATTTTGTGGAAAGCCATCTGGATACCCGAATTGCCCTGTCCTATGAACATGAAGCCCTTGAGCTTTCGGATATGCAACTTCAGGTAAAGGATATTTTGTTTCAAGGCAATATATATGCAAGGAAGCTTTTTAAAGTACCCGCCATATCCGGTCAGATTTTTATGCACACAAAAAATCTTGTGGACACCCTGTCTTTTTTTTTACCCCAAAAAATGGGGTTTAGTGGTCCACTGACAGGTGATATTTTATTTCGAACACGTGGAAAGACGCTGGAATCATTAATCAAACAATCTGAAATAGAAATACACACAAAAACAGGATCCGGCAATATGGTTTTACCTGATCATATGCTTGATAAAAATAACATTTTATTAAAACAATTAACACAGGCAGATATCCACCTTCATTTATCACATCTTCAAAACATGCAAAACAAAGCATTTCAATATGGTTTTCAAACACAACTTGATGGAGATATTAAAGGACTGAATGCATTGCTTGATATGGCATTTACCACCCGATCTCATGTGTACTTTGGACCAGACTTATATAATATCTGCATTAATGATGGTGCTTTTTCTGTGCAAGCAAACTGGAAAAAACTGTCCGGTGAGCCTTATCACATTAAAGGAAATATTTCAGGTAATTTAAAAACCCAGCGCGCGCTGATTAAAAATGTATCCATTTCCGGACCTCTTATCAATGGCCATTTTAGCTCTGAAATCATCTCACAAAATAATGAACCGGCAATCCAGAGCCATGTCAATATTAAAATTGATCAGGTAAGAAAGGTGTGTAAGGCTTTTTCTCTTACAATGCCGAAATTTCATGATCCAACAGCCTGTAAGCACATTGCATTTGATGGTGATATCTTATTGACAAAAAATTATATGCAATTGTCACGCATGGCATTTACGATTGATGAGGCAGAAATATTGGGCAATATCATTTATCACTATCACCCTTCAATGGTCACCTTTCATCTGACTGCCAATCATTTAAATCTGGATCGTCATTGGATATACCAATCAAAGCAGACGCGATCACATTCAGGGAGTGCGAATAATAAAATTTCGGCGAAAGATACGATGGCTGTGAATGGTACAATTCAATTCAATGATTTACGCATTTACAATGTTTCAATTGATCACATGCAGGTGAACTATTCAGTAAAAGACAAACAGTATCGTTTTTCACCAATGATCGGCAAGATGTATGGCGGAAATTTTAATGGGCATTTGACATATGACTATCAGCCCAGTGTACCGAAAACATCACTGTTAATTCACTGTAAGGACATTCAAATCGATCAATTTTTAAAAGATTATAACCAGTTTGATCGGATTATTGGTTTGTTAAATATGAAAGCGTCATTATCCTGGGATCTGAAAGGGGGGCGCATGGTGAGATCTTCAATAAATGGAAACGCTAAGATGGCGCTGACAAAAGGAATTATCAATGGTATTCAAATTGTTCCCACAGATGTGCAAAAACAGATCCTTGAGATACACAAGAAACAAGCATTAGAAATTCCAAAACAGCAATATTTGAATAAAATAAAAGGTCTTGTCCGGTTTCGAAATGGCTGTATGCATAATTCAGATTTGATAGCATATGCCAAAGGATTGCGTTTAAAAGGAAAAGGGAATCTGGATCTTGTCAAAAATGAAGTAGACTATATGTTTTATGTTGGTATTGCCCATTTTCCAATTATTCCATATCATGTAAAAGGGCCCATAAAAAATGTCAAAACATATCTGGATACATCCGAATTTTTAAAAATTGCAGTGACAGATTTTTTTAATCAGGCAGGAAAACTGGGATCAGAGACGATCAAAGATACCCTGGAATTGAGCGGCAAAGCATTTGATGTTAACACAGACCCTTTACAAAATACTGTAGATAAAAGTTCTGAAACAATTAAAAAAACAATAGATAAAAGCTCCGGAACGATCAAAGAAACATTGGCTGTGGGATCAGATATTATTCATGCCGGAAAAGATGCTTTTCAAACATTAGGAAATCGTTTAAAAGGCTTTTTTTTTAATCAGAATAATGAAAAAAAGCCAACACATGACACTGAAATATATGAATAAGATGAAAAAAATCTCTTCGTATATAAAAAGTTATGATTATCCCCCAATTTCAGAATCATTGAGATAACAGGCAGGATCAGGCGCCCAAATATCTCCTGTCACTGCTTCAGCACGAACGCGAAAATTTCCCCCGCAAATATCAAGCCATTGACATTGTGCGCACCTTCCTTTTACATACTTCTTTTTTTCTTTAAGCTGATTGAGCAATGGATCTGGATTGTTGGTCCATAATTGACTGAAAGGCGTTTGACACACATTTCCAAAAGTTTTATGACGCCAAAACTGGTCTGCATGAACATCACCATTCCAACTGATACATCCAATGCCGCGACCGGAATTGTTTCCCTCGTTCATTTTTAGGAGATCTAAAACATCTTTGGCACGTTCCGGGTCTTCTTTTAATAATCGTAGGTAAACATAGGGGCCATCAGCATGGTTGTCAACAGTCAGCACTTCTTTCGGTTTACCTTTATCATGCAATTGTCTGGTGCGATCCATGATATAATCCACAACCTTTCGCGTTTCTTCATGGCTCAAATCCTGTTCTCTTAATTTTGAACCGCGCCCCGCATAAACCAGATGATAAAAACAAATACGCGGCACATCCATTTTTTCAAGAATATCAAAGATGGCAGGAATTTCTTTGGCATTCAATTGATTGATCGTAAATCGAAAACCAACCTTGATCCCAACATGCTGACAATGCTCAACGCCTTTCATGGCAGCTTTGAATGCACCTTGAACCCCCCGAAAATGATCATTTACAGATTCTGTACCATCAAGACTGATCCCCACATAAGAAAGACCAATATCTTTTAATCGTTTGGCAGTATCTCTGTTGATCAGCGTACCATTTGTGGAAATAACCGCACGCATGCCTTTGGAAACAGCATATTCGGCTAATTGCGGCAAATCTTTATGAACCAGGGGTTCTCCACCTGAAAAAAGCACAACAGGCACTCCAAAATCAGCCAGATCATCCAGTACATTTTTTCCCTGCGCTGTGCTTAATTCATCAGGTCCTTTATTTGTTTTTGCATTGGCATAGCAGTGAATACATTTCAGATTGCATCCTTGTGTCACATTCCATACCACTACCGGTCGTTTATCCTTTGAGAATTGAAGCAGGTGTGATGGCATTGCTTCAGATGCACGTCCATAGCGAAGGGCATCTGAAGATTCCACTGTTCCACAGTATAATTTGGAGATACCAATCATGATTCAATTTCCTTCAATGCGTCTTTAATAAGATTTTCCAAATATATATGCGGTTCAATCAGTGCTTGTTTGGATAAAATAAAAGAAGATTGATTTGTTCTTTCACGAATCAATTTTAAACCATACTCTAGATTTTTATTTAACCATTCATGAAAACTTTCAATTTTAAGGTCTTCGCATAATTGCTTTTTAAGCAGATAATCCTGAGCTTGTGTATCCAACGAAATTTCAATATTGTGCGCTTTATGAAAATCTGTTTCGATTTTTGTAATATTCTTAGTGGCATCCTGTATTCGTTCAAACGATGTTTCAAGGTCCATGATATTTTGACAACAATAATCTGCAATAAAATCCATCCGATTTTCAGAAATATCAACTTGAAACTGCTTTGACAGACGCGCACAATTTTCATCAATATATTGTTTCATGCTTGATAATTCTTCATCAGCAACGCGGTTGTATTGTTCGGTCCATCGGGAATTATGAGGATCTTCCAAGAGCGCATCAAGTATTTTTTCAGGGGCCTCAATTACTGATTCTGTAATGGCAACCTTTTGGATCTGTGTTGAGGGAAGTTTGGTTTCAAAAGCCAGTAAGACTTCTTCAATCGCACTGACCAGGCCACGTGCACCAGTTCTTTGTTCATATGCTTTTTCAGCCATCATGTACAGTGCTTTGTCAGAAAACTTGACCCGAATGTTATAGGCCATAAAATCCATTTTTTTGCCCAGAATCGTAGGATTATTGGGATTTTTTAATATCGTAAATAAATCCTCAACAGACAAAGGATCTAAAACAGCATTTACAGGCAAGCGACCAACAAATTCGGATTCAAAACCATATTCAATCAAGTCTTCAGATCTGACCTGTTGCAAAACAAAAGCATCTTCTTCAGGCGAATTTAATTTCGCGCCAAAGCCAATTTTTTGAGCGGCCACTCTTTTTTTGATAATGTCCTTGATATCTGCAAAGGCACCACTCATAATAAATAAAATATTTTTGGTGTTCAGCCCACGATTTTTTCGTTTACCTGTTCTTCGGTAGCTTTCAAATTCTTCCATCATACCAATGGGGTCGTGACTCGATTTGAGATCAATTTCGGTTTCTTCCATTGGTTTTAACAGGGCTCTTTGAACACCTGCGCGTGAAATATCATGTCCATAAGAATTATGACTTGATGCAATTTTATCGACTTCATCAATATAAACAATACCATACTGTGCCAATTCAAGATTATGGTCTGCCTCTCGAATGAGATCTCGAATTAAATCTTCAACATCAGCGCCCACATAACCGGCTTCAGTAAATTTCGTTGCATCTCCTTTTACAAATGGCACACCCAGCTTATTCGCAATCAATTTAATTAGATAGGTTTTGCCAACCCCTGTCGGGCCAAGCATCAGCACATTATTTTTAATGCGACCAACAGTGTCACTCACCTTATCCTCATTTTTACGCTGATATTGAATTCTATTAAAATGGGTACAAATTTTTGTGGCAAGAACAGCTTTGGCTTTATCCTGACGAACAATATATTGGTCAAGGTAGGCAACCAGTTCTTCGGGTTTGAGATCAAAATTGATTTCAAAATCTTTTTCTTCCGGTGGGGGTCTGACTGTTTCGTCTTCGTCCGGAAAAATGGCCGCAGTGGGTATGATTTTAACATGCGAACCAAATTTTTGGCTCAAAAATTTGGTTAACTCATTGGCCAATTCACTTGGTTTTGGAATACGTTCATTTATTATTGGTTTCATATTATTTTTTCCTCCTGATATCTTGAAAAATAATTCAATTCAACGGCTTCGTCAAGCCAAAAAGATTTCATTGGATTTCTCATGTATCGCCGCCTTAACTTCACCAACAACATAAAGAGAGCCTGTCACACAAATAATATCCGATTCGTCTGCATTGCGAAGTGTTTCAAAATAGGCATCGGAAACGTTTGGAATGATATTGATAACGTTTAGATAATCTTTCATATAATCGCTTAACACTGAAGGTGCGATACTGCGATCAATTTTTGTTTGTGTGACAACAGCGGCGGATGTCACTTTCATTAATTTATTTAGCATTTTTTCATAAGGCTTATCATCCAAAACAGATACAATCAATGTTAAAAATCGATCTTTTTTTATGCCTTGTAAATATTTGACAAGATGCTGAATGGCCATGATATTATGTGCGCCATCAAGAATAACCAGCGGTTTTTGAGAAACAATTTCCATACGTCCGGGCCATTTAACAGTGGAAAGGCCCTCATTTACTGTTTTCCAGTTTGCTTTATTGCCTGCAATACATTCGTATGCACAAAGTGCCATCCCCGCATTTCTAAGTTGATGAGATCCGGTTAAAGCACAACGCAATTGAAACCATTCAAATTTAAAGCCTGAATATGAAAAGCCATCTTTTCTCATACGTACTTTTATTTGTTTACCCAACTGATATACAGGTGCGGTTTTTCGTTTTGCGATATCAGAAATAACGTCAAAAGCGGCTTTGTTTTGAACATCAGTAATAACAGGCACAGAGGGTTTAATAATTCCAGCCTTTTCAAAGGCAATATTTTGGATTTTTTTCCCCAGATATGCCTGATGTTCCAAACCAACGTTTGTAATAATTGTCAGACGGGGTAATAAAACGTTTGTTGCATCCAGACGGCCTCCCATACCTGTTTCAATCACTGCAATATCCACTTTTTGTGATGCAAATGCGCAAAATGCCATGGCTGTGGTATATTCAAAAAATGTCAGCTCACGATATGGTTTTTGAACGGCTTTAACGTGTTGATACAAATTTACCACTTGATCATTATCAATAGGTTCGCCATTTATGACAATACGTTCATTAAAGTGTATCAGATGGGGTGATGTATACATTCCCACACGAAACCCTTGAATTTGTAAAATATGGGCGATCATTGCACAGACCGAACCTTTGCCATTGGTGCCAGCAATATGAATGGTCTCAAATTTTTTGTGTGGATTGTCAAGTTCTGAAAGGATATACTGAATGGTTTCAAGGCCTAATTTTATCCCAAAACGCCTCAAGGCATACATTTCTTCCAAACATTGATTATAATTCATTGTTTATTCCTTTTTGAAATATTGATAATAGAATGGAAATTTGTTAAATTTTTATGATGCGCAGTTTTTGTTATTATTGAAAAATGCCAGACAATATTTTATAAACATTGGCGCTCCCAGTTGACAAGAAAATGAGCGCATCTCATAAAATATATAATTATATCACTTTTTTTTATATAATAAAAGATTCTTTATCAGTTTTTTTTACATCGTGAAGTCATTATATGTACATAGCAATATTTCCGAGTTTCAACATCGACTGCAAAGAATTGCGGCATAAATATTTTTTTTGATTGATAAATTTATCATATATCGGTATAATTTTTTACAAGAATTTTGTGTACGCCTATCGCAATCACCACACGACTGACCTGATTAATTGATCTGCCCCATTTCACATTTCGTTTCCATCCGAGAATGAATGGACAATAACGTTTAACCCAATAATAATTGATAAAATAATTAGGAATGCTCGAAAATTAATTGCCCCTTTTATCTTTAACATATAATCGATTGGCACGTAGAGACGTAGCATGCTACGTCTCTACAGAACAAAAACCCCGATGAACATTTTTTCAAATGGGGAACTTATTTTCAGAGCATCCCTTAAAGTTTTATTTATTTCTTACAACATTTTACATGCCAGGGAGGATCACCATGCCATTCGCAATTTCTCCAGGACGTCTCGTAAACCATGTATGTATTGTCATATGGTTTATTTTAATTTTATTTTTTTATTCTTGTCAGGTTGTTCATGAAGTACAACCTGTCGATGCCATAACTGAATATGATGGTTCATACACAGTTTCGTTTATGTGCAGTGGGTTTCACATGGCAAATGCAACGATTAATGTCATAAATGGCACAATTGAAGGGCAAATCATACAAAACGTAAAACAACAAACATTTAAGGTCGCTGGAACTGTTTCTGACAAAGGGAAATTAAAACTATATACGATTACAACGCAATCTGAAGAACCTGTTGAAGCCGTTGGTGCTATTGATAAAAAGGGTATGATTCAAGGATCTTATCGGGTTGGCAATAGAAACTGTAAATTTATTGGCTTTTGTTATTCCAAAAATCAAAATGATATTGTTACGCAATATGATGGCACCTATCAGCTTGATCTGATTAGTGGCGGAAACAATGTCGCCAGTTTCAAAGCAACGATAGAAAATGGCCAATTCCATAGAATTATTACAAATATTAATCATAATACTTACACAATTGATGGAAAAGTCTCAAAGAATGGTAGACTGATACTGAATACACTGTTTAGCGATATGAATAATGGTGTGACTGTTATTGGCTGCATTCAAAAAGATGGATCAATAATGGGTATTTATTCGACGTATAATGGCAAAAAGGGGGCCTTTTCAGGAAAAAGAATTGATTCATATTGAGGCGCATCACGCTGGGTCGCTGAGATTGTAAGGTGCTTTCCTTAGGGATTCTCTGAAATTCACCGGTACGCCAATATATTCCGCCATATGAGATCAAGGCCAAAAACATCACAAAACTCAAACATATGAAACAGTGTCTGATGAACAAAAACAATATCCATTATTCCCACTTTTCTTAACAAGATACATGGCTTTGTCTGCACGATTCAATAAATCGTTTTCATCTTTGCCATCAGTAGGATAAAAACTTAAGCCGATACTGGCACCAATATTGAAAACATACTCTTTTACACGATATTCCTTTTTGATGGCATTGATTACCTTAATGGCAATTGCATTTGTATCACTTTCATCTTTTATATCTTGAAGAATAATGCCAAATTCGTCACCTCCCAAACGTGCCGCAGTGTCTGTTTCTCGCACTGCACACTTGATACGTGTACCAACAGTCTGCAATACATAATCCCCCATTTCATGGCCATAATTATCATTAATTGCCTTAAATTTGTTCAAATCAATAAACATGAGACCAACTTTCGTTTGATAACGATGAGCACGTGAAAAGGCCTGGGACAGTCGATCAAAAAATAATCGTCTGTTGGGTAGATCTGTCAGGGTATCGTATAATGCCAGATATGTTATTTTGTTTTCTGCTTTTTTTCGTTCAATGGCATATTTTATTGAACGTGATAAGAGTGCGGATGTAATATTTCCCTTTAATAAATAATCCTGGGCACCATTATTGACAGCCAATAAGGCTGCATTTTCATCTTCATGAGCAGTGCTGACAATAATTGGAATGTCAAGCCTTTGCGCGTATAGCGTATCAAACGTTTTTATGCCCTGGCTATCTGGTAAGAATAAATCTAATAAAACGACATCAGGTTTTTCTTTTTGAAGAAATGTCAGCCCACTTTTTAGATTATTCACCGCCTCCACAAAATAGACTGTTTTTTTTCTTTTGCTGAGCAATTCTCGAATTAACAGAATGTCAATGGGATTATCTTCAATCAGCAAAACATGAGTTATGGGTTCAGACATAAATCAATCCTTTAAAATTATTCCTCTTCAACCACTTGACGTAATTCGGTATTCAGTTTTTCAAAAATATTGTCCAATGCATCAATTTTGCTGGCAGCCAGATGGATATCTGAAGATTTGCCAGCCTTTTCAATATCAAACGCAATTTGTTTGAGTTCCATCGCCCGAATATTATAAGCCGAACCTTTTATTGTATGCGCAAATAATGTAATACGTTCCGGATCATTCGCTTTGATTGCCAGTTTGATTTGTTTAATCTGATTTGGTACTTCCTGAACAAAGAGTGCAATAAGTTGACGAAATAAATCCATATCACCATCAATACGATCTAGAATGGCTTTTTTATCATAGTATTTTGATGGGATACTTGATCGGTCAATTTTCCGATTTTGTTTTGTTTGGATATTTCTATTACCGAGGTATTTCTCCAGCATGTACTGTAAATCTTGGGGTTTAAATGGTTTTGACAGATAATCGTTCATTCCAGCATTCATGCAAATTTTTCTATCCTGAGACATGGCATTTGCGGTGATAGCAATGATTGGCACTTTATGATCAATATTCGGATCTTTGCCGCTTCGAATAACTTTTGTGGCCTGGATACCATTTATAACCGGCATTTGAACATCCATAAGGACAAGGTCATAATCTTTCTTCGCCAGTTTATCAATGGCTTCCTTGCCATCAGATGCTGTCTCAACATGGTATCCCATTTTTTTAAGATATACACTTGCCAATTTTTTGTTCATCTCACTGTCTTCAACCAGTAGAATTTGGCTTTGTTGTGATTCTTCTTCTGTAATTGAAAATTTTGTTATGATATTATTTGATTCAGTCCCTTTTGTTTCTGATAATTTAGCATTGAATATTCTTTGAAGGCTTTTATGCAGTAATGCCTGTTTGACCGGTTTATTCAGATAGGCTGCGAATCCAATATCCTGCAACATGGATATATCTCCGCGCTGCCCAACAAAGGTAATCATAATCATCGGTATATGACGAATTGTTGGATCAGATTTAATCATTTTTCCAAGCTTAATGCCATCAATTGTGGAAAGATGCATATCGATCAGTACCAGATCAATGGGTTGATTTGTTTTTAAAGAATCTCGAATCATGGATAATGCACTCTGGCCATCACTTACTTCAAGATGATGACATCCAATGTTATCCAACAGATTGGCCAACATGCTTCGATAAGCCGGTTGACTATCCGCAATCAATATTGTTTTATCACTGAGATCTAATTTATCGGAAATCTGTTTCCTTTTCCCTGGCATGTATTTATTGAAAGTGGCAGAAAAATAAAATTTTGATCCCAAATCAACTTCACTTTTTACCCTAATCTGGCCTCCCATTAACTGAATGATACGACTTGAAATAGCAAGTCCTAAACCTGTCCCACCATAAGATCCTGCATTCTTTCTTTCGACTTGTGCAAATGGTTTAAAGATATATTTTATATCTGATTCTGGAATGCCAGTACCTGTATCCTTTACAGAAATATATAGCGTTGCGTGTTCATTTGTTTCTTTTTCCAATGTAATGTGAAGTGATACTTCGCCAGCATCAGTAAATTTTACTGCATTCCCTAATAAATTGATCAATACCTGACGAAGTCTTCCGGGATCTCCTAAAAGTTCTAGTGGCACATTGGGTTCGATGATACAGGTGAGGTCTATCCCTTTTTCATAGGCATCCAGTGCAACAATATCAACTGTATCTTCAACAGTCATTCGAACGTTAAATCGTTGGCTTTCTAATATGAGTTGATCGGCTTCAATACGTGAAAAATCCAGAATATCATTGATCAGTGACAACAAAGAATTGCCGGAAATGCGGATCATGTTTAGATATTCACGTTGTTCATCAGTCAGTTCTGTCCCCATGAGCAAATGTGTCATACCAATAACCCCATTCATTGGGGTACGAATATCGTGACTCATGTTGGCTAAAAATCTGCTTTTATATTTGTTGGCAATTTCAGCATCAATGGCAACTTTATTCGAAAAATCCACCGCTTTTTCCATCTGCAAGTTGATACGTTCCATCTGATCAATCTGTCGTTGTAATTGCCCATTCGTTTTTTTTGATTCAATTTCATCATGCTTGTGCTTTGAAATATCTATGAGTTGCAAATTGATTACTGGATGATCCAAATCAAAAAAATCATCCAATCGTGCAGCAGATGCATGAACCCATGTCACTTGATTTAAACGATTATTGAAACGAATATCCAGGTGAAAATTATCCATTTTATTCCTGAGAACTTTTTTTTCGAGCGCTTTAAATATTTGGATATCATCAGAATGGATATGTTGAATAATTCGGGTTTGACAAATGGTTTCATGTGAATATCCAAGCAGATTTAAGACCATTTTATTGCATAGCAAAATCATACCATAAGGATCATAAATAATTGCGCTGACATTTGCATCCATAAAAATATTGCGAAAACGTGCCTCGCTTATTCGAAGTTTATTCATGAACATCTGATGTTCCCAGGATGCCTGAACAGCGTTGTTTAGTCTATCAATATCAAGGGGTTTTTTGATATAATGTGAAACACCTTTATGTAAGGCAGAAATGGCGTTATCAAGACTGGCAGCGCCTGTTATGACAATGGATTGGAGATCATTTTTAATCTTGCGCGATTTTTCTATCAAAGAGATACCATCCATGTCTGGCATACAAATGTCTGCTATGAGAATATCTGGCATTTCATTTCGAACAATATCAAGTGCCGCAAATCCGGATACCGCCTGATAAACGTTATAAGTTGGATTGATTAATTGCAACCCTTTTTGAACAAAATGACAAACCCGGATTTCATCATCAACCACCAGGATCTTGATGTTGTTTTTTGACTGCACAGGGTCAGACCTCCAATGATTTAGGTACATAATTTCGTGTAAAAATTATATATTTTTGTGGTGAGACGAATATCGGTATTTGCAATAAATGTGCCACAAAACTACTTTTATTCTTAGCAAATGGATGATGGCGTCCTAAGGAATGCTCTGAAAATAACTTCCCATTATATTCTTTGCATCCACCTAAATATATGGTTTAAAATTTGCATACCCCTATAAATCAGCTATGGCATGCTCTGAAAAACGTGTGACGTCCAAATCTATATTTGGGCCTTGATCAGCGTTTCGGCAATTTTTCTAACTCTTAATCCAAGATAAATAGAGCAAGATCAAAATTAAGAACAAGAAGACCATGAGGCCGAAACGATGATCAAGTCCAAAATTTGCGACTCAGCCAAAATGGAAACCATTTTTTCTCAGCGCATTTCTTAGTTGAATTTTTTATTAACAATAGGCAAAGGAAAATAATTGTTATGTCTATAAGCAATAATGAACAATCATCATCAGATGCCAGGCAAAAAAATGATAACGATCAATGGCTTGATGAACAGGATCATTTTTTGCTTAAACGTATATTAAAGTACGAAATGGCCACACAGACAGAAGTCCAAAAAGGGCTTTCGATCTATTATCAACAGAAAAAAGAAAAAAAGGCCATTCGCCTGGGTGGCGTTTTGGTTCAAAATGGCATTATTACGCAAAATGAACTTGAATTATTTGATACGTTTCAAGATATGAATAAAGTGACTGAAATGGATCGCAGTTTTGCAGCGCTGGCTTTGAAAAACAAACTTGTGACCCTCGAACAGATTAAGCTGGCATTTCAAAAACAGGCTGAACATTTTAAAAAAACAAAGCAGATTATTGTTATTGGTGATATCCTACAAAAGTTGGGGATCATGACAACCGCATATCGTGATGCGATTTTGTCTCGACAACAACGACTTGATATTAAATATAAAGATACCAGTTTTGGTGCGGTTGCCATAAAAATGGGGCTGGCGACGCGCGATCAAATTGATGACGCTTTGGCGATCCAACAAAAATTATTCAGCATAACGAATAAACTTCAACTTTTAGGAAACATACTCGTTGATAACAATGTGCTTACTGATTCTCAGACCAGACAGATTTTAAGCCATCAAAAGAAACTCAAACAACAGGCAGAAGAAAAAGAAAAAGTACAATCAGAAAACCAGAAAAAGAAACAAATACAATCGGGTAATAATCAAAAAACATTGTTTGATGTGAATAAGTATATCAAGGTTATTGTCAGCAAGGATAAACTTGAGGCACGTATGTTGCCAATCAAAAGCCTTCCTTCAGATACCACTCTGGATGACATTTTATTTGCTTTATCAGAAAAAAATATCAAATATGGTGTTGTCGAACATTATCAAATCAGATCATATTTAAAATCACCCATCTTGCAAAAATCACCCTTGCTCATTGCGCGTGGAAAACCACCCAAACTACCTGAACATGCATCAATTATTTACAAATTTCAAAGCATGTTGGAAAGCATCTCTTGCCGCACACACCGATCTATTGATCATCTTAGCTGGGATAAATGGTCAAAAGCGAAAAGTGGTGATCTTCTGGCAGAGAAAAAAAATGGGAAAGCAGGTATGCCAGGGATCAGTGTTCATGCTGAAATTATCGATGTGGTGCCGCCAAAAACAGTTCAATTGATTAATGGAATCGGCACAAAATTATCCGATGATGGTGAAAAACTGATAGCAGTTCATGATGGTTTAATTTCTTCATATATGTGGAATAAAATTTGTGTACTTCCTGAAAAAAAGATTGATGGTGATTTGAATCAAACCAAAGAACCATTTAGATACAAAGGGGTGATACATGTAAAAGGTAGAATCACCGGTCAGGCCGGCGTGAAAAGTATCATGATATTTGCTCAAGGTGTTGAAAATGGTTTGATTCAGGCTGAATCTGATGTCATTATCATGGGAAATGTAATTCATTCGAAAATCCAGGCAAAAGGTCATGTGGTCGCAAGAAATATTCGTCATTCAAAAGTTGAGGCTTTTGGGCATGTCGTAGCCGAACAAAATATTGAGAGCTCAAATATTTGCGTGAGTGGACAGGTTTCAGTGTTGTCAGGTACAGTTTCTGAATCAGAAATTAGTGCATATCAAGGTGTTCTTGCGCACAATGTCGAATCGAATCAGGAACATCAAACGATACTCTCAGTTGGAATGGACAGACTGGTTACGAAACGCATTGAAAAGATTCAGTCCAAATTACCATTACTGAAACAAAATTTGGAAAAACTGAGTCAACGTATGAATGATATAAAAATGATCCGTCCACAACTTAATGAAAAGATAAAAAAATTCTCCAACTTTATTCATTCCAGCCAGGCAAAAATGGATGAATTGGCTTCAAATACTATCGACTCAGAAAAAAGAGCCATGTTAATTGCAAAGATTGAACAAAAACAAATTGATGCACAAAAAGCAATTCAAGACAAAAAGAAACGTATTCAGAAAAATAACGAACAATATCAACAATGTTTTAAATCACATCAAAGTTATCTAAAGCAGGTCAAAAGCTATAATGAAGAACTGATTACGCTGACCGAATGGTTGGAAATAGGGCATGAATCCTCTGGTATCGTTATATCTGAAACAATCAAGCAGGGCACAAAAATTGTTTCTGCAAATTGTGAAAAATTGATTGATAAAGATTACTCTCATGTATATATTCGAAAAATCCTAAGGATAGACGATACAGCAAAATTTCAAATTGAATCCCTGTCTGATGCACCCAATTAGGGCTATTCTAAAAAGAAGTTCCCCATTATTGATATGGTTCGTTTTAAGGTAAATGTACTGTAGAGACGTAGCATACGATGTCTCTACACGACCTTATTGTTTTGGACGATCAAGATAAACGAGCATGAAATTTTCCGAGCATTCCTTAAAAATTCTTTTCTACACCAGTAAAGCCAATATCGCAAAAAAATCAATGGCCAATAACGTCAATGTAACCGCTTCCTTTTTACCTGAAACCAGCTTAATCACTGTCCAACTCAAAAACCCCCAAATAATGCCCTGTGTAATAGAATATGTCAAAGGAATTAACACCAGCGCCAAAAAAGAGGGGATGGCATTGTCCAGCTCATTCCATTTAATATCAGCCACTGGTTTCATCATGAATACACCCACCAAAACCAGCGCAGGTGATGTTGCAATGGCTGGTATCATTGATAACAATGGTGACATAAACATGAATGGCAAAAATAATACCCCACATGTAACAGCGGTCAAACCTGTGCGTCCGCCCTGTTCGATACCTGTGGCTGATTCAATATAGCATGTGCCCGAGCTAGTGCCCAAAAGGCCTGAAAATGCGGTTGCCAGACTGTCTACAACCAGTGATTCTTTAATATTTCTGGGTTCACCTTTGCGATCTTTTATATTTCCAGCCTCTGCCACCCCAACGAGAGTGGATAAGCTGTCAAACATATCTGTAAATAAAAATGAAAATATTACTGGAATCATAGCAAGTTTCAATGATCCCAAAAGGTCCAGGCTAAATATCAAACTGAGATCAGGAAATTCAAACACGCCCTTCCATGTAATCAAAGGGGATATGTTCGCACCCCATAGGCGTCCGATAGGAATGGATGCCAGTGTTGTCAATGCAATACCCATAATTAATGCACCACGAATACGAAATACAAGCAAAATAGCAGTAACCGCAAGGCCAAAAACAAATGTCAGTGTAATGGCATTCATTGGGCCGGGACCAATAATTGTTGCTGGATTTGCAACAACAAAGCTTGCTTTGGAAAATCCAATCAATGTAATAAACAGGCCAATCCCGCCGGCAATAGCAAATCGAAGTTGACGTGGGATGGCTCGAACAATCAATGTCCGAATATTGAATACAGATAACAGAAAAAAAATCACGCCCGACCAAAAAACAGCGCCTAATGCAGTTTGCCAGGGGACTTTCATGCCAATTACAACAGAATAAGTAAAAAAGGCATTCAATCCCATTCCTGGCGCTAACACAATGGGATTGTTTGCGTAAATACCCATGGCGATACTGCTAAAAGCACTGATCAAAACAGTTGCAGTGAGAATACCATTAAATGGCATACCTGCTTCATGAATGATCCCTGGATTTACAACAATGATATACATGGTTGCTAAAAAGGTGGTTATACCTGCAAGTATTTCTGTTTTGGCTGTCGTCTGATAAGCGGATAGCTTAAACATACTTTCTAACATAAGGTCTCCAATGGCGTTTCATATTCTTTTTATTGAAAGCTACCGCAGGTCATTCCCAGGCAGCGCCGGCACTAACTGGGAAGGACCTGCAACATATATGGTTTCATTTCATCATATTCAAAAAATCTAACGCAAACTGATATTCTTTATCGCCAGTTTTACGTCCTTCACCATCTAAAAAACTGGCAAGTTTTCCACCAACAAGTGGGATACTTACTTTTATTTCATAGGTCAACACATTCTCACTGCCATTATTGGTGGGTTGCAAAAGGATATCACCTTTCATTTGCATTGGCAGCCCTTTGGCATGTACCTCTACCACACCTTTTTTGGTGGGGGCTTCGGTTAATGTCCAAACCTCTTTTTGGATAATTGTTGTGGTGGGACTTATAAATTTTTTAGCAAAGCCGGGAATTTCCGCGATAATATCACGTTTCGTATGAATGATGAATGTGCCATCTTTTTCACCATATTCAATAAATTCCAGATTTACAGCACCGACAGATGCATATTTTTGTTCAATGAAATCTTTTCGGGTAAATACACCAAACACTGTTTCCGAATCAAATGAATATGGATACGTGACGGTTGTTGTTGCCATAATTATTCTCCTGTTTTTCAATGATTATTTAAATTGCCTCTTGATTGCTTTTATCAGGTAGTATATTCTTGATATAAAGTCAATTGTGAATGTGCATTTTTGATAACATCAAGAACAAACAAGATAATTAAAAAAATGATAAATAGCCCCTTATTATCTGCAAGAAATATATCCATAGATTTTCTATCAGATACACAACATATTCAGGCTGTTAACAATGTTTCTTTTGATATGTATCCCGGCGAAATATTGGGTCTGGTTGGTGAATCCGGTTCAGGCAAATCTGTTACCGCCATGTCGATTCTTCGATTAATCCCCATGCCACCAGGATTGATTAAAACTGGACGCATTGAATATCGTGGACAAGACTTGCTTCAAATGCCAATCAATTCTCTCAGAAAAATTCGGGGTAACCGAATCAGTATGATTTTTCAGGAACCAATGTCTGCTCTGTCTCCCTTACATCGTATCGGTTACCAACTGGTTGAGCAGCAACAGTTTCATCAAAAAATTGATAAAAAAGCAGCCTGGGAACAGGCAAAATATCAACTTCAACGTGTTGGCATCCCCGATGTTGATGAACGAATGTACAATTATCCCTTTCAATTGTCCGGAGGGCTTCAACAGCGGGTCATGATTGCGATGGCATTTTTAATGCAGCCCGATATCATTATTGCAGATGAACCCACAACAGCATTGGACGTTACCATTCAAGCCCAGATTTTTGATTGTATTCTGGAATTGAAAACAAAGCATACCGCTATATTGATGATTACACATGACATGGGCGTTGTCTGGAATATGTGTGATCGTATGATGGTCATGTACGCTTCAAAAATTGTTGAACAAGGACCGGTCAAAGAAATATTTCAAAACCCCGCTCATCCTTATACAAAAGGCTTGCTGGCATCAATTCCATCCTTGAGTAATACATCAGAAAAGCTTCCTGTCATTCCAGGCCAGGTACCTGATATGGCTAAACTTCCTGATGGATGTGCTTTTTTTCAACGTTGCCCTTATGGCGCGTCAATGTGTCAAGAAAACCAGCCTGAACTTATTCAAACAGGTCAAAATCGCCTTTCAGCTTGTTTCATGGCCGAAAAAATTATGAATATTAAGACCTCTGTTTAAAAAATACACCGGTCATGGTGCTTTTGAGGTATCTTTGCTGAAAATGGATATAAGTTATTAATTTGTAACGATGAACTTTTTAAGGATATCCATTTTTCCATCCTGTTTTACTTATCGTTTATCTTTTCGTTAAAAATAAAATATCCAATTTTTTTCAAACCATATTGATTTTTTTGATAATTTATATTGCATTCATGTTTTTTATATTTTTTATAAGCAAAAAATAGAAAAGAATGAATATTGTTTTTGGTATGAATTTTGCAAAAATCATATTGAATCTTTGATAAATATAGTGTTCTGTTTCAACATATTGATTTTTAACTGAATATCAGTATTGTATATGTAACATCCTAAAAACATATGATTTATTGTTGATTTTATAAAAAAATATTGAATAATATTGGGGTAAAATCAACGCGACAACAGAATCTAAAAATACGAATTTATTGATTAAGTCAATATCAACATATTACAAAAAGTAACAACCATACAAATCTGTATATTGATGCGTAAAGAACTGATGCAATTCACAGTATCGGGATCAACGAATGGATTCGATAATTGTCTATGATTCGGTTCTTTTTGAAAATTTCTTAAAAAAGTAAATGCAAGTAATTATCTTGTATTTTTTTGATATCCAATTAATTGTTTGATTTATCAAACGTTAAATTCTAAAGGAAGAAATGAAGATGGGTAATAAAAACGTCGTAAATATTATGATGGCTCTTTTTATTTTTTTTATTCATTCATCCATCCTGGCATCTTCCAATGAAAACTATCATTTCGAACGTCTTTGGCCAGTATTACAACAGCCCTGGGCTTTCCATTCTCCCTGTGGCATTGAGATGGACCCTTCAGGAAACGTTTATGTTGTAAATATGGCCAATCAAACGATTCATAAATATACTGTTTCTGGAAAATTTATTACTGGCTGGACGATCAGCCGTGATAATTCCAATCAATTGTCTGCGCCTTATGACCTTGTGATTGATAAGGATGGATTTATTTATATTACTGATATTTATAATAATTATATCAAAAAGTTTTCATCATCAGGTCAATTTATTTTGAAATGGGGTGGTTTTGGAAATGACAATGGACAGTTCGATAGACCTTCAGGAATTGCAATGGATCGTATGGGCAATCTTTATGTTTCTGACTATAATAATCATCGCATTCAGAAGTTTTCAACAGATGGTGGGTTTATCAAATCTTATGGAACAATGGGAATGATGTCCGGTGAATTCAATGGCCCGCTTGGGATTACAATCGATAATGAGAACCGAATGTTTGTTTGCGATTATGCCAATAATCGTATTCAATCTTTTGATATCAGCAATGATAACATCACATCTGTCAATCAATGGGGCGCATATGGAACAGAAAATGGCCATTTTAATGGGCCAAACAGCATTTTTGTGTATAAAAATGCTGTTTATGTTACAGATGAAAACAATCATCGCATACAAAAATTTGATATCAACGGGCAATGGCAAAATACCTGGGGTACCTTTGGTGTTGATGATGGTCAATTTCGAGAACCAGGTGGTATCCATGTTTTGAATGATACGCTGTATGTAACTGATACCTTAAATGATCGTATCCAATTGTTTTCAACCAATGGAAAATTTATTACCCGATGGGGACGTTCTGGCGATCAATTTTTTGAATTTCATGGGGTGGCAGTGGATCGTGAAGAAAATATTTTTGCCGCAGACCATATCGCACATTGTATCCGAAAATTTGATCGAACCGGTAAATCCCTTTATAAATGGGGAAGCTATGGAAGTAGTCCGGGGCAATTCTGGTATCCGGCTGGCATTGATGTGTATATGGATACTGTTTTTGTTTCAGATGCCAACGACCGCATTCAAAAATTTTCTTTGGATGGCAGATTTATTGGTGCCTGGGGAGAAAGAGGAAGTACACCCGGAAAATTCAATAAACCTCAGGGAATTGCTGTGGATAAAGATGGCTTTGTATATGTGGCCGACACACTGAATCATCGCATTCAAAAGTTTGATATTCAGGGGACATTCATTCTTGCGTGGGGTTCCTATGGCGCAGAAAATGGCGAATTTTCTGAGCCATCAGGTGTCGCAGTTGATGATAATGGCAATGTCTTTGTTGTTGATCAAAATAACAATCGCATTCAAAAATTTAATTCAACAGGCGGATATCTTTCTCAATGGGGTTCCGAGGGGATTAAAAATGGAGAATTCAGTTATCCCAGCGAAATCAATCTGGATAGTGATGGCCATATCTATGTGGCAGATACATTTAATGATCGCATTCAAAAATTTTCACCATCAGGCGAATTCATTGCAGCCTGGGGAGTCCCCGGTTGCAGTCCTGGAGAATTGGATAGCCCAAGAGCAATTGATATTCACAAAAATGGGCTTGTCGTTGTGGCTGATACCCGAAACAATCGTATTCAAATTTTTCGCAATGACAATTCTCCTGTATATCGAGCAATCATTGTTGCAGGGGGTGGGCCCTATGCCGGAAACAATCTATGGGGATCAACTCAAATGTGCGCGAATTTTGCCTATCGTGCAATGGTGTATCAGGGCTTAAATAAAGAGTCCATTCAATATTTATCTTCAGATGAAAATCTTGATCTGAATCATTATGGTCTTATAAATGATATTGATGGTCCGGCAACCAATAATGAGCTTCAACACTCAATTATCAATTGGGCCAAAGGTGCACAACGGCTGGTTCTTTACATGATTGATCATGGCGGTGATGGTGTATTTCGCTTGAATAATGAAAGCATTCTTGATGCGAAACAATTGGATACATGGTTGGATCAAATTCAAGAAGAAACAGGCGTTTCTGTGATTGTTATTTACGATGCTTGCAAATCTGGCAGTTTTGTCGATAAATTACTGCCGCCCAATGGGTTGGATCGCGTTGTGATTACAAGTTCACAGGCGGATGAGAACGCATATTTTGTTTCTCAAGGCGCCATATCATTTTCAGTTTTTTTCTGGACACAGGTGTTTAATGGCAGCAGTGTTCTTGAATCATTTTCTCTGGCATCACTTGCCATGAAAGAACCTGTCAGCTATCAGATTGCCATGATTGATGATAATGGCAATGGCATTGCCAATGAAAGTGAGGATGGGCTTCTGGCAAAGGATTTATTTATTGGCAATGGGGTTCAAATATCTGGAGATGCGCCGATTATCAATTCTATTTCTCCTGATCAAGTGATTAACAATAAAAGTAAAGCCCAAATTATTGCAGAGGGTGTTCAGGATTCTGATGGCATTGCAAGAGTCTGGGCAATCATAAGACCGCCGCAATATCAACCCAATCCATATTTTCATCCAGTAAGGGATTTGCCAACAATTGAGTTGTCTTACAAAAGTTCTGGAAATTATGAAGCCATTTATGATGATTTTAATACAGAAGGTGTCTATCAGGTTTCGGTATATGCAATGGATCGAGTGGGAAATACATCAAGTCCGGTAATGACAACTGTTTCTGTCATGCATCCATTTAGCGATAAGGCAATTCTCATTGCAGGTGCTGCCAATGAACATACATCTCGTCAGGCCATCGACCGAAATGCAAAGCTTGCTTTTGAAGCGTTAATTTTCCAGGGGTATGCGCGCAAAGATATCGCTTTCTTGAGCGCATCTGAAAACAGTTCGCAGTCCACTGCATTTGCCTGTAAAGAAACAATTGAAAATGCAATTATCACAACCAAGGACAATACCAAAGATTTATTGCTATACTTGGTTGGAGATGGTGAAAACGAACAATTTCAAATTAATGATAATGAAACAATTACAGTCAATGAAATGGATCAATGGCTTGATCAAATAAAACAAAACATTCAGGGATACATTTCAATTATTTACGATGCCGATTGTGCGGGCAGTTTTGTCGGTCGTCTGACAGAGACATCAAGGCCTCAAAGAATTGTGATTGCCTCAACAGGCAAGTCAGGCATTGCCAACAATGGTGCGGATGGGGCCCTGTCATTTTCATCATTTTTTTGGCAACGCGTTTTTAGCGGTGAAACAACCCGAAATGCTTTTGTTGGTTCTGTCAACGCACTGGCCTGCGCATTTCCTGGACAGATGCCCATGCTTGATGACAATGGCAATGGAATCCCCAATGAAGCTGGTCTTGATGGTGAACTGGCTGAAAATCATCGTGTGGGATGTGGTATTATGATGGCTGATGATTTTCCAATTATTGGCATGGTTTCACCTGAACAATCATTGATAGATACACAATCCGCAATGCTTTATGTGAAAAATGTCAGCAGCACGCGCAAAATATCAAAGGTTTGGGCGGTGATTAATCCGCCATCAATGGCGTATCAAAAATTGACCCATCAATCTGCGCCCTCAGAAATGATCGCATTGACATTGACAGACGACCAATATGCATGTGTATGGGATCAATTTAATTTTTATGGCAGCTATCAAATCGCATTTTTTGCTGAAGATATCCTTAACAATGTATCAATGCCGGTAACGACACAAGTCATTCAGCTGTCCAATCCCGATATCTATGAACCTGACAATCTGTTTGAACAGGCCAGAATCATTGTGCCTGACAATCAGTACCCCCAATATCATAATTTCCATGAAATTGGAGATACAGACTGGATGCTTTTCTATGGGGTCAAGGACGTCACTTATAGCATTGAGGCATTTGAGTTGGGCAGTCAATGTGATGTTGTCATGGAAATTTATAAAAATGATGGCGAAACACTGATTAAAGGTAAATGGAACTGGAGTGGAACAGCCACGAATGAATTCATGAGCTGGCAATGTCCGGAAGACAGTATTTATTATCTAAAAATCTATAATCATCTGGAAACAAGTGGGTTGAATACCGGTTACGCAATCAAGATTTATCGTCCAATAGGGGTATTTCCGGGCTTTATTTCTGGTTTGATCAAAGACAATCGATATAACACGCCTGTGGGGGGAGTCAAATTAAGAACAGTTAATGGCACTGGGTCTGGGCTTAGCGATAGAGATGGCATTTATGTTATTGTTGATGAAGAAGGGATTTATACATTGGAGGCTTTTGTTGATGGTTTTGAAAAATTCAAAACCAATGTGCGTATCTTTCCACTGGATGAAACACCATTAAATATTCAATTAATCCCACAGGATTCTGATGGTGATCTGATTCCTGATCAAATAGAGGAAAGTACCGGAACCGATCCTGAAAACCCGGATACTGACAGGGATGGCGTCCCTGATGGTCTTGAAGATACCAATCATAATGGTATCTGGGAAAAACATCTTGATGAGTTAGACCCCAGAAAACCAGATACAGATAATGATGGCATTCCTGATGGGTGGGAGGTTGACCTCGACTTAATCCCTTTACTGAATGATGCATTGAATGACAAAGACAATGATGGTTACAACAATCTGACTGAATATGAAAATGATACCAATCCCAATAATCAAGACAGACCTGGATTCAATGGGTATAATTATGAAACAGATAATCGGATCTATAGTTTAAATGGTAACATTCAATACGAAGGTTGTGAATCTGGCACGTATTATATTGAAGTATTTGAAACGCCAAATCTGAATGGGTACGTTGGTGGGGATAAGAATATTTCTGGAAAAACACAATATTATATTGATATCGCTCCCAGAGATGTTCATTATGTTCGTATTTTTATCGATGCGGACGATGATGAAAAGTTTGGAAGCGATGAACCTTTTGCATTTTATACGCTTCCAATAACCTCTATATCACGAAGTCGTGATGTCACACTTGTTGCACATAATCAATGGCATTTTTCAATGTCTGATATCGACAGCACCGGTTCACCTGTTTCTGATGTAATGATTCTGAATATGCAAAAAGATGATCTATGTATTGGGTATGAATCGCCGGAAATGATGTTTCATTCGCAGACATTCCAGATTAATGGCAGATATACAGATGAAACCCTGTTCACCCAGGCACGTGTTGGATCACGAAACGCATTTGGAAAAGGTGTCTCTACAGGATTGGGAATCGTCGGAAACATGACGATGTCCCAACATGATGCACCTTTTAGTTTTGTACTCAATCCAAAAGAGATTTCTCCGCCTGATTTAACCGGTTTTTGGTCAATTACGTTGACATATATTGGAAATGGATGGACGGATCCCTCTAAAAATGGGCAACAGACTGAAATGCTTAATTTTCTTTCAGAAAGAACACAGGAAAACGAATATACTGGAATTCTTGATAATGGGCAGCAGACAATTCAACTAATTGCTCAAATTAATACAATTAAATTTGAAATTCAAAGGAAAAATGGTGATGAAGTGACGTATCGTCTGGCAGCAACTGGAACACTGAAACAAAACAGTCAATGCACATCAGAATTATCCAGTGATACATTCTTATTAAATAAAGTGATGGGAACATTTGCCGGAAAATCATCAGATACTGACGATCCAAATGGTATGGATTTGGGACATTTTTATGCACATTTTACACCCAATCCAAAGAATCAAATGATAGTCGGATCTCCATCACCCATTGTCTACTCAAATGCGAAATTTTCATTACCCCTCATGATGGATACAGGGACATCACCTTTGGGGACTTATTCGGCCACGATTTCTTTTAACAAAGAGATTTTGGAGTTATCTCATATTCAAAATAAAATTCAAGGGCTGGAAACCTTGCCATTAGAAGAGATCAATTCTACAGGAATCATTACCATTGGTGATAATCAAAATGGTGCCCGAACGGGTGGAACAGGCGGTTTAATCCATCTTGCAGATTTTGAATTTCAAGTGACCGGATTACCAGGCGCTGCGGGTGTGTTTATGATTGAAAATCTTGATATCAAAGATATCTTTTCAAGCACAATAGAAATATCGAAAATGGGGGGACGTCTTTTTTATATTGGACATGCCCTTGTCAATGCGGGATCCGCTGCCCCCTTGAAAATATTTTATGAAAGCACTGTTGAAATCCCGATAAATATTTTGCAGGCCTACAATCAATATATTGGAAACTACAGCATCAATGTGAAATATGACCAACAATTTTTTGCGCCAATTGCAATTAATAAAGGTGAAAGCCATTTACATGCAGGTGATGTCACATTTGACATTGATGAAACCTCCGGTGAAATAGAAATACAGGGCGGATGGTCCAATGATACCGCACCCATGAGTTATGCTGAAGTCGCAAAAATTTTGCTTAAAGCTGAAGCTGCGGATGAAGATCAGATATTCTCGAATATTAAACTGGTGGTAAATTCACTCAACAATACCAATGGTCAGGCCATCGAAAGATATGTTCAGGGCGCCCAACTGGAATTGACAGTTGGTACGTGTGGTGATGTCAATCAAGATAACAGTATTGATATGGCGGATTCTTTCTTACTTTCAAGTTATCTGGTAGGAGATGTTTCAGAAGATGCACTTTGTCTGGCAGTTGCAGATACCAATGATAATGGTCGGATTGAAATTGGGGATTCAATGTACCTGGTGCAATATATTCTCAATGAAAGGGATTGTATTTGTGAAGATACCCGGCGGGAAATTTCCAGAGATTAATCCTCCATAAACTGATTTACTACGATATTCTCGAAAATTCATAAGTTTTCGGGTAGAAAAAAGTTCGTCCAACTGAAAATGTTCGACCGCCCGGGGTTTCACACTGAGAATATTGTTTCGTAAAAGTAATACTTCTTTTCTTTATACCAGCCAGAAAACATTTAACGCGCAAAACGCAGCATATTATTTGTGTATACTTATTTATTCCTTGTATCACCAAACTTTTTCCATTTCTGAGTCATCTCCAAAATGTGGAATAGAGTGAAAGTCTAAACTGATATACTCGCTACAGTAGAATTGAGGGAATTGCTTTTGTAAGTTTGTAATCAGTTCATATTGAAATTCAAGTAACTCTGATTCACTAAAACGACTGGAATAAGAGCTTGTATATGATGGTTTCGGAAGTACATTTAATCCTGCAAATACTCCAAGACCTGGCTCTTGATCATATTTGTCAATATGAGATAATCGATTGCATCCAATTAATTTAAGAATTAACATTGAAAGCGATGCTTGTAAAGATGAGATATCTTGAGACTCAGGTAGTTTACACTTTTGTACAATATCTAATATTCCTGAGTCAATAATATATGGTATAAAAAAGAACACACCAACAGATATTGTCTCAAAATCCCATGCCTGTTCAGGTCAATGGCGTGTTTGTTACCATGGAAATACCAGTTCAGGGGCCAAAAAAGGGACGTCTATGATTTTATGCTTTTATCGGCAAGATGCTGAAAATTTCAAAGAAAAGCATAAAATCATAGACGTCCCTTTTTTCCCCCGAACAAAAACCAGTATCAAACCTATGAGCAAAACCAATGTAGGGGCGAACCTTATGTTCGCCCTCCGGACAAAAACCAGAATCAAACCTATGTTCGAGAATGAATTAGAAACGTTTGCCTCGGGCATAGGTTTGATACCGGTTTTTGTC
>Ga0272440_1000434_pt1 | contig 35427 bp, 36 predicted proteins | sample SSMMMBAug17_FD_192440 | JGI IMG/M metagenome (GOLD analysis project Ga0272440, IMG submission 192440) | Marine sediment archaeal communities from Little Sippewissett salt marsh, Falmouth, MA, United States - SSM-MMB-Aug17 | ecosystem: Environmental > Aquatic > Marine > Wetlands > Sediment ... | reverse complement strand
TCGTGGTAAATTCTTATGTACTTCAGGTAATGAGTGTAATGCACTTACAAAATAGTCTCTCTTAAAATTTTTGTTCTACTATAAACTAAACATCATAGGCTCACCACTTGGTGAGTACACATACCATTCTTTACAAAAAATTGCTTCAGGACAAAAAGTATTTGTTGTGTTTAATAATAGAGAAAAAGATGCCGTTGTTCTCTCTTTAACCGATAAACCTGATTTTGAAACATTAGAAATTCAATCAATAACTCCTCAAATATACTCTACTAAACAGCTAAAGCTAGCAGACTTTATTGCAAGGTACTACTGTTGTAGTGTTGGAGAAGCATTTGCACTTATGATGGGTTTTGGGAGTGCTTACGTAAGTGATGAGAGTACAGAAGCTAATGAGGAGTTTAGTAGTAGCATTGAACTGTCTACAAAGCAGCAAGAGGCTTTAGAGTTTTTACAATCTCATAGTGTTTCACTTCTATTTGGAGATACTGGAAGCGGAAAGACTGAGATATATATGAAGTATTTTGAACAGATGCTACAAAAGGGAAAAAGAAGTATATTTTTAATGCCAGAAATATCACTTACCCCTCAAATGAGCCTACGCCTCAAAGAGCATTTTGGTGATGCTGTGGTTATGTGGCACTCCAAACTTACCCCAAAACAAAAACGCGAAGCTTTACAGAAGATAGAGAGTGGAGCAGCAAAAATAGTCGCAGGTCCACGCTCAACACTTTTTTTACCGCTGCACGACTTAGGACTTATAGTAGTGGATGAAGAGCATGATGAGAGCTATAAGTCATCCTCTCGTCCAAGATATAATGCAAGAGATATTGCAATATATATGGGAAAACTCTATGGAGTTCAAGTTGTACTTGGGAGTGCTACACCTTCGCTTACCTCTTACGTAAGATTTCCTCACTTTAGACTTAAAGGTGGACACTTTGTTGCAAAAAAAGAGTTTATTTATGAGCGCTCCAGTGAGCAACTCTCACCACTCATCATGGGTGCTCTGCAAGAGCGGGTCTTAAAAGGTGAACAGGCTATTGTTTTTTTACCAACTCGAGCAAACTTTAAGTATCTTATCTGTGGGGATTGTGGTCACACTTATGAGTGTGTTTTTTGTAGTGTAGGTATGAGTATACACCAAAACTCACGTGCCATGAAGTGCCACTACTGCAACTATACACAGGCAATTCCTCAAGTTTGTAGTGAGTGCAGTAGCACCAATCTTTTAAGTTCGCGTTTAGGAACTGCAGAGGCGCTCAAAGAGATAGAAGCTAAAGTTAAAGGGGCACTTGTTGAGCAGTTTGATAGAGATGTTATTACTACTGCTACGAAGCTCAAAAAAGCACTTAAGCGTTTTAACGATAAAGAGAGTAACATATTGGTTGGCACACAGATGCTCTCAAAAGGGCATGACTATCATGGAGTGACTCTTGCTGTCGTTTTAGGTATGGACAATATGCTCAACCTAAGTGACTACAGAGCAAGAGAGAAGGCGCTCTCTGCACTCATTCAAGTCGCAGGACGTAGTGGTCGAGCAAAAGATGCAAAAGTGATAGTGCAGAGTTTTCACGAAGAGTTTTTTAGGGAGTATACAGAGAACTACGAAGCTTTTTTAGAGCATGAAAAAGAGTTTCGAGAGGGCCTTTACCCGCCATACAAACGTCTTTGTCGTATTTTGTTTGCAGATAAGAATGGCGCTAAGGCAAGAGATGCGATGCAGAGTATGTATGAGAAACTCTTAGCCTATGGTCGTGTGGAGATTGTAGGGTTTGGAAAGTGTGCCTTAGAGCGAGTAGCAAACAAGTACCGTTTTGAGATACTTCTGCGTAGTGATAAGAGTACGGAACTTATTAAAGCGGTTCATGCTTGTAGAGTCCCACTGGCTGAGATTGACATGGATCCAATCGATTTTGGTTAAAAAGCTTAAAAACTTCATGTAACTTCTGCTTCCTTATCTGTGCTTTGAATTTACATAAATCTTTTCTCGTTCCCTAGCTGGAGCTTGGGAACGAGAGTACATAAGCAAGTTATACTAGTAAAATAAGAAAGGGCTGATTACCCTCTCTGCTTATTCTCAAAAAACCAGTAAAAAGCTAGCATGAGCCCTGGAGCTTTTTTTATGCTCTCATCAAACATAAATGCTTTTGCCTCCGCAACAGGTAGGTACACTACTTCTATCTGCTCATCATGTATGCCACCACCTTCGTCTACTTTCATGCTATTACGTAAGGGTGCATAGTAGAGTTTTTGGTAGGCTCCTGTAATGCCTACTGCAGGGTAGAACTTTGTTACATACTCTATGCTTTCTAACTCTACCTCATAGCCACACTCTTCTAAAATCTCCTCTTTGGCAATCTGTTTATCACTCGCTGCTTTGTCAATAATTCCTGCGCATAATTCGTAGGTATAGCCATTTGTTTCATCACTGTGTAAAATTGCCGGGCGGAGCTGTTTGACAAGAACAAAAGCATCTCTCTCTTCATGCCACAAAAGTGTGCTGACACTGTTGTGTGAGATGACAGCTTCCCACACTTTTTGCTGCTTGTTTTGTGTGTAGTTTATCTGGATTGGTTTTACAAATTTAGGCTCTTGCAGATTTGTTACAGCATCAATTTTATCCATTACGTAACTCTCTTTTTTCTTTCTCTTTTTGCTGTGTGTAGTATGAGTAGCTGTTGTTAATATAGCACATATTTTGAAACTTAGCCGCTCTTACGTAAGGGGTCATATTTTCAAGATGTAACCCAATACTCTCATCGTAATTCTTTTTGAGTTTAAGAAATGCATCATACTCTTTACCTTTGAGCTTTTTGGTTGTTACCTGGACAACGCGAAGAGGGTTTATGGCTTGCCCATTTTTACGTAGTTCAAAGTGTAGGTGTGGACCAGTTGAGCGACCTGTACTCCCTACATAGCCTATTGTTTGTCCTTTTTTGACTCGTTTGCCTCTGTGAATGCCTCTGCGAAAAGATTTCATATGTGCATAACGTGTTTCATAGCCGTCTGCATGACGTATTTTTACAAGATTTCCATAACTTCCAAGAGGTGCAGCATAAATAACAGTTCCGCTTCCTGCTGCAACAATTGGTGTTCCACGACGTGCAGCATAGTCAATACCTAAATGCGCTTTCCAGCGTTTGAGTACGGGATGAAAACGGCGTTTTGTAAAGTAGGAGGAGACTCTAGCACCTCTTACGGGTCTGGCAAGTAAAAAGCCTTCAACTTCATGCCCTTTTTCATCATAGTAACGCTCATCATCGTTGAGGTAGATGTAGTGGTATTTTTTTCGCATCTCTATCATCGCTGCTTGAAGTATTGGCATTGAAAAAACTTTTCCCAAGCGATACTTCTGGTCATAAATCATAACAAGCTTGTCACCTGCACGAATGTCATTTTTAAAGTTGAGTGAGTTTTTAAAGTTAGCGGTAAATATCTGTGCGAGTTTTTTGCTTTTTGTCTCTTTCATGATGGTGTAGTTTGGAGAGCTGACAATGGAGGTGGCAAAAGCCTCTGTTTTTGTCTCGCTTATGATTGGAATTGCTTCAAACTCGTAGGAGTCTTTATTTTTAAAGATGTGGATTTGCAGTTCGTCATTGAGCGGAAGTAAAACCTGCTCTATGGTGTTGTTGGAATCACGTAAAATCTGGTAGTGAACACCAGCACGCATCTCTTCTGTGAGTCGTTGATTGTCATCATCGAGATTGTAGTAAAGCTCTTTTGTAGGGAGCTTATTTTGTTCTAAAAAAACAAGATAAGTAACTCCATTTTCCCATCTATACCGCTGTACCTCACTGGCAAATGCCCCAAGACTCAGAAGTAAAATCAAGAAAATTCGTATCATTCATATTAGCCTAAAATAAAAATTTACAGAGATTAGCAAATTTTGGCTTAGTCTGAGGTTTATTTGCTATAATCGCAACTATATTAGAACAAAGTGATATGCATGAAAATTTTATTTGTACTCTCTTTTTTGCTTGTCCAGCTCTATGCTGGACTTATAAAAGCGCCGATTCTCTCCATAGACGAAGAGGCTGGGACGGCCACTTTTGCGGTGGAAAAAATAGACCTTGGTGTGAGTGGTTTTGCTGTGCATAAGATTGCAGATGGGCATACGAGCATTTTAAAAAGTGTCGTTGTCAGCGCATTTGATGCCGAGCAAAAAATTGCTACTGTTAAGTTAGAGGATTTTAATGCCTTACGTAACAATGCCCTACCTAGCGGAAAGTGGAAACTTGCAGTGGGCGACACACTCGAACTTGCTTTTGGCTACTCAAGAGCACTTCTTGTTGCGCCGAGTGAAGAGATTTACTACCGTATTACACGAAGTGTCAAGGTGCAGTGGGTCCATCCTGACCTTTTTGCTACAGTGCTCTCATTTCGTGGACATCCAACTCCACTCAAAGAGGATTTTGAAGCGATGTCTATTGCCTCGAGTTGTGGACTGCTATTTCTCTACCTAGAGCAAAAAGTCTACACTGTCGATATGCTCAGTTTTACAATTTTGAGCATCTCTGATGCACCGCTTACACAAGATAGCGTCAAGCTGCCATTTTACTCTCGTGTAGAGGAGATTGAGGCAAACTGGTTTGGTGAGGGAAGCGATGAGCTTGAAGAGTACGAGCCTCACTATTATGAATTACTTGTTCTCAATAACAGAGCAAACAAAGAGTTATATGAAATAGTTAAAGAAAAAGAGGGCTTACGTAAGCTTTTAGATAAATTTCAACTGGAGGAAAAACAGTGATAGATACAAAACATATTGAACATTTTACAAGTATAGTTGGTAGTGAGAATATCTATAGTGATAAAGCACACCTCATAGCATACTCATACGATGCAACTCGTGAGCATTTTGAACCAGACGCAGTACTTTTCCCTCGCAACGAAGAGGATATCAGCGCTATTTTAAAGTACTGTAACGAACATAAAATTGTTATAGTTCCTCGTGGTGCTGGCTCAGGTTTTACAGGTGGAGCACTCCCAAGTTCTGGCGGAATAGTGCTTGCCATGGAAAAACATATGAATAAAATCTTAGAGATTGACATGAAAAACATGGTTGCTGTTGTACAACCTGGTGTTATTAACATGGATCTGCAGCGTGCAGTAGAAGAGGTGGGTCTTTTTTATCCGCCAGATCCAGCATCTCAGGACTACTCAACAATTGGCGGAAATGTAAGTGAAAACGCGGGTGGTATGAGAGCGGCAAAGTATGGAATCACAAAAGATTACGTAATGGCAACTCGTGCTGTGCTTCCAAATGGAGACATCATTAAAGCTGGAAAGCGTACCATCAAAGATGTTGCAGGGTACAACATTAGCGGTATTTTAATCGCTTCTGAGGGAACGCTTGCAGTTCTTTCAGAGATAACACTCAAACTCATTCCAAAGCCAAAGATGACAAAAACTGCAATGGGAATTTTTCCAACAGTTACTGAGGCGATGAATGCAGTTTATAAAACAATGGCAAGCGGTATAACTCCTGTTGCTATGGAGTTTTTAGACAACTTAACTATCCGTGCAGTTGAGCAGACATTTAACAAAGGACTTCCGGTTGATGCAGGAGCACTTTTAGTAACTGATGTTGATGGAAACTTAGAAGATGACCTCAATTATCAGCTCTCTGAGATTAAACGTGTGTTTAGTGAAAATGGATGTAGTGAGTTTAAAATAGCGCAAAATGATCAAGAGGCTAAAGATATCTGGTTTGCAAGAAGAAATGCTTCTCAGTCTATTACAGTCTATGGTAGTAAAAAGCTCAACGAGGACGTAACTGTACCTCGTGCTGTACTTCCAGAGCTACTTGAGAGATTTTATGCCATAGCAGATAAGTACAACATAAAAATTCCATGTTTTGGGCATACTGGTGATGGCAATGTACATACAAATGTTATGGTCGATGGCAGTGACCCAGAACAGGTTAAAATTGCCTATCAGGCTATTGAAGAGGTTTTTCAAGCCACAGTCGATCTTGGCGGAACACTCTCTGGTGAACATGGTATAGGCCTTGCAAAAGCACCATATATGTCTATGGCATTTACTCCAGAAGAGATGGCACTCTTTAAGTCTATTAAAGTTGCTTTTGATCCAAACAACATATTAAATCCTGCAAAAATGGGGCTTAACTAAAAATGCCCGCTCTTGTAGCGAGAATTTTAAAAGAGTTAAAGTTCTGGCTACATGGATTTGTTGACAAGGAGCTCACGCTCTTTGCAGCAAGTCTAAGTTTTTATACTATCTTTACCATCATCCCACTGCTACTTATTATGCTTACACTTTTAACTTCTCTACCAAGTTTTTCCGAGCACTATGAGAGTGTAAAGAGTTTTATTTTTTCAAATCTCATGCCTGTAAATTCTGAAGCGATTATGGGGCACATAGATGGTTTTTTAAAAAACTCTACAAAGATGGGAGTTATAGGTTTAGTGATGATTATTATCTCTTCACTGCTATTTTTTAAAAACTTTGAGTACATTGCAAACAAGATTTTTCATGCAAAACCTAGAAGTGTTTGGGAGTCGATTACAACCTACTGGACTATGCTCACACTTACTCCCTTAGCGCTTGGAGTCTCTTTTTACATCACAGGCTACATTGCAACCCTTATGGCTTCTCATGAGCTCACAGAGGGCATAAATATATTGCCTTTAATCCCTTACGTAATCATCTGGGGACTCTTTTTTCTCATCTTTCAAATCGCTGCAAATGTAAAGGTCGATGCACGTGCTTCAGCTATTAGCTCACTTGTTGTCTCAGTTGTTTTTAGTGTGAGTAAAAACTCTTTTATATACTATGTATTTGTTAACAAGTCTTATGCAACCATGTATGGCTCTTTTGCCATTGTTATGTTTTTGTTTTTGTGGATATACCTCTCATGGATAATCTTTATATATGGACTAAAACTCTGTTACGTAATAGATAGAATATATAAAAATAGAGCTGCTAAAAAAGAGCAGAAGCCAGAGGGCTTCACGTCTGAAGATGGCGACAAACGAGAGAGCGATTTGCAAATATAAAAACTCCATATCTAGCTTTATAGTCTGTTTGTCTATTGGGTAGCTGAGTAAAATCTGTAGCCATGAATCAAAGAGAGCTCCCTGTGCAATAGTGTGTGCAACTATGGAGAGTGGGTAGAAGAGGGTAAAGAGTGCTGTGAGTATAATTGAGAGCGGATGATAGAGTGAAAAGCTAGCAAAGATACTCAAAGAGTAGGGAAGCATCATAATGTATATCCAGATAGGTAGCAGTATAAATTTAAAAATTTTGCTGCGCTTTTCAAAGTGTATGAGAAATAAAAATATATAAAAGACTCCAGCAACACTCAGCCAAAATCCTATGGAAAAAAGTAGTTTAGGAAAGAGTGCAAGGATGAGAACAACTGCTACAAAGAGTGTCTCCATAGAGAGTATCTTCACTCCTCTGTCATATAAAATAAACCCAACAACAAGCATAACAAAAGCACGAAGCAGTGAGGGCGGTGTCTCTAAAAAGAGCATGTAAAAAAAGAGGAGTGTGCTTATAATAAAAAAACTATCTCGCTTGAAACTTCTAAAAGGGAAGTAGCGATCTTGTAAAAAGATGTATGGCTTACGTAAGAGTAAGAGTAAAAATCCAAAAAGAAGCCCAAGATGAAAGCCGCTAATAGCGATGAGGTGGGAGACTCCAAGATAGGAGAAACGCTCCTGCAGTTTTGCGTTTAAAGGATGAGCAAAGTAGAGTGCATTGTAAAGAGAGGCTATCTCTAAACTTGTATGTTGATTTTGTACTTTTTGCTCTAAAGAGTTTTTGAATGACTCATTTTCATCAATATTTAGTATTTTTCCATAAGCAAAAAAGGTACGTAGATACTCCAAAAAAGTTATATCTCCTGCCCATATTTCAAGTGAAAGTATTTTTCCTTTTACATCCTCAAGTTTCTTGGGAGCAATGGTGTAGAAGTTGAGTCCATCATTAGACTTTAGTTTGAGTACCTGATAGGTCCGAGAGTAGCCCTGTTTTGTCGTTTTGGTTTTGGTGTACTGTTTAAGCACTTTTGCCTCTATGAGTTGTGAGTCAAAGGCAGTAAATTTTTTGTAGGAGTAAAACTCGTAGCCAAGTGAAGCAATGGCTATAAAGAGTGCTACAAGAAGAAAGAAGAGTCGCTCTTTATGAGTTGTAAAAAGCGCTACTCTTGCAATCATGCAAGTCTCTTTAGAGCACAGGAATGTCTATCTGGTCTACATCCATATTCGCCGAGCGGGTATCAACACTCTCATATACTGTTTCAACAGCTGAGGCGTAACTTGGTACATCCACAAAACGGGTAAGTTTTTTCTGAAAAACAAGTTTCACGTGTCCTGTCGGGCCGTTACGCTGTTTTCCTATGATAATCTCAGCATCCTCTTCCTCTTTTTCAACATACTGTGAGACAAACTCTTTACCTTCAGCTTTTGCAGCTTTTTCGCGCTCTTTTTCCTCTTTGTAGAGGTAGACATCATCACGATATACAAAGAGAATGATGTCAGCATCCTGCTCGATGGAACCTGATTCACGGATGTCGCTTAGCATTGGGCGTTTGTCATTTCTGGACTCTAGACCACGGTTTAGTTGTGAGAGTGCAACTATTGGAATTTCAAGCTCACGGGCAAGCATTTTGAGTCCACGAGATATCTCTGAGACTTGCAGGTGTCTGTCTTGTGAACCAATTCCTTGCATGATTTGAAGATAGTCAATAACAGCTATCTCTATTTCAGGGTGCTGATTTTTAAGTTTGCGGAGTTTACTTCTGAGTTGGTTGATGTTGACACTTCCCTGGTCATCTACAAAAAGTTTTGCAGAGTTCATTCTGTCTATAGCACCATTGAGGTTACTCCACTGTTGATCATCCATATCTCCCACACGAAGCTTTTGGAGTGGAATGGAAGTTTGAATAGAGAGGAGACGAAGCATAAGCTGTTCAGCTGGCATCTCTAAAGAGAAAAAGGCAACCCCTTTTCCGTTTTGAATAAGTGAATTTACAGTGTTAAGTATAAACGACGTTTTTCCCATCGCTGGCCTTGCAGCGATGATGACGAGGTCTCCCTTACCAAAACCAGTTGTCATTTTGTTAAGTTCAGCAAAACCAGTGTCAACGCCAACAAGCACAGAGTTTCCACGAGCTTTCATCTCTTTGATGTACTCCATCGTGTCAAAGGTCATCTTTGGAGCATCTTTAAAGTCACTGCTTTGATTGTCCTGTGTAATCTCATAGAGCTTTTTCTCAACAATGTCAATAACATCTGCAGATGGTAACTCCTCTTCTACTGTGACACGTTTTATCTCAGTTGTGAGTGTTAAAAGGTGGCGCTTAAGAGACTTGTCTTTTATCTCATCTACATAAGCTTTTGTGTTTGAAATTGGGTTTGCTGCAAGGATTTCAAGAAGTACCTGTTCATCAAATTTTTTGAGTCTTATGAGCTCTTTTTTTATGAACTCTTCATCAATAGGCTGATCTTTTTGCAGCAGTAGAAGCATCGCACGAAATATATCTTGATGCGCAGGTAGGTAAAAGTCTTCAACTTTGAGTTGAGAACTCAGCTCATCAAATTGGCTTGGCTCAAATACGATGGAGCTTAAAATAGAGCGTTCAAAAGCGAGGTTGTAGAGATTGTCTTGCATTATCCTTTTGCCGCCATATCTTCAACTTCACTGACAAATCTATCGACAAGCTCAGCTTCATCAAGGTTTGCAACCACTTCGCCTTTGACCATAACAAGCCCTTTGCCTTTGCCGTATGCTATTGCTACATCAGCGTGTGCTGCTTCGCCTATGGCATTGACCACACAGCCCATAACAGAGACATTAAGCGGGGTTTTTATGTGTGCTGTACGTTTTTCTATCTCCGCAACAGCACTTACAAGGTCAGCTTCGATGCGCCCACAAGTAGGACAGGAGATGATGTTGAGACCATCAGGCATAGCACCGCTGTCTTTTAGAATAGCACGTGCTACTCTTATCTCCTCTTCAAGTTCTCCTGTTATGCTCACACGCATAGTGTCACCAATTCCCTCTAAAAGAAGCGTTCCTAAACCTATGGCACTCTTAATAGTCGCATGAAAAACAGTTCCAGCCTCTGTAACACCTAAGTGAAATGGATAGTGGTTTTTTGGACGAAGCATTCTATATGCTTCTACTGTTCTTTGCACATCTGAGGCTTTGAGTGATACCTTGATGTCCGTAAAGCCTAAATCTTCAAGATATTTGATGTTATACTCAGCAGAAGCTACCATACCCTCAGCAGTCTGTCCGTATTTGTTTTCAAACTCTTTTTCCAAACTTCCGGCATTGACACCAACACGAACAGGAATATTTCGCTCACTACACGCTTTAACTATCTCTTTTATGCGAGATTTTTCTCCAATGTTTCCAGGATTAAAGCGAACACAATCAACTGACTCAGCAGCAATGAGAGCGAGCTTATAGTTAAAGTGTATATCTGCAACAAGTGGCAAAGAGATTTGCTCTTTTATGCTTTTTAGAGCAAGTGCATCTTCCATATCTGGAACCGCTACACGGACAATGTCTGCTCCTGCAAAGTGCAAGCGGTTTATCTGCTCCACGGTAGCTGCTACATCATGTGTATTGGAGTAGGTCATAGACTGCGTAGAGATGGGTGCATCACCACCAACAGCAACATTTCCGACATATATTTTTTTTGTTGGGTATCTTTGTATCATAAGAGCGATTTTATCTCTTTTGATATAAAACGAGGATTAAGTTTTTCCTCACACTTTAGAGTGTGAGGTTTGCTTCTGTAATAGTTGTAGTTTTTAACTCTGAAGCATCAAACATCTCTTTAAATGTGTTTGACTGTGTTGTGTTGTCATCAAAGAGGTCTTGAGCAAATGGATAGCCAAGTGTTTGATAAAGCAGTTCTACTTTTACATGGTGTGGAGTTGCCAAACCACTTACGTTAATGTCATATGTAATTGTGTCACTTCCACCTATAAAATCTGCATCACTACTCGCATTACCAATAACTGCGATGTCATTTGGCGCAGTTGCTTTGTCAAATCCGCGAGGGAGTATTCTGTTGTCCTTTACGTAAGAGGCTGCTCGAAGGAGTGTGTATGTTACTTCATTGTCTGTGTTCTGCATTACAGCTTCATAGATTTGTACTTGGTTTTGGCTTGTTATGGTGTTGTAGTGAGGCTCATATGAGTTTCTGTTTGCATCAGAGTCTCCACCAAAAATGCTCCCATTTGCATCCACTTTTCCAGACTCAAAAAGTGTGTTGTTGTTTTCATCGTAGAGTGTAAAGTGAACAAAAGCACGACGGGATGGAAAACTTGTTGGAAATTTATGACCTGTACTTACACTAATGTTTACATCAACACTTAAAATATCACTTGTAATACCGCTATCTTGTAGTGTAACTGTTGCGGTGTTACGTAAAAGCTCCTCTGTTTTAGTGAGAATCTTTTCAAAGTTTGCATTTGTATTTACACCAAGGGCACTCTTGTTGTTATTTAAAATGTCAAGCATGAGTTTGTTTCCACCAACAAAGTTGTGACGTTTAAAATTATCGCGAGCTGGAAGTGTGCCGTTATTTGGACGGTTTGAGATAACTACCCCATCTGCTCTTTGCATATGACACTCTTGACAGCTTTTTTCTGTACCAATTTCTGCAAACTCACTATGCTCCCATTCAGTGTATGGCATCTGCTCTGGAAATTCACTCTCAGCTGTTGTTGAGTTAATATCACCATTTGCATCTACATAAGGCGTTTTAAGATTATGACACGAAGCACACATTTTTGACTCAGTAATGTGTTGTGCATACATTGGAGTGTAATTAAGAAAGTTAATCATTGGAGTTGTGTTTACTCCTGTGTATTGCCCATAAATCTCTCTATTTTGATTTATGTTGTAGTGTCCTGAAAAACCATCCAGTGTTCCAAGATTTGTAGCATCTATCTGATGACAAAGAGAACAACTCACGCCATTCATAGCCTCATCAAAGTGTGGATTTTCAGGATTTAAAAATCCATCATCAAATACTTTTGGTGTTTCACTAATATGGTGTGCTTCATAGTTTGCCATTGGAGCGTGGCACTTTGTACATTTGTCGTTAATGACATCTTCAAGATGAGGGTTTTCTTTGAGCTCTGAGGCTACTTTAGCTCTCCAAAGAGGATCTTTAGAGGAGTTGGCCATCATGGTTGCCGCCCAATCACTCTCGATGGAGACATCTGTGTTGTTTACATCTGTAATGCCATTATGGCATGTTGCACAGTTTTGTGAGCCTGAAAAGTGTGTTGAGGTAAAAGAGGTGTCTTCTGGAGTTGCAGCAGTAATTGGTACTTGTGTAGCAGTGTCACCGCCACCACAGGCTGTTAAAAATAGAAGTGTGGTTAAGGTAAGTAGTAAAGTTCTGTAAGGTGTCTTCATAAATAATTCTCTTTGTAAAGTGTAGGGCTGTGGTGAGAGTATGGACTCTCTTACATAAGCGAGCCATAGTGCCAAAAGGCACTAAGGTTTTAGAACTTAAAGTCTAGGTTTGTGTAGATGTAACGGCCAGGTTCGTTTAGAAGCATAACATCTGCTGTTTGAGCTGTTAAAAGTGTGAGGTCTACATAAGTATTACTTACTGCGTAAGTCTCATCAAAAATGTTATTTACACCAACAGTGATGTCAAATTTTTTGTTTACAGCATGTTTTACTTTTGCGTTTAATATGCTCCAAGCGTCAATCTCTTGTTCACCTACGGCTGCATCAAAAGTATCCCATTTTTGACTCGCTCTTGCTTCAAGTGTTGCAGTTGAGTTGTTTGCATACTCGTAGTTGAGTGCTATGTTTCCATTGAGTGGACTCATATCTGCTAGGTTTTTACTCTCATTTGCCGCTGGAGAGTTTTTCTCACCAACTTTATAGGCTGCACCCATATCTAAACTCCATGCATCTCCCATATAAACAGATGCACTTAGCTCTGCACCATATACAGTCGCATCTAAATTTACAAACTTATATGACTCTGGTGTTGTACCTTGCGGTCTTAAGTAAATGTAATTATTGAGCATTGAGTAAAATGCTTTGGCTTTAACTTTATACTTACTAGTCTTAGCTTCATATCCTAAATCAACTTCTTGGTTAGTAACTTGGTCTAGCTGGTCATTGCCAGATGAACCAAGATAAAGTTCTCTAGCATCCGGAACACGTGAAGCTTGTCCTATATTTAAAAATATTTTATGCCCTTTATCAATGTTGTATGCAGTAATAATGTTTGCATTGAATGCTGAGTAGTCTTGAGATGCTTTTGTAACATCATCTGGTCTCACCTCAGTAGAGTCATATCTTGCACCAATTTCAACATCAAATGCACCATAAGATTTATCTAGTTTTACAAAAATTGCCTTGTTTGTTGTCTCAGTGTGTGTTAAAGAGACATTGAAATTTGACTCAATACCTGTAGTAGTATTTGTATCAAAGTTCTCTCCTTGCCACATTCTTTTGCTGCCATCAAGACCAATAACTAGCTTATGGTTAGCTATATTAAACTCATTTTTGAGCTTAATGCCATCCATACTTGTTTGTAGTTGATTCGTTTTATATTTTCCCATCATCATTGCGGCATTTCTATACATTGTATCCATAGGATGGTCTACATCAGAGTGATAGTACTGAAGATTTATATTTTTGTATGTATCACTTATATTGTCAATGTTATACTCTACACTATAGATGTTTGAGTCATCATATCTGGCATCCATTGGTGTGTTTGCATAGAGAATATCATCACTTCTGTTTGCGGTAATGCTTAAGCGCAGTTCTTGATTTTCAAAAGTTTTTATATAGGCTTTAGCCATTGCACTTTTTTTAGTATATGCAGGCTCGTCTTTATATTTTGTTTGATAGTTTCTTGCATTTGCAGTAGGGTTAGCCGTCACATAGTTTTGGAGCTGCTCCGCCAAAGTATTCCCATCCCCATCTCTGTACTGATCACTTGTCTCAGTAGAAACTGTTGCAGAAACTCTTACTCTCTCAGTTCCACCACTTGCACTTGCACCGAATTTTTTGTAGCCAAATGAACCAAAACCGAGGTTTATCTCACCTTGTTCTTCAGCCGATGGCTTTTTAGTTGTGATTTTGATTCCACCACTGAGTGTTCCAAAGTTCTCAACATCAAATGGTCCTTCAATTACTTCTATGGATTCGATTTGATTTGCGACAATGTGAGAGACTGGTGGATCCATTCTGTTTGGACATGCACCACATACTTTTGTACCATCAACCTCTACTGAGATATTGTCACGTTTTTGACCACGAATGTAGACATCATTTGCTATACCACTACGACGTGACATATCTATGCTTGGGATAGCATCACTGAGTGCTTGTGCAACGTCTGCTGAAGTTTGTGCTTTGTGAGCAACATCACTAATTACTGTTGCTTCAACGCCTACTGGTTGTAGCTCAACTTGTGCCGCAGAGAGTAGAGATGCAGCTACAAGTGAGAGAGTTGTGATTTTTTTCATGTATATATTCCCTTTTTATTATAAAAATAGTCTAGGATTATAGAAAAGAAGTGTTACAAAAGTGTTAATTTTTACTTTTTAAGTTGTGATAAAATTGCACCATGAGTACAACAGAGAAGATAAAAAGAACCATTTTAATAGCCCTAGGATTTGGACTTGCCACCTATCTCATCATGAGTGGTATGGCAATCCTTAACAAAGAAGAAGCAAGTAAAAGCTCCCTACAAGTTGAGTCCAACACCACTGCTAAACTGCATAGTGACACAGTGGAGTGAGCCGTGTTGCCTCACTAAAACACTACAGTCAACCCCAACAACTTCCAAATGAGGAAAAGTTTTTTCAAATACTTCTAGAGCAGTAGCATCTACAGAGCTGCCATAAGTCGGAACAATGACAGCACCATTGACAAATAAAAAGTTCGCGTATGTAGCAGGAAGTCTCTCATCTTCATAGTAAAGAGCCTCTGCCATTGGAAGCGGTATGAGTTTGAGATCATGTTTTTGCGCAAGTAAAAGCAGCTCTTGCTCCATCGCTTTGAGTGCTACGTAATGCTCATCATCTTCGTTTTCACACTTAACGTACATTATGCTATCTCTGCTAACAAAACGAGCTAAGGTATCGATGTGAGAGTCTGTATCATCCCCACTTAAATATCCGTTACGTAAGAGGAGTACATCGCTCGCACCAAAGAACTCTTTGAGACTATTTTCAATCTCTAAAGATGTCTGGTCTGCATTTCTGTTAGCGTTGTGCATACACTCTGAAGTAGTTAAAATAAGCCCCTCGCCATTACTCTCAACACCGCCACCTTCTAAAATAAAGTCACACCTTTGCATAGGGGCAGAGTAGTACTTTGCAAGATGTTGACTCATTAAGTTATCACGACTTGCCTCAAACTTCCCACCCCAAGCGGTAAAAGTAAAGTCTAGAAGTTTTGTCTTTCCATCCTCTTCAATGCCAAGTGCTGAGCAGTCTCTTGCCCAGGTGTCATCACATGTGTAAGGAGCAAAAAAGAGATTTTCATTTGGTGTAAAGTGCGACTTTACAGCTTCAGGGTCATAAGAGACTACCAGACACTTTTGAAAACGGGTGATGGCATTTATGATGTTTACAAATGTAGCTTGTGCCTCTTTGAGATAGGGGGCCCAGTCTGTATTTTCATGTGGAAAAATTATTTGTGTAAAACTCTGTTTTTCAAACTCTGCTATTAGTCTCTTCATAGTATAATTCCCTTATGGCTTATATAACTCTCAATAAAAATAACTTTTTTTATAATCTTGACATTATCGCACAACAAACTAAATCTAAAGAGAAAATTGCACTTGTATTAAAAGATAATGCGTATGGACACGGACTTTTAGAGATCGCAACACTCGCAAAAGAGTATGGCATCAAAAGAGCGGTTGTTCAGACGCATAGTGAGGCCGAGAAAATTACCTCTTTTTTTGAATATGTTTTAGTTCTTGCAGAGATTCCGAAAAGAGCTTCCAAGAGCGTTCGCTACACCATAAATGACTTACGTGACATAGAGAAGTTTCCTCAAGGAACACTAGTAGAGCTTAAAGTAAATACTGGTATGAATAGAAATGGCATAGAGCCCGAGCAGCTTCAAGAGGCACTTGAGCGCATAGCCTTACGTAAGCTTAGACTTGAAGCCATCTTTACGCATCACGCCTGTGCAGATGAGATGGATGGCATCTATGAGATGCAAAAAGAGCGTTTTGCGAAAGTAAAAGCTGTAGCACCAGAGGGTGTTCGTTTTCACTCATGCAACTCTGCAGCTCTTTTTAGAGAAGATAACTTTTGTGAAGATATGGCACGCGTAGGCATTGCAGCGTATGGATGTCTAGAGATGCCCGAAGTGTTAAAAATACCGCAATTCAAACCAGTGCTTTCACTCTATGCACAGCAGATATCACAACGATTAGTAAAGGTGGGAGAGAAAGTTGGCTATGGAGCAAGTTACACAGCCAACAAAGATGAGATTGTGAGTAACTATAACTTCGGGTATGGAGATGGTTTTTTACGGAGTTGTTCAGGGGAGTTTGTAACACACGAAGGTGTTCGCATCGCTGGTCGCATCTCTATGGATAACAGTTCATTCATATCAGAGGCGCAGACACTTTGCATATTTGAAAATGCTTGTGATGTTGCCAAGTATGCCAAAACTATTAGCTATGAGGTGCTTACTTCACTCAAACCAGAACTTCAAAGAAGCGTGGTCTAAGAGTTTATTTTTATAATCGCACTAGGAAAGAGTACGCCATCAATCCCTAAAATAGCAAGCTCTTCTATCTCATCTTCATCCTCTATCTTAGCAATAACTTTTGCATCTAGAAGATAAGACTCTGCAACTTTTTGGGCTGTTTTAGAGAGCTCTTTTGCTAAAACTATATACTTGGCGCCAAGTGCTGCAGCATAGAGTAGCTCTGTAATGTTATTCACACCAAGAGCAAAAGTTACACCATTCTCTTTTGCATAGTTGACGAGGTCAAGATTTTCCTCTTTAAACTTCATGTATATAGTCGCATTTGGGGGAGTGTGCGTTATGGCATCTACACTTGAGATATTGTAGAGTGATTCGTTTTCTATAAATTTATGTCCAAAAAAAAGCATTATCTTGCCTCCTCTATACACTCATTTGAGCAGTAGTATTTTCCATTACTTAAAATCGCATCACTGAGTTCACTGTATACTCCACACTGTGCACACTCTATCATTTCGTTTGCATCCTCTTTCTTGTCTCTTGAGCTACTCTCTTTAGAGACCTTTTGTTCTGGTTTTTTCTTAAAGTAAAAAAAGTATATGAAGGCTATAAGACCAGCAATTATGACATACTGCATCATAGTTTTTCTCCTAATAGTAAGTAGTGACGGTTTTGTGTTTCTATCACTTTGTGTTGCATCTGTTCATTTGTATCGGCAAGTTCATCAAAAACTTTCTCACCCTTATAAAAAAGAAGCATAGAGTTCTCATCTCTGTGAGCTGCACTTAGCTCAAGGAGCATATTTGTGTCTGTTACAGCGCGAGAAGTGATAAGCTCAAATATACAAGACTCCATCTCTTCAACTCTTTTTTTGACAACAGTGACGTTATTTAAACCTAAATCAGCTTTGATAAATTGTAAAAAACTTGCACGCTTTGTAAGCGGTTCTACAAGTGTTACCTCTGTATCTGGTAGTGCGAAAGCGAGTATCATTCCTGGAAATCCAGCTCCAGTTCCAATATCCATAAGGTTTTTGACCTTTGGCAAAAAAGTTAGCGGATAGAGCGCATCAAATATAAACTCATCCATCATAGGCTCATTTCTTGCACCTGTTAAGTTGTGTATTTTATTCCATTTATGCAGATTCTCTTTATACTTTTGTACTTTAAAGAAAAAATCCTCACTCACAGGAATTTGCTCTTTTTGGAGTTGTTCTTTTAAATTCAATCTCTCTCCTTTTTAAAACTTTATTGCTAGTGAGCCGGTAAGAAAAAGAGTTTGCGAGTTGTTCTCTTTGTAGGCATTATTGCTATCTCTAAACCATCTAGCCTCTGCTCGAAGTGCTATGTTTTTTTCTATGTTGTAGTCAAAGTTTGTAGATGCGCCAAATGTATTTGCACCATAACCATTTCCATTAATGACTGCACCTTCTTTGTCATAAATGTACTCAAGACGAGCACCAATTGCATGTTTGTGTGAAAGCTTATAGTGAGCTAAAAGAGAGGGAATATACCAAAAGTCGTAACTATTACTGCCTCTAGCACTCTCAAGCGCTCCAAGGTCAAAACCTGCAATAAAACTGAGCTGCTCATTAAGAACAAACTCCCCGTAAAGATTATTAAAAAGTCGTAATCTTCTATCTAGCTCATCTGCTTCACCTATAAAAGTACTCCAGTTTAGTTTTGTTTTTTTATCTGGAGTGTAGATAAGTTGCGTGCCGATGGAGAGTTTTGTGTTTGGATCGGTTTTTTCTATGGTCTGCCAGCCATTTGAGAGTATAAACGCCATCTCAAGTTCTGATGAGGGTGTATATGTGAGTTTTGCTCCTGCAAGATAGTAGGGAGAACTCTCCGCTGCAAGTGAGCGGGTGAGTGTGTAATTATCCATGGAGATAGCACTCTCAAAACCAAGATGTGAACTAAATATTCCCGCATCAAGCCAGAGATTTTTTTGCGTGTTTAAAGCAAGGCCGACATTCGCTTCATGAATGTTTCTGTAAGCCTCTGGGTAGTTGTCTTGTGCATAAGTTCCTGCTTGAAATGCTATATTTGCACGATAACTGCTTTGGCTTACACTTGCTTTAATGAGTGCCAGATTGACATTAAACTCATTGTGTCTATTGTGATTAAAGAGAAAATCTTGGCGTTTTGGAGTGCTAGGATTGTTAAAGTCATAATTGTAAAAAACATCAACATAACCTGAAAAATCAATCTTTGGTACTTGTGCTAGAAGTGAAGATGCTACTCCGACTATGAGAAAAGCTTTTTTTAACATATGTTACCCTCTTAAAATTAAAGCTTGCAATTATAGCTTTTTTCTTTTTGAAGGGAGCTTTTGAGTAAAATATAGTGTAGAATATTCTTTTAAGGAGTTGAAAATGCGCAGAAAAGATGTCCTTGAACTCTTAGAGAAACTCAAAGTTATTCAGATAGAAAAGATGGAGTTAGTTGAAGCTGCTATTCATGCAAAGGGTGTTGCATCTTTAACTCCTGTTAGTAGTGAGGATTGCGAATTTGGTCTTCTCTTACGTAAGCATAAGCAACTTCTTTATGAGTTACTGGGAGTACAGTTTGAAGAGAAGTTACTCTTAGACCATGCAGCTTGGCATAGGGAGTATGAGAAGTTTGATACTATCTTTTTTCATAACAAAAAAGCAGGTTTTTTTCGTAAACTTTTTGGAAGATACTTTGGAAAGTATGGGATAAATGCCGATGAGTTTAAAGCTGCGCAGATTTACTATGAGAAGTTAGCCGAAATTACAGGGGAGTTACTTTACTTTTTAGACGCTTCTATTCATAGAGTTAAAGCACTTCCCGAGGCTAAGTTTAAAGCCTAAGCAAATCTAAACTCTAGGATGCTACAATTGGCATAAAAATTTCAAGGAGCATTTATGCCACTTTTAGACTCTTTTACAGTTGACCACACAATTATGCCAGCACCGGCTGTTCGCCGTGCAAAGGGAATGAAGACACCATCAGGTGATGACATCACTGTTTTTGACCTTCGTTTTTATGTTCCAAATGTTGAGAAGATGGACGGTAGAGGTATCCACACTTTAGAGCACCTTTTTGCAGGATTTATGAGAAATCATCTTAACTCTAAAGATGTAGAGATAATAGACATCTCACCAATGGGATGTAGAACAGGATTTTACATGTCTTTGCTTGGTACACCTAGCGAGAAAAAAGTTGCTAAAGCATGGAAAGAGTCTATGCAAGACGTACTTGAAGTCGCTTCTAAAAAAGATATTCCAGAGTTAAATGAGTACCAGTGTGGGACATACAAAATGCACTCACTCAAAAATGCTAAAAAGATAGCCCAAGATATGATTGATAGAAACATCGGTGTTATGGACAATGACAAACTCAAACTCTCTAAGAAAAAACTCAAAGAGATAAATTCGTAAACTCTTTATGTCCTCATTTGACGATGCACTGCACACACAGATAAAGAGTGAGGATGGCTCATACACAGCATACTCAAAAGAGTATGATGAGCACTACCACTCTACAAAAGATGGAGCATTGCAAGAGTCCTACAAAAAACATGTAATTCCTGCTTTTTTACACGCACAAAAAAACTCTTACGTAAGGGTGCTTGACATCTGCTATGGACTTGGGTTTAACACCCTTTGTACACTGCTTTACTACAAAGAGCACGCTCCACAAACAAAACTTGCCATCTACTCTCCAGAGCTTGATGCCTCGCTTGTGAAGTCTTTAGAAAACTTCTCATATCCAGACGAGTTTTACCCCTTACGTAAGATAATTATAGCTCTGAGTAAAGAGGGTATTTATGAAGAAGATGGACTTTACATTGAAGTGTTTTTAGGGGATGCTAGAGAGTACGTAAGGCGTTTTGAGAACTTTTTTGATGTGGTGTATCAAGATGCCTTTTCTCCAAGTGTAAATCCTGCTTTGTGGACACAAGAGTATTTTGCTGACATTGCTAAAGCTATGAAAAGTGATGGGATTTTGACTACTTACTCAACTGCACTTGCAACTCGTCTGGCACTCTATGCGAATGGATTTCATCTCTATCTCAACTCTGGAGAGGGTTTTAGAAATGCGACTTTAGCGAGTTTAGAAGAGTTGTCTGGATACGAAAAAGTAGACATGCAGCACAAAATAGCCTGCAATCCAGATGCAAAACCACTCAGAGACTAGTCGTTTAAAATAGCTAAAAACTCTTCTCCATACTGTGCAAACTTTTTGGCACCAACGCCATTTACCTGTAGCATTGAATTCTCATCAAATGGTCGCACGTATGCAAGCTCTTTGAGTGTTTTATCCCCAAAGATAATGTAAGCTGGAACGCCTAACTCATTTGCAAGCTCACTTCTTTTGGCACGGAGTTTCTCAAACAACTCCTCATCATAATCAAACTCTTTTTCTTGATGAATCGCTTTTTTCTTTGCGTTTATCTGAAGTCTGGATGATTTAATGTCAACCTTACGTAAGGACTTTAAAACTTCAACTGCCTCATTTGTGAGTTCTAAGACTTGAAAGCTTCCAAGTCTGAGAATTTTAAGCTCTAAAAGCCTCTCTACTATAACAAACCACTCTTTTTTGCTCAGGTGTGTTCCTATGCCATACATTGAGAGTTTGTCAGCTTGGTTTGCAAGAAGTTTTTGTTCACTTGAGCCACGTAGAATATCAATGATGTAGTTTTTTCCAAAGCCCTGTTTTGTTTTGTAGATGGCAGAGAGTATCATCTGTGCTTCTGTGGTAATATCTTGGCGTGCATCACTCAGACCTAGACAGTTGTCACAACGACTCTTGCAAGGCTCTAGGGTGTCATGAAAGTACTCAGCAAGCTGTTTATGGTAGCAGAGCTCACCTGTAGCATAGCGGTAGATTGCATCGATTTTTTGTTCTAAATGCTCTTTATACTCTTCATTTGAAATGTCGTGCAAAAAGTGTTTGTGCTGGATTATGTCTTGTGAATTAAAAAGTAGTAAAACTTCACTATCTTCTCCATCGCGTCCCGCACGTCCTATCTCTTGGTAGTAGTTCTCTTGTGATTTTGGCAAAGACATGTGTACCACAAAGCGGATGTCACTCTTATCAATTCCCATTCCAAAAGCGATGGTAGCGACCATGATGTTGATGTTGTCATTTACAAAAATTTTAAAGTTATTCTCACGTACTTCAAGTGGCAAACCTGCATGGTAAGGCAAAGACTTATAACCGCTGAGGTTTAAAAAGCTTGAGAGTTCCTCAGCTTTTTTACGTGAGCTTACATAGATGATACCACTCTCACCTTGGTGGTTGGAGAGAAAGTTTTTTAGTTGTGCTTGCCCATTTGCTATGCGTCTTTGCACAGAAATAAAGAGGTTTTTACGAAAGATTTTCCCTTTTAAAAGTAGCGGCTCTTGCATGCAAAGTTCACGCATAATGTCATCTGTGACACTGTTTGTGGACGTGGCTGTAAAAGCTGCAATGCTAATGTACGGGAAATTCTTACGTAAGCTTCCAAGAAGTCTGTAGTCATCTCTAAACTCATGCCCCCACTGCGAAATACAGTGCGCTTCATCGATGACAAAGAAGTTGAGGTTGAGTGAGTGTAGCAGTGAGAGCGTGTTGGGATTTGCGAGACGCTCAGGTGAGAGGTAGAGAAACTTTATGTCACCACTCAGTGCTCGCTCTCTTATACTCTCACTCTCTTGGAGACTCTGTGCAGAGCTGAGCATCTCAGCTTTTATCTGTTGTGCTTGCAGGGCTGCAACTTGGTCTTGCATAAGTGCGATTAGAGGAGAGATGACAATTGTAATGCCGGGCATAAGCATTGTTGGGAGCTGATAAACGAGTGACTTTCCTCCACCTGTAGGCAAAATCATGAGCAGATCTTTGCCCTCTAAAATGGCATCTACTCCCTCTTCTTGAAGCTCGCGGAAGCTGTTGTGCCCAAAGATATCTTTGAGAGTCTGCTCTTTTATCTCTCTTTCCTAGTAGCTAGCTGAGATGGCATCAACTTCATCCCAACTCAAAGCATCTGATTTTGTCTGATGGTTTAATATGTGTGCTACGTAACGTGCAAACATATCAGTCTCAATATTGACTCTGTAGCCTTTTTTGTAGTTCTTAAAAAGGGTCTCTTTCATAGTGTGCGGGATAACTGTAAGACGAAAAGAGTCTTTTGCGACATCATTGACTGTAAGTGAGACACCATCAATGGTAATGGAGCCCTTTGGGACTATGAACGCAATGTGTTTAGGCTCTACTTTAATGAAGACATCGTAGGAGTTTCCAAGGTTTTTAACATCTTTCACAGTGCCTATAGCGTCTACATGCCCTTGCACAACATGCCCCTCAAATCTATCACCCATCATCATTGCGGGCTCTATATGTACCTCATTTTTGTAGTTTTCAAGGGCGAGGTATTTTTGTGACTCAGGAGAGAGTTCAACTGCAAACCCATCACTAAGGACTTCAACAACAGTCAGACAGGCACCATTAATGGCAATACTATCACCAAGTTTTGCTTTGAGTTTTGCCTTGAGGGTGAGTTTGGCACCTACAAAGCTTTTAACAGTGGCGATTTCACGAATTAAACCTGTGAACAAGCGAGTCCTTTAAATTAATATGTGTCCCAAAAGTAATCTTGAGTCTTTGTTAAAAGACTATTTTACCCTCAGCTTGAAGATTGCTAATAATCTCTTTTGCTTTTGGATGTCCAGCGTAAGCAGCTTTACGGCAAAGATCAAGGGCTTTATCATTGTCTTGTTCACAACCTATTCCTTGGTCATAGAGAAGTCCTAGGTTGTAGTAGCCTTGTGCGAGTCCACCCTCTGCAGCACGGCTAAAGCAGATAAAACAGCGCGCGTCATCTTGTATGACACCATGTCCTTCTTTATATAACACACCAAGGTTATTAAATGCTTCAAGGTGTCCGCGTTTCGCTGCCTCTTCATACCAAAAAGCAGCCTCTGAGTAGTTTTGAACACATCCAAGTCCACGCTCTAGCATAAGGGCCACTTCATACATGGCCGGAGGCACTTCACGCTCCGCTGCTGCAAGATGAAGTTCAAAAGCTTTAAATTGGTTGTGTGCAACTCCACCAATACCGTTTTCATAAAGAATCGCAAGATTAAAGAGTGCGTATGGCTGCATAGCCTCAGCTGCTTTAGTGTAAAGCTCTAGTGTTTTGGCTTCATTTTTTTCACACCCTTGTCCATTTTGGTACATGTAGCCAAGTGATGTTTGCGCTTCTGCATTTCCAGCTTCGGCAAGCTCGGTAAATAGTCTGAACGCTTTTTCAAAGTCGCCTGCATTGTAAGCAGCGTTTGCTTCTTGTATCATATTTCTATCTCATCTCTTTTTTTTCTATCTTAAAAAGCGTAATTAGTTCACTTAATTTTATGCAAATCATACACAAAAATGATAAAATTCGCATTAAGAAAATAGGCTTGCGTTTCTATAAATGATTTCATAGACTCATTCTCGAAACCACGTCCTGTGGTTTCTGCGAGGGTTGAAAATCTCGCCTCATCCTTGAGGCTCTTTTGATTTTCAAAATCCGTCCATGAAACCATTTATATAAACTAGATGAAAGAAGTAAGAAAAGAAGAGGTTTGAAAATGGAAAATATGAGTTACGATGTCATCGTTGTTGGTGGTGGGCACGCAGGTGTAGAAGCATCTTTAGCAGCAGCGCGTATGGGACACAACACACTTCTTGTCTCTATGCTTGCAGAGAATGTTGGTGCAACTTCATGTAACCCTGCCGTAGGCGGTTTGGCAAAAGGGCACTTGGTTCGTGAACTTGACGCACTTGGTGGTGAGATGGGGCTCATAACGGACAAGGCTGGTATTCAGTTTCGCATACTCAACCAGACTAAAGGTCCTGCAGTTCGTGGAAGTCGTGCACAGATAGACATGGACCGTTATAGAGTTATTGCTCGTAATGTGATTTTAAACACTCAAAATTTAAGTCTTGCGCAAGAGACAGTTGAGTCACTCATAGTTGAAGATATGGTTGTCAAAGGTGTACGAACAGACCTCTTAAATGAGTACATGGCGAAAAAAGTTATTGTGACATCAGGAACCTTTCTTAATGGAATCATTCACGTGGGTGAGATTCAAAAAAAAGCAGGGCGTTACGGAGAGGAGAGAAGTGAAGGGCTTTCAGCTTCACTCAAAAATGATGCTAAACTTGATATGGGACGTCTTAAAACCGGAACTTGTGCGCGTATAGATAGCTCAACTATAGACTTTTCTAAGATGGAAGCACAACCTGGCGATGAGTTGCCAAGTCCATTCTCATTTAGAACAGATAGAGAGGAGTTTAGAAAAAGCAAAGAGCAGTTGCCGTGTTACATTGCCTACACAAATGAGCTCACTCATGAGATTATCTCTAAAAATTTCTACAGAGCGCCACTCTTTACGGGACAGATTGAAGGGAAGTCTCCAAGATACTGTCCAAGTATTGAAGATAAGGTGAGTAAGTTTGCAGATAAAGAGCGTCACCACCTCTTCATAGAGCCACAAACTAGAGACAATACGGAGTGTTATATCAATGGTCTCTCAACCTCTCTTCCTCCAGAAGTACAGCGTGAGATGATTCACTCAGTTGTAGGAATGGAGAATGCAAAAATTGTGCGTTATGGTTATGCCATTGAGTATGACTTTGTTGACCCTAGAGAGCTTCGCCACACACTTGAGACTAAAAAAGTAAGTGGGCTTTACTGCGCTGGACAGATTAATGGTACGACTGGGTATGAAGAGGCTGCGGCACAGGGAATAATGGCGGGGATAAATGCTGCCTTGGCAATTCAAGGCAAAGAGCCTTTGGTCTTACGTAGAGATGAGGCCTACATTGGGGTTCTCATAGACGACCTTGTTACAAAAGGGACAAATGAGCCATACAGAATGTTTACTTCACGTGCTGAATATAGACTGCTTTTGCGTGAAGAGAGTGCAGATACAAGACTTGGAAAGTATGGACATGAACTTGGACTCATTTCAGATGCTGAGTATGAGAGAATAAAGAAAAAAGATGAGCAGATTCGCTATGGTGCACAGCTCTTAGAAGATACAAAGTTTACACCTAACAAAGAGTTTAATGCTCTTTTAGAGTCTATGGATGAAGCACCACTTAAAGATGTTTCAACAGCCCAGCAGTTAGTGGCTCGTAAAACTTTTGATATTGCTAAAATGCTTAAAATTGTCCCTGAATTAGAGAAATTTGACCCGTATATTCAAGAGGAGATTTTGGTTGAGGGAAAATACGCTCGCTACATCGACAAGCAGAGCGAAGAGATAGAGCGTATGAAAAAGTATCTCAAAATAGAGATTCCAGAGGGCTTTGACTTTACAAGAGTCAGTGGGCTTTCTAAAGAGGTGCAGGAAAAACTTGCAAGCTTTGCACCGCCAACACTCCAAGCTGCAATGAATATCAGTGGAATTACTCCTGCGGCCATAGAGATTTTACACATTTACATCAAAATGGATGCGCGAAACAAAAAAGCTTCTTAAGGGTTATGTATGATTGCTACTCGTGTAAAGAGTATCTACTGCGGAGAGAGTCAGAGAATAGATGATGGAAAAAGAGCACCATACAACTCCTCTTATAAAAAGTCTACTCTTAAGAAAAACGAGTTTTACATAAATGAGCTCGGATTTGTTGATGATAAGCAAAGTGATAATGAGAATCATGGCGGAGTCGATAAAGCAGTCTGTATTTACACGCAAAAATATTATGAGTATTTCAAAAAGCATTACAACATAGACTTGCCTGAGTGTGCCTTTGGTGAAAATATAACTATTTTAGATTTAGATGATACGCAAGTGTGTATTGGAGATAAGTTTAGATTTGGGAAAGTTTTACTTGAGGTTTCACAGCCAAGACAGCCATGCTGGAAGATATCTTCTATTATGCAAATTAAAAATTTAACCTCTTTGCTTGTAAAAGATTCAAAAACAGGCTTTTACGTAAGAGTACTAGAAGAGGGCAGTGTTACAAAAGCAGATACTCTTGAACTTATCTCAAGAGAGTATCCTCAATACACTATAGAGTTTGTAAACAAATGTTCATTTGATGCAAAGAACAACCAAGAAAATATCATAGCACTTTTAGAGTGTCCAAAGTTATCTGATGCTTTTAAAGAGTCACTCCAAAAAAGGTTACGTAACAAAGAGCAAGGCCTACAAGAGTGGCAAAAAGACAACTATTAGAAAAAAACTCTTACGTAAGGATCTCTTACGTAACAAACTTTTTAAAATAACCTCAATTTATCACATTTATAATATAGATAAAACTATACTGAACTCCAAAACTAGCAAATTTCTTAAATAAAGCCTTAATTTTATAAGTAATTAAAAGTTGTTTTGTATATAATAGGTCTTTAACAAAATTCACAACAATAAAGTGAGCAAAAATGAAAAATAGTAGCCGTAGAGGTTTTATGGGCAAAGCATTTGGTGCTGTTGCTGGTGTTGGAGCTGTCGCTGCGCTCTATGCAATGAAGAAGACTTGGGACCCACTTCCAAGTGTAAAAGCAGCAGGTTTTACTACTCTTGATATGTCAGCATATAAAGAGAATGAACTGGTAACTGAAAAGTGGAGGGGAAAACCAATTTTCGTTTTAAAGTATACGCCAGATATGATGGCACAGCTTACAGAGAAGCAAAAAGAGAGAACAATTACCATTGGTGATGCTGACTATATGGTAACACTTGGTCTATGTACACACCTTGGGTGTATTCCAAGTTACAATGCAGATGAGAAAGGGTTTTTATGTGCATGTCATGGGGGAACATACGACTTTACAGGTGACGTAACAAAACTGCCACCACCACGTGGTTTAGATATTCCACCTTTTAAAATTGATGGAAACACACTTGTACTTGGTGAAGTTGGTCCAGAGTACACGAAAATGAAAGAAACTGGCATAACGCTGTAATAAAGGAAAAAAATGGCACATTTTGAAAAAGCTACAAGTGTTCATGATTGGCTAAACCAACGTTTAGGCATAGACACTGTTCGTCGCGTAATGGCAACAGAGTACTGGATTCCAAAGAATATCAACTTCTTATGGGCTATGGGAATGGTTTTAGCCATTACATTTGCTCTTTTACTCGTTTCAGGAATCTTCTTGTTGATGTATTATCAACCAAATGTTGCAACTGCTTTTGATAGTGTAAACTATACTATTATGACAGAGGTTGAATTTGGATGGCTATGGAGACATATTCACGGTGTAGCTGCATCGGTAGTATTTCTTATTATCTATATTCACATGTTTACAGGGATTTACTACGGTTCATACAAAAAGGGACGTGAGATGATCTGGATCTCTGGTATGCTTCTTTTTGTTACTTTCTCTGCTGAAGCATTTTCTGGGTACATGCTTCCTTGGGGACAAATGTCTTACTGGGCTGGTATGGTTATTACAAACCTTTTTGCAGGTGGTTCACTTCATGCTGATGGTTTAGTTGAGTGGATTCGTGGGGATTATGTTCCTGCACAAGCATTCTTAACGCGTTTCTTTATGCTACACGTACTTCTTTTACCTTTAGCTATTTTAGGTCTTATAGGACTACACTTTGGTGCACTTCGTATTCCTCACGTAAATAATCAAGATGGTGAAGAGATTGACTTTGAAGCTGAAGCTGCAAAATACAAAGCAGGTGATAAAGCAGGCAGTAAAGTAATCGCTTTTGTAAATGACTTCTTATCTAAAGATATGATGGTTGTTGCGATTTATCTAATTTTCTTTTTCTATCTTGTGTTCTATCACTACAACTTTGCGATGGATCCGGTTAACTTTGACCCTGCAGATGGGCTTAAGACACCAGCACATATTTATCCGGAGTGGTATTTCTTGTGGTCGTACGAGATTTTACGTCCTTTCTCTACTGACATAGGTCTGATTGCTTTTGCTTTTGCGCAAGTTATTTTTGTACTACTTCCATTCTTAGACAGAAGTCCAAATGCTGTTCCGGCATCACGTCGTGGATTTTTCCAAATTTGGTTCTGGTTAATGCTAATAGATATGATAGTACTTACTGCAATGGGTAAACTCCCACCAGAGGGTATATTTAGTACAATAGGTCTCTATGCGGCCTTAGCGTTTATTGGGCTTTGGATTGCATTGCCAATAATTACTATGTTTGAAAAAAAAGCGTAAGGGGTAAAAAGTGAAAGAATTATTGATATTAGTCGTTGTGACTATTTTTACCCTTGCAACATACTATCTTGTTGAGCCGTTCGCACACTCTCAAATGCACAAGCATGTTGAAAGTGAGCATTTTGCATACAGTGACTTGCCAGAACTTACAAAAACAGGCGATGCAGCTCGTGGTGCTGAACTTGTTATGGGTGCTGGGGCATGCCTTGGTTGTCATGGTATGGAAGTAGCTGGAATGCCAGCACCTATGGATGCTGTTACAGCAGCTGCTTCGTATGGTGTAAATCCACCAGATTTAAGTAATGCTGGTGCTGTGTATGATGCAAAATTTTTAGCTGAACTTATTAAGAACCCTGCTCATGCACTAATGGTAGAGCATAAGTTTGACATGGAAAAAGGTCAAATGCACCCAATGGTTGCATTCTATGGCGCTGGTGGTGATTTAGACCAAGAGGTAGCTGATATGGTTGCTTACTTACAGTCAATCGCTGTAAAACCTGAAGAACTTACTCCTGCTATTGCATATGAGACAGCATGTGGTAGATGTCATGCAAATCGCTATGATGAGTGGACACAAATTGGTACTACGCCTAAGTTTAAGTATGAAAAAGAGGATTTGGCATTTCAAATTAAAGTGTTAGAGTATCAAGATTCACTTGTTAAATATATGGGTACACTTCCTCCGGATTTGAGTATTTATATCCGTTCACGTGGGGAACACTATATTGAGACTTTTATGGAAAATCCGCAAAACTACCTTAAAGGTACAGCGATGCCTCGTGTTGGTGTAAACAAGCATGCAGCTGAGCAGGTAATAGAGTACTTAAAAGATTCTGGTGATGCAAAACGTCATGAGAGAGAAGAGGTTGCTAAATATGTAATGATATTTATGGTTATTTTTGCAATCTTTGCTATTCTTTGGAAAAAACAGGTTTGGAGAGATCTTCACTAAACCTAAGTAAAAGAGTTAATTTCTTTTACCTGGAGAACTATATTTTTATAAAGTTCTCCTTCCTTCATTTTACAAAATCCCAAAACACCCTTACGTAAGACTTTTCATCTCAAACAAATAATCAACTCGATATAATCTCACTAAAAATATGAGTGAGTATATATGTTACGAGAGTTGGCACAAGAGTTGGTAGATCTTATTTTCGACTGGGGCTATTTAGGTATCTTTTTACTCATGGCTGTTGAGAGTAGTTTTATTCCTTTTCCAAGTGAAATAGTCCTTGTTCCAGCTGGTTATTTAGCTTCTCAAGAGAAGATGAGTGTCACACTTATTATGATGAGTGCTATTGGTGGTTCACTGCTTGGTGCATTTATAAATTACTATCTCGCGCTTACACTTGGAAGAAAAATATTGCAAAAATATGGAAAGTACTTTTTTATTAAAGAGAGTGCTCTTGTGAAGATGGAGAAGTACTTCGCTGTGCACGGGCACATCTCTACTTTTAGTGGTAGGCTTATTCCGGGAATTCGCCAACTGATTTCCATTCCTGCCGGTTTAGCGAAAATGAACTTAATACAGTTCTCACTATTTACAGCATTAGGTGCAGGAATATGGGCACTTATTCTCACTCTACTGGGTTATTTTATAGGTGCTAATGAGGAGTTATTAAGTACATACTTAAAAGAGATTACAATCAGTGTAGTTATACTCCTTATTATCTTAGGTTATGTATACTATCGCTATCAAAAAAAGAAGGAATCTAATTAATATGGGTTATATGTTTGAAACTGGTTTTTTAGGAACTCGTGCACCGTTTTTTATGGATGTTGTAACACTTATTGTCGCACTACTTCCTTTGCTTATTTACATAGCAATTGCATTTGCAAGAAAGGGAATGCCTAAGCTGCACATGATTGCACAAAACATTATTTTCTTGGTCTCTTTAGTGGTTATTGCTTATTTTGAAATTGGTGTACGAGTTGGTGGTGGTTTTGATGCTTTTGTAAATGGCACAAGTGTTTCACCAACATATGCTTTAGTTGTACTTATTGTTCATATTATGATTGCTGTTGCAACACTATTTTACTGGTCAAGAACAATTATAGCTGCAAATATTGAATATAGAAAAAAAGAGCTTCCTGGGAAATATTCGCTTGGGCATAGACTTTTAGCTATCAAAGCGACTTTTGGTATTATTTTAACTTCTCTGAGTGGCATTTGGGTATATCTTTTACTCTTTGTCTATTAAATTTATAAATAAGGATAGTATATGTTAGCAATAAATGATAAAGCTCCAAATTTTTGTCTGCCAAACCAAGATGATGTAGAGATATGTTCACGTGATTTACGTGGTAAGTGGATAGTTCTCTACTTTTATCCAAAAGACTCAACTCCAGGGTGTACAACTGAAGCGTGCGAGTTTACAGCTGCAGCTCCTGATTTCTCAGAACTTGATGCAATCATCTTAGGTGTCAGTGCAGATAGTACAAAACGTCATAGAAACTTTATAGAGAAGCAAAACTTAGGCATAACACTTTTAAGCGATGAAGATACATCTATGATGCAAGAGTATGGTGTGTGGCAGTTAAAAAAGAACTACGGTAAAGAGTATATGGGAATAGTGAGAACTACTTTCATAATTGACCCTGAAGGTGTTGTAAGAGCTGTTTGGGAAAATGTTCGTGTTAAAGAGCATGTCGCTAAAGTTCAAGCGGAGTTAGAGAGACTTAAGTCTCTGTGAAGAAGTTTGTAAATACTCAGAAAATCTTCTGAGTATTTGTTGTTTAGTATCTGTAACGTAGATAGAAACGGATGTCTTGTGCTGTGTCTACAAAATGTGAAGCATCTAGTGGATTCATAGGATTTCCAGAAGGCAAATCACTAATTAAATGAGGTGTTCCAGTAGTTTCTCCAAAGAAACCATTACTTCCAGCATACTTATAGTCTATGTATGTATAACGAACTTGAAGCGATAAGATATCCTCTATTAATGGCTCTGTGAAGTATGCTTCATAAGCATCACCACGCGCTGCAAGCTTAGAACCGATATTTGTATCTTCACCATAAGTAATACTTCTCCAGTATTTGCTACCTTTGTTGTACTCTATTCCCCATCTACCCTCATCTGTCATAAACGATGGCATTTGTAGTCCTGCCCATATTGAATAACCAGTTTCTGCCTTATCTGAACCAAGCATCATTTTTCCCTCTTCTGGGTTAGTAACACTCATAGCACCACTTATAAAAAAGAAACTATCATCAAGGTAATCACTCCACTCATTTCCAATACCACTTACTGTAAAGTTGGCTGTAAAACTATGCATACCACCAACTGCTTTCATACCTTGAAGCACACCTGTACCATTAATGTCAGCGTCTATAAGATTGTTTGCATAATAGTATTGCGTGGCAATTCCATATTGACCATTAGTCCATGGTACAAAAATAAGCCCTGCTAAATCTATATCACCAACATCATTTCCAGAACTATAAGCTGGACTTGCAGATACAACACCCATCTGATTAGTTGTCAAAAATTTTGGATTTGCATTTGTGCCACCACGACCAGCACAAAACTTTACATACATGCCATTTATACCGGTTACATCTTCGAGTGAAAATTTTGAACTAAGACCATCAAACTCAACATTGATTGTGTGACCCATAGGTGAAGCTGCACCATCATCATCTCTTAGATTGACTAAATGACCATTAGTAGATGGACGACGCCCAATACTAAATGTCCATGGAATATCAGCACCAAAAAACGTGCTGTCTTTGTAGAGGAAGTACGCGGAACGAACTCTTAGCACATCATCATAAGCATTCTCATTAGTAATCCAGTCAAATGTTTCCATTGGTGCATAACTTGTTCCCCATCCGCTTCTTTGACCAAAAGCTTTGTTATAAGCAAGTTGTGCTCTAAAACTAAGGTGTTTTGTCGCCATCCAGTCCATGTTGAGCCAGAATCTGTTGGTCATGAAAGCATCATTACCTTGCTCTGAACCATCTGCCATTTTATATTTCATATTATCAATAGCAAATCTGTAATCAACACCAAATTTTAAATGGTTACCATTTGTAGCTCTGTTGAGTTCACCGATGCTCTCTTGAATCTCATCTATTTGATCTTGAAGTGGCTCTCTTTCGTCATCCCCTTCCTCATCATCGTCTGCATCTTCAGTAGTCTCAGCTTCAGCCGATTCATCTTCGGCAGAGTCATCACTGCTTGTACTCTCTTCATCTTTCTCATCGTCTTCATCATTTGTTTCTTCACTAACCGTTACAGTTTTTTGTGATTTGAGTGTTGAGAGTTCAGTTTGCATTTTTTGTATGTTGAGCTCCATGGCTTGAATACGTTCATACATAGACTCTGCACTTAAGTTACTGCTAAGTAGCGTCGCTGCAGCAAGCGAAATCAGTAGAGGTTTATTCATGTTTTCCCTTTGTTTGTAGTTAAAAAGTTCTAGCAATTCAGTGCTAACTTTTTGATAAATCTGTGATACTATACATCATATAAGATAAAACTACTTTTAAATTCCACTCCTCTTTATATAATTTTTTTTTATAAAATTACTATTTTTTTCATATGTAAAGTAACTTCTATGAAGCTAAATTTAAACATTTTTTGAGTAAAATTCGCCAATTTTTCTTCTGATTAAGTTTTCAGTAAGAAAATATTAACAGATTACGTCACAAACTAGTGCAACTCCTTTTTTAAGGAAGAATTGTCCGACGTTCTCGAAGCCAACTAGTAAATTTCTGGCTTGAAAAACAGCCCTTAAGGATTACCCTATGGTAACTATGAAAGACCTATTAGAGTGTGGTGTACACTTCGGACACCAAACACGTCGTTGGAACCCAAAAATGAAAAAGTACATTTTCGGTGTTCGTAAAAACATTTACATTATTGACCTTCAAAAAACTTTACGTTATTTCCGTAACACATATACTATTGTTATGGATGCTGCAGCCGAAGGAAAAATTGTTCTTTTCGTTGGTACAAAAAAACAGGCTCGTAGCTCAGTAAGACAAGCTGCAATCGATTGTGGTATGCCTTACGTAGACAACAGATGGTTAGGTGGTATGCTTACTAACTTCCCAACTATTCAAAAATCAATTCGTAAACTTGATGTAATTACTGAAATGCAAGAGAACGGACAAATTGATCTTCTTACAAAAAAAGAAGCACTTATGCTTGGTCGTACAAAAGAGAAGCTTGAAGTATATTTCGGTGGTATTCGTAATATGAAAAAACTTCCAGATATGCTTTTTGTTGTAGATGCAGTAAAAGAGCACATTGCAGTTTTAGAAGCAAAATGTCTTGGTATTCCAGTTGTAGCTCCACTTGATACTAACTGTGACCCAGATCTTATCACTTACCCAATTCCTGGTAATGATGATGCAATTCGTTCTATTCAACTTTTCTGTCGTGAAATGACTGCGGCAATTAATGAAGGTAAAGCACTCCGTGATGCTCCTGCTGAAGAAGAACAAACTGAAGAAGTGGCAGAAACTGAGGCGACTGAAGCTGAAGCTGCAACAGAGGAAGCGTAGTCATGGCAGTTACAGCAGCACAGGTTAAAGAGTTAAGAGCAGCAACTGATGCTCCGATGATGGACTGTAAAAAAGCGCTTGTTGAAAATGACGGAGATATGGCGAAAGCTACTGAGTGGCTTAAAGAGCGTGGTATCGCTAAAGCTGCGAAAAAAGCAGATAGAGTTGCAGCAGAAGGACTTGTAGGACTTAAGATTGCTGATGACTTCTCTAAAGCAACAGTTGTAGAGATTAACTCTGAGACTGACTTCGTTGCACAAAATGATGGTTTTAAAGATTTAGTTCTTAAAACTACTGAAGAGGTTTATAACACTAATCCAAGTGATGTAGCTGGTGTAATGGGAAGCTCTTTTGGTTCATACTTTACAGAGACTGTAGCTAAAATTGGTGAGAAGATTGAACTTCGCCGCTTTGGAACTCTTGAAGCTGAAGATGATACAGTTGCTATGAATGCGTATGTTCACTCAAACAACCGTATTGCAGTTGTTATCAAAGCAAAATGTGACAGTGCTAAAACTGCTGAGGGTATGAGAGATACTCTTAAACAAGTTGCTATGCACGCATCTGCAATGAAACCAACGACTCTTTCATACAAAGATTTTGATGCTGAGTTTGTAGAGTCTGAAACTAAAGGTAGAATTGAAGCTATCAAAAAAGAGAACGAAGAGCTTGCTCGTTTAGGAAAAACTCTTAAAAACGTTCCTAATTATGTATCTATGATGCAACTTACTGAGGCTGTTATGGCTCAGGCTGAAGCTGATATTAAAGCAGATTTAGCTGCTCAAGGAAAACCTGAAAAAATCTGGGATAAAATTATTCCTGGTTCATTGGCTCGTTTTGTTGATGATAACACAACTCTTGATAAAGAGCAGTGTCTTCTTGACCAAACTTATGTTTTAGATGACAAAAAAACTGTTGCTGAAGCTGTTGAAGCTGCGGCAAAAGCTCTTGGCGGTACTGCTGAGATCGTTGACTTCATTCGTCTTGAAGTTGGTGAAGGTATAGAAAAAGTTGTTGATGACTTTGCTGCTGAAGTTGCAGCACAAATGGGTTAAGCCTCTGGCTTAACCAAATCTCTTTAAAAACTCCCC
>Ga0272440_1000433_pt1 | contig 35464 bp, 57 predicted proteins | sample SSMMMBAug17_FD_192440 | JGI IMG/M metagenome (GOLD analysis project Ga0272440, IMG submission 192440) | Marine sediment archaeal communities from Little Sippewissett salt marsh, Falmouth, MA, United States - SSM-MMB-Aug17 | ecosystem: Environmental > Aquatic > Marine > Wetlands > Sediment ... | reverse complement strand
TATACTTATATCAAATTTTTAAAATCTTGTCAATACCATTTTCAAAAAACAGCGTTTTTAAATTTAAGTGGTCTCTATTTTTATATACTGTAGATATTTACTACTCAAAAAAAATTGCCACCTAGTCTTGTATAGAGCCAAAAAAAGAGTTTGTCCTTTTCCTATATATTAGAAATTATATGTATGATTGATATTGTATAGATCAAATACTATATAGAATGATAGCAATATAGAGTAAATACTATATAGGATATTGGGAATGTAGAATGACTCATAAAATTTATTTTTTGTCAACCCCTCTGAATAATTTTTTTCTTGATTGCATACATCCATAAATTTTAAAAAATGTCAAGGAGATTTTAAAAAAAGAATAAAATTTTTTATTTGTTTGTAATGTAAACAATCGTTATTTTAAGAAAACGGTTCTCCCTCTTCTTACCCGATCAGAAAGGGGAGGTTGCTACTATCAGAACCCTTATCGTTAAAATCATTATACCATTTTAGATTTTTTTGATCAAGTAGATTTTAAACTTTTTTGAAAATATTTTTTCTTTTCCCCTATATATAAGGTGACAATTTTTTTATTATTTTTTTATAGAACCCCCTTGACGGTACCAGGACAAAATGATAAAATGACTCAACATTAAGAAAGACAAGGAGAACAAAGAAAATGGAAAAGATTAAGAGTCAAATTGAAAAGATCGAGATTAGAAAGGAAGAGATTGAAAAGAGTACAGAAGTCATAAGAGGACAAATAAAAGCCGTTGAAAATTCTATTGATCGCTTTGAACTTGATCCCGACGACTACATAGACCAATATGATGATATGTTAGATGAGTGCTATGATGATTTTATGGGTCGCTATGATGCTTCATTGACATTAAAACGGGTGGATCCTATTGCATATCGTTGCGGTCTAAATGATTACATGGATTCCATAGATATTGAGGAAAGTGAAGACTATCAAGAGTTAATTCTTGATAAGGAAAATTTAGAAAATGACCTGGAGGCATTGCAAGAAGAGACAGAAGAGCTAGACGAAGAGTTAGAAGAGTTAAGAGAGGAGCTTGAGGAATTATTAGAAGAAAAAGAATAATTTTTTTAGAATCCACTTGACCCTTTCAAGGGGAATTGATAAAATGACTTAACATTAAGAAAGACAAGGAGAACAAAGAAAATGATTAAGATTGATGAGAGAGTGAGGGAGCTTGTGAGATTGGCTGAAAAGACTAGAAAGGAGAAAAGGGTCAAAGATGGTTCTATATTATCCATGTTAGCCCATGTTAATGGCACACTGTATTTTACTAATCTTGAAAAATCAGGGTATCTTGATGTAGATAGTTATGGTGATAACTTTCTTGTAAGTATTGAAGGATTGTATAAGATGCTGAATTTATGGAAAAACAATAATAATCTTTTTTTGACTGTCAAGAATGATTCGGTATATCTTATTAATGAGAACAAAGAAAAGAAAATGGTATCGTCCCTTGATGCCAATAAATATCCTGAGATAAATCTCCCTGAAAATGAATCTAAAATTCATGTATTCATTGATGAATACGAAACATATCTTAGAGCAATAGATTACACGTCAAACGATGAGACAAGATATTTCATTACTGGCGTACATTTTGCTGAAAATGGGGACATTGTAGCAACGGACGGAAAAAGATTGTTTATCAATGAACGAAATGAAGAAAAACAATTCTCTTTTACTGTTTCAGTGTTCAAAGAATGGAAAAGTATTGACGCTTTTTATTATACGAAAGAAAAGGTATTTTTTGAAAAAGATGGTATTACAATTATGGTCAATCATATAGAGGGGAATTTTCCTAACTATAAAAGAGTCATCCCCGAAATATTTCAGTATACAACGGTATTCAGTGACAATTCATTTTTACAAGAAATAAAAGAAGTCGTCAAGATTCAGAAGGCGGAGAGGGATGCTGCATATAAAACTTTATTCAATAAGAATAAAATAGCCTGTGTTTCTGGTGATAATGAATACTACACAGTAAACAAGAGAACTTTTATTGACAGTGATGAGGGTTTTTATTTGAATTCTAATTATATCGTTGATATGATTAATACACTTGGTAAATATATTCAAGTGAATCATAACTATAATAATCAAGCCATTGTTTTTAATGATACCAAAGATAAAATTGTTATTATGCCAATGAGTTAGATTTTTTTAGAATCCCCTTGACCCTTTCAAGGGGAATTGATAAAATAAACCATAAATTAAGAAAACAAAAGGAGTTAAAAAAATGAGAGTAAGAAACATGGCAAGCAATTCAGGAAGAGAGGTTCCTAATCAATTTATAGTAGAAAGTAATGACGGGAGATACTTTCAAAGCTATGATTCAGTAATAGCAAAGATTGATCATAACGGAAAAGTTTTCCTTGATAACCATTATTGGGATTATTCAAAAACTACATCAAAATATCGAAATATATTTTTAGGTGAGACAACAAAAGATACAAAGAAAAAAATTGATTCAGGAGAATATACACTTGTTAACCTTAACGGCGGTAAAGTATGAGCCGAAAAGATACACTATTAAACCATAAACAAGTGATTAATCGGAAAATTGGTGAATTAGAAACCCGATTGGAGAAAGTCAAAAATGGAAAGATCCAGGATGACATTGATTATTTGAAAAAATCAATTGTCTCCTTGCGAAAGATATCCAATAAAAAAACAATTGCATTGTTAAATATGGGATACAGCTTTTTTAATGACGGCGTTAAATCGTTGACAAATGAAGAGATTGAAGCCTGGGCTGATAATATGAGAGCTTTTTTCTAGTTTTTATATAATCACCTTGACAGTATTAAGTCAAAATGGTAAAATGATTCAAGGTTAAAAAATAATAGGAGTTAAGAAAATGATTTTATTTTGTGGCGGTTCATTAAGTATTGATGGAAGACAAGGGACGGTAGATATATCAACTACTAAGAAAGGTTTACGAGTGGAAGGTTGGTCTATGGATTGGGATACTAAAGACTATATCTTTTTTGTTGAAGAGTCCAAAGAATACAACAAGTCAACAAAATGGGATTTTGTCAATGCTACGGAATTGTATGATAAGTGCATTGAACAACTAATTTGTAATGAATACTATGGTATAAACGTATATAGGACGGTGAAAAAATGAAAAAGCTTGCTAAAGAAATAGTTTTTCATATAACTATATCTGGGGTTCTTGAATTTTCTGGATTATTTCATTTTTTAGAAAAAATCATTGTTTTTGGATAATCACCTTGTCAATATTAAGTCAAAATGGTAAAATGATTCAAGGTTAAAAAATAATAGGAGTTAAGAAAATGGAAAAAATTATTGATGGTGTATTTATTCAGACTAGGGAAGATATCCAGGAAGATCAAAAGACTTGGGATGACGGGGATTCCTCAAAGAATATGGATTTTTCTAGTTCCCCTTTTTGGGTGACTACCGACAACGGCGTTGATCCTATGGGATTTGATAATATTAATGAAGCTGTCATATCAGTGGTTGACATGGAAACAATGACAGTGGAAGAAATAGAAAATTTAATTGAAAAAATTAAGAAAGCTTTGTAAAAAACGCCGATTTTAAATTTAAGTGACCCCATGTTGATAGTTGACATGGGGTTTATTATGTCAAAAAAAATTGCGAGCTAGTCTTGTATAGGGATAATTTTTTTGTAGTCCTTATTGTTCCTGTGTTGTTTAAATTTAACATTTTTTGGGCTTTGTGATTTTTTTACTCTTATTGTTCATGTATTGATTAAATTTAAGATTTTTTATACTTTTTTTGATATTGTTCTTGTATTGATTAAATTTAATAATTTTATAGATTTTTTTATTATTCTCCTTTTTTCTTTTTTTGCTTTTTCTTAGTTGCACCCTATAGACAAAACAAAGTAAAAACAAGCTAATTTTTATCAATTATTGATATGTCATATAAAAAATATTTTTTATTTTTTTCTTGTTCTTTCTATAATTCTTTATACTACAAGGAATTAAAAAAAGTGATATTTTTTTCTAGGGGGGGTTGATTTTTCTTTGTGCCTCTGTTATTATCTTTATCAGATAGCAGAGACACAAAAAAATTTATAGGCTATCGTATAGGAGCAAAAAAATGACTAAGTGTATTGAAAAGATCAATGGTGTAAATTATCCTCTATACAGGATAGATAATGATTCTAACGGGAACCCACGTTATCTAATACATTTTTTAGACTTAGATCTAAAAGACCACGTATCAACCAAGGCTACAAGAAAAGCGGGATTAAAAAAGTATACTGGTAAGAGTTTCGGCGGCGGTTTTGTTTTTCAGTCCTACAACGTGGAAAGTTCATTACGATACATTCTTAAAACTTTGAAAGAGGAACAAGAATAATGATAGTTAAGAAAACAATGTCAAGTCAACATTCTCTTTCACAACAAGAAAGGGAAAAGTATACAAGGCAAGGGTATTACTACACAAAACAAAGACTAGAAAAGAAACAGTCTTTAGACAATAAGTTTCACAGGCTACTATTGAAAGCTTGTGAAGAAAAAAATAGCAATGGAATTATATTTCTATAAAATAAAAAGGAGAATAACTAAAATGGTAGCCAGTGCAACAAAGATAGCCGAAACGATGATCAGGGAACTATTCAAGGAAAGAATAAAACTTGGACAAAAAGCAACAATTCAACTATTAGATAATTGTATATCACAAGTCTATGATTATATAATAAATAATCTAGGCTGTAATGATGACCACTTAATAGTGATTATGGAAAAGATAGAAAAAGAATATAATCTGGTGATGGACTATATAATAGTATAATAAAAGGAGAAAAAGATGAAAATTGACAAAAAAGAAATCGACATTGCAAGGGAAAAGTTTAATAAAAAACTAAAAGAGCAAGATATTACAATTGAATATATAATTAATCGGTATGAAACAGGTGATTTTTTTAATAGTCACCAAGTAAACAATCTTAAAATTAGATTTTTATGGGATTTGTACCGTTGGACTATGGGAAATGATTATATTTGTTCATTATATAATAAATATGATTGTAATGATAATCATATAGAAACAATAATCAAAAAAGTATTTCCATATGAACTAAAAAAGAAATACTAATATGAAAAGTTTATTCTACTTATCAACCATATCAAATCTAGGCTTCGGTATGATGTTATTAATTGAACAATCAACCGAAAATTTAACGGGATTAGTAGTATCATCAATATTATTAATCATATCAACCATAACCAAAGGGGAAAAAGGAAAATGAAAAAAATTTATAGAATCGTAAAAGATACATTTTATTATACAGACGGTGGACACTTTGAAATAGTACAAAAAAACATAATCAATAAAAAGACTGCTAACAAACTATTGAAAGACTATCAAAAACAGAATAATGATAAGTGCATTTTATATTATATTGATTATGACATAGTTTAAACCATAACTATTCTAAAAACCGGCTGTAAAAAGTCGGCTTTTTATTCCCTAAAACATAACAAATCAATTAAAAGTATAAAACAATATAAGAAAAACATAATAAAAAAATAAGAATTAAACTATAATTGATATAATATAAGTATAGTATGATATCAAACTAAAAACAAAGCAATTAAAAGTATAAAACAAGAATATTAAGAAAAAACAAAACAATAATTAAAAAAATTAATTAAAATCATGAAATAGTATAATAATATTAAGATATGGTAAAAAATACCATTAATCGGTAAAAAATGCCATGTTAAGAGATAAAGAGCAAAAAAGGAAAGGCTAAAAAATTAAAAAGCCGATGAAATAACGGTAAAATAGAGAGAAGTAATAGTGTATATCGTTACGCTATCAATACTTACGTGGTAAATTATCCGCTTATGTAGCTTCACTATCTAAACGGTTCCCTTAATAACTAAAAAGGACACTTAATAACTAAAAAACTATCCTAAAAGATCATAAAATCAACCATTCCCACACAAATAGCACTAAAACCCCATTAATCCACTAATCAACCCAATAACACCCTAATATATCCAATAAGCAAACATTCCCCACGAAACAATACCAAAAAAAGGTGTTTTTCTCTGTTTTTCCCTGTTTTTCTTACAATACCATATAAAATAAGTCCCTAAAATCCCGTCATTTGCTCATATTGTCCCGTCACGCTATCTTTTACCCTATTATGGTATCCAAACACATTTTACCCTAAAAAGATCCAATGACGGCAATATATGAAGAAATAGATATCTAGTAAATTATATGAGAATCCATTCCATTGATTAATCATTCTTTCTGATTGTCTGGTTATCCGTATTACAACGGTTTAACAGTATAACAGAATATAGGGAAAATTATAGCAAAGATTATATAATAAACTAAAGCTAACATACTGTTTTATAGTGCAATATCATATAATTAAAAATTTACTATCGTATAGGTATGAATTGAAAAAAAGCCGTAAAATGTCAATAACTAGCCTGTTTTTAGGTGATTAATTGATAAAATAACATTTTGCCATTTTTTAGAAATGGTCTCTAGTGTACTTGTAGATAATTTAGAGTGTGATTGTTCCATAGTGCAATTTTAAAATTGATGTAAATAGGTTTATTTTTAATGTACTATTTGATAGTTTAATAGTGTAGGATTAGGGAATAAAAGAATGTTATTTTAAATTGTTTTGATCCTATATTGTTCTATTACAAACCATCTACTTATCAAATATTGTCTCTATGAGCTTGTTTGACATGATTTGATAGTTAGACACTATTGTATAGGAAAACGTTCAATAGTGAAACAATATGAGTAAATGAGAGAGTTTTATTGATTGCTTTTCGTGTCGTTTATTATCTTATCATTAGTTATAGTGTAAATGGTTGAGGGGGGTATAGTAAGGTAGGGAACGGTTGAGGTGTGCTGGTACCCACTCCCATCCATGTTGGTTACTATTTTTCCTTCTCTTATTTGCATCTCTATATATTTAATATCTTCTACCACTTATGTATATCTTTATGTCTTTCATTACTATTTTTCCTTCTCTTATTTGCAATCACACATATTTAATCTATTTCCCATCTTATGTATATCTCTACCACCCCTTACTCTCTTTCTCCTCTCCCTTCTCCTCTATTCCAGGATCTACAGAATATACACTCTACTGTTCTCTACTCTCTTCACACAATATATACTCTCTATTTCCCTCTCATTTGCTCATATTGGCTTTATACGGGGCTTTTTATATGAATAAGGTGTTTAGCTATGTTTTTCTTATTCCGTGCTTGTGTGGAGCTTATTTGTATAGGGGGGTGTCCTTTTTATATTTTTGTTTGTGAGTATATTCGGGGGTGTGAAAATTTTTTATAATATTTTTTTATGTCTATATTGGGGTTTTACTAAAGTTTTGTGAAAAGTTGACGATACTATAAATACCATGTATAATGGAAAAACAATTTAAGGAGTAGCTAATGCAATTAGTGAGACTGTCAACGCAAGACGTATCAAATGCGGAACCAATTACAACAAGTAGGATTATTGCTCAGGAATTTAACAAGAAACATTTCATTGTTCTGAGGGATATAAAAAAACTATCCGAAGAACTGACTTGGACTGGATACAGATTTGTATGCAGTGAATATGTGGATGCTAGTGGAAAGACTAACAAAGAATATCTACTAAATGAAGCAGCTTTCTTTTATCTTGTTATGGGGTATACTGGAGAAAAGGCAAAAAAAGTAAAAGATCTTTTTATACAGGCTTTTTATCGTATGAAGGCTGAACTACAAGCTAGAATACAGACTAGAGCATTCTCTGTGGGTATTAGAAGAGAATTAACTGATAGTATTAAAGAGTTTGTTAAAGATGAAGGGAAATTTAAACATTATGCTTATAGTAACTATACTAGACTTATCTATAGAACTGTCTTTGGTAAGACGGTTAGTGAGATTAAGAAGGATAAAGGTATAGAAAAAGGTAAAGAATTGAGAAACTATCTTTCTGTAGAGGAATTAAAGGCTGTTCAAGATTTAGAAAGTAAAATTGCTGCCTTTATTGAAATGCGTAGTGATCTTACTGATGATAAAGAAGTATATGATGAAGTTAAGAGATATCTAGCTGGATTATAGTTTTTATATGGTGGGGTATTTCTTACCCCACCGTTTGAAGCACAATTTTTTGATTTAGGTAGATATTATTTTTCCTCTCACCACACTTCCCATTGTATCTCATAACCGTCTTCTTTTATGTTCTCTATCTCTTGTTTTACATCCTCAATATGCACTTCTCCGTAGTTCACTGTTCTATATCCAATGATCTCTCCTTCACTAAAAATATCATCTTTTGCATATATAGGTACTTGCTCTTCTTCACTTATACTTCTTACCCAATCAAAATAGGCTTCTTTGACATTATCCTGTTTTATTAGGTTATAGGACACTTCTGTTGGTGTTTGATATAAATAAACCTCTCTTATGTCTCTCTTCTTTTCACCATTAGGTAGTGTAATGTATCCATCACCTTCACAATGTAAATTCATACTCATTCTTCTATCCCCCTTTTTACCTTTTATATCATATTTTTATTTTCTTGTCAAGCTGATTCTTAATTTTATTTCCTCCCATTTGCTCATATTAGCCTTATATGAGACCTTTTGGGCTTATATGGTGTTTAGGTATTATCTCCCATAATCGCTTCACCTGTAGCGTTTATTTTATTGCTAGCCTCTTTAATTCTATTTTGTGCTGTCTCGAAATATTTGTCATCGAGTTCAATGCCTATAAAGTTTCTGTTAGTGTTGACCGCTGCGACTCCTGTAGAGCATGAGCCCATGGTAAAATCAAGCACGGTTTCACCTTCATTGGTGTAGGTTTTTATCAGGTACTCCATTAAAGGGACTGGTTTCTGAGTGGGGTGTACTGTCCCCCTTCTCACCTTATCAAAATATAAAGTTGTTACTGGTTGTTTATGCGTGTATGTTTTCTTATATTTCTTGTCTTTGTATTTTATAGGTGCTGTCTCGCTATACATTGTCCCGCCGCTTTTTATTGCTATATCCCTTTTCACCATTTGTGGGTTGTAAACGGTCTTTGCTCCATTATTTGTAAAAACCGATAGACTTTCAGTCTGCTGCATTGGTCTGTATCTAGCATAACTCATACCACTTGGGATTTTTTTATCCCAAACCCAATCATACTTATAGTTCTTAATATTACTCATCCTTAAAGCACTACTGAAAGGCTCACTACCAAACAACACAATAGCACCGTTAGGCTTGATCAATTTATTCAACCTTTCCCACATTGGTTCAAAAGGTATAACTGAATCCCACTTACAAGCTGTCGTTCCGTAAGGAGGATCGGTGATTATAGCATCAACCTTGACACCTTTTTCTATCAATTTCTCCATTTCTTCTAGGCAATCGCCTTTAATTAACTTATAATTCATTCTCCTTCTCCTTTAATCATAAATTGATTTAACTATGGTATCTTCTTCGTATGCTGATAATACTAAATCACAACAAATATACAACATTAATAGGAGTGCAATCGGAATTATCATGAAAATTGAAATCTTACTATATATTGTATTAAAATTTTTAAAATACACTATTTTCCCTACTTCTGAGGTAGAATATGTACTAGCGGTTACTATCTTTTCTTCATATTCCTCAGTTTCCATATTAAATAATGCTAGTTCATATTGAATATCATATTTAGTTGTTCCAGAATACTTTCCTATGACTTCATAAGCCACTATTCTCTTTTCAGTATTGCTATTCACTACTAGCAAAGCAATTATCATTAAAAAAGATAATACTAGACCAATGATTGATATAAACTTAATTTCTCTCATTCTTCTTCCACCCTTATCAACTCTGGTACATCTACCTCTAAAGCATATATAGTATTAAGCCCCTCTTTTCGGTATTTCATCTCTACAATATACCCTGATTCCACTAATGCTAAAATCATGTTTTGTCTGTTAGTATGATCTGGTATGTTAAATATTACTTTCATTATTCTAACTCCTTTGGGAAAATTTTATTCTTAGTCATTGCTTTAAACTCTTCTGTAATATTTTCGATTACTCGATCAGTTGAACTTTTAAAGGATTCTTTTGTTGCTCCACCTTCTATTGGTTTCAAGTCTTCTACATTCAAAAATATCAATGGAATTATTTCATTGACCACATAATCATCAACATCTTCCATTAAGTAGTTGTAGTCTTTCGTTTCTTCGTGAGCTACACAAAGGTTAAAACTTTGTGCTTCCTGCTTCATAGCCTCAACTTGTTCTTTAAAATAAAAATCTATATTTCTTTTCCAAAGAGTAGCGGTTATAGGCTCCACAGGCATTTCATTGATACGCTCCGTACCAATGGATAGACCAGCAACTAAGATAGTCAAAGCTGCTTTAACATCTCTATCAGAATGTTTAAATCCACAGGACGAACAAGAAAAAGACCTTTCTTCTAAAGACATTGTTTCCTTATTCCCACAGATAGGACATAATTTTGTAGATGGGAAGTAACGATCCACAACAATAGTAGTCTCAGACTTCTTCAATTCTGACTTTATCCTTCCTAATGCTGAATTTTGAACTTGCTTTCCAAATAACCCTTTATGCCAACCCTTAATGTTTTCATCTTGCATTATTACAAGATTATCTTTTAAATCGTGTATAACCTTATTTGCCTTATCCTTCCTTCTATTTTGCAATTTCTTATATTCTTTTTTAATTTTATTTAATGATTTTCTTCTATTATTAGAACCTTTTTGTTTCTTGGATGTGTTCTTTTGTGCCTTTTTAAGTTTATTATTTTCTTTAATCTTTATATCATATTTACTTCCATTAGAAGTAATTATTGAATTTTTAATTCCAAAATCAATACCAATGGGAGTTAGTGTTTTTTCCAATTCTAAATTATTCTCTTGATATGTAGTTAGTGTAATATAATAGTCATTTCCAACACAGAGTATACTCCCACAAGCAAACTCTGATCCCTCTGGAATTTGCTGTAAACCTAAACAATATATAGGTTTCTTTAATCCTTGCAATTTTATGTTCTTTTTATCCAATATTTTGTAAGACACATTATACTGCTTCAAAGGAACACAATTAACTTCTGATTTAAACTTTAACTTACCTATACCATTTGAACCTTTTTTCTTTTTAGCAGAAAGTCCCTTAATGCTCCATTTAATCTTTTCATGAATTCCCTGTTTCATCTGGGCTGTAATAAACTTTAACTCAATATCCTCTTTTTCTCTATCTTTGTTTAACTTAGAAATAGTTTTTTCTTTTGTATTGTGTTTAAAAATATCTTCTTGTGATAAAATGTGATTATATAACCATTTAGCTTCTATAAATATCATTCTAAGCCAAGTCTTTTGTTCTTTGTTCAATCTTGATCTATCTACTTTTATTTTATATGCTTTGCATATTTGGGATTTTCGTTTTTTTATTGTATTTAATTTAGTTTGTTTTCTTACATTATCCATTATACGCCTTTTTGATCCTCGATATATTTCTTTACAACTTCTAAAGATACTGACCCAACAGAAGATATAAATTTGCCTCTAGTCCACAGAGATGGCAATTTTCTTCTTAATTCTGGAAATTCGTTTCTCAATATGTGAGATGACCGACCTTTTATCTTTTTTACTACATTACCTATACCGAAATCAGGATCGCAATCAATTAGTAGATGTACATGATCTGGCATCACCTCCATGTCTATTATGGAAAATGGAAAATCTTCGGTTAAAGAAAATACAATTTCTTTGAATCTATTATCAATACCATTGATTAGCACACTTCGTCTATACTTAGGTGAGAAAATTACATGATATTGACAACTATACACTTTCGATGATTTTGTATTATATATTTTTGAACACTCTTTTATTTCCATTTTATTCTCCATATTTATATTATCGGCAGTTTTTTAAAAAACTTTAGCTTTTTCTACTTTTTTGCATAGATTTAATTAAATTATCTATTTCAATTCATCTCAAAGTTAAAACATTGGGTTTTCTTGAAAATTTATTGCAAAATAGTATTAGAATTCTCTATTGACTTAGCTTGTTTGATGTTAGAATCTCTTCTAACCTCCTCCATGTATTTATCTATACCACTTCTGATCTTTTGTGATTCTTCTTTTGTGAAGATTTTAACCACCTTTAGCCCTTCATCTTCTATCTTTTCATATTTCATCTTTGTTTTAAGATCTTTCAGATAGTTAATTTTGTCCTCATGTCGCTTTACCATTTTTTCTTTATCTTCTTGTGGGAAATAAGGATAAGACGAAATACTCATTATCTGCTCGTTCCTATAGATGATTTCAATGTCAAGAGCTTCTAATATAGTCTCAGCATCCTCTTCACTAACTACAAAATCAAAGTGTATCATTTTTGTCTCCAGGATATTTTGTGTCGATTATACGAATGTGTTTGTAGTCTGACCGGTAATCGTCATCAAGGATAACAACATATGGTCTCTTCTTGTCTTTGTAGTAGGCTATGCAAAAACCAACTTTTTTGAAGTTGTAAACATCATCCCACGCTTCCACCATTTGTCCTTCTGCCCGATGTTCTATATCTATAATGTCTGATTTTTTAACTTTTAGTTCATCCCCTATTATGCCAGATCCAACGTATTTCTTAGAAGAAATTGTCTTAACCATCCCATCATAGTTACACTTAACCCAAACTTCATCGGTATTATCAGCTATATAAACAGGCGTTCCAGCTGGTAGCCTTGGGTCTTCGCCATTAAAATGGAGATATGGATCTTCTTCAATAGCATCTTTTAACTCATCAATCTCTTCTTTAGTGACGCATACTATTCCAGATTCGTTTGTTATGCCAGAACCATTACTATTAACCATAGCTTCTGATTTTTCTTCTCTTTCAATAGCATCTCTGAGATCTTTTAAATATAAGAAATCGTGTGTTTTTTGCAATTTCTTAATAGCCTCATTTATTGCTTCCTTGTATTTTTTAAGATCTTCCGTAATTTTAAAATAGCTATCTTTCTCCATCTTCGGATGGTCTTTCAGCCACTTCTTAGCTGATTTTATTGCTTTTGGGTCCTTTATTACATTATCATGATTCATGGTAGCCCAGCCATTACGGCCACAATCAACACCTTCATTATACATGCTATGGCCAGGGCAACACCTACACTCTAGTGTAGCACATCTTCCACCCATCTCAACCAACTTCTTGTAATGCTTACGCATCTTCTTTTCTAATTTCTTACTATATTTAGCTTTAGGTTCTTTCATTTCTCCCTCTTATTTAATTTCTTACACGCTTTTAAAGCTTCATCCCACATATATACTCCTGGAAGATCTTTCTTATAGGCTTGATAATCTACACCACTGACAGTGAAAACCCTTTTAGTTTTGTTATGATTATGATTCAAAGCCCTGACAGGACGAACATAAAGGTAACTAACCTTAAAGTAACCGTACTGATACCCACTGGAGAATAGCTGGTTCCACGCAATTCCCGATGAATACTCCGAGGAACTCCAATAGGTGGTATCAGTAAAGCCTCCTATCTTATCTTTGTTCTCATACATACCATTAAGAACATTCTCACTAGGCAATTCCCAATCACCATGTTTTTTCTCACTTTTATTAAAAATTGATCCTATACCTATATCACCGTTTTCGGGATTAATACGAATAACATCAGATGAATTCTCAGCCCCTGTTTCTTCCGTAGGCAATCGAAACATCCTTTTTCCGTTCTGATAAAAAACAAGAGACTTATCACTAACTTTATTAAAAGCATCATAAAGTGTTTCAATGTCATAAAATACTGGTATTCTATTCTCTATCGCAAACTTCACTTCCCTATCTGCTCCTGATGATTGTCCTTCTAGCCTTAGTAGAGCATCACACCTTTTTAACTTTTCAAAATCAATCTTCATCCAATCTTCATAACTTTTATGGTGTCTTTCTTCTTGATAGTGTGTTAATAAAGGAACCACTGGACAAAACCCATCATTCATTAATTGATCTGCCACATCAATCTGCCTATAAACATTTTTTAATTTGTCCCCTAATGTATAGGGACTTGCAATATAAACCATTACCATTTTTCTGTTCCTCCTAAAAAAGACACTACCACAAAATCACGATAGTGTCAAGCACATTTTTACATTTTTATTAAATTTTTCATGTGGTGTGTTATTACGAACCTATCTTGATTCTAACTGCTTTAGGCGTTCTCTATCTATAGCCAAAGTCATATTCATTTTAGCCTTTACTTCTTGATATGTATCCCCTAAGTCAATGTAAGACTTTATGATTGATTCCCAAGCGGATACAGTTTTAAGTTCTTTTGGTGATAAGGTATTACGAAAATTGTGGTCTTTATTATGTTTCTTATATTCTAAGTATCTCTCTTTTAAACCACAAACAGAGTACAACAATAGTGTGTAATTAGAATGTCCATGATTGTGCATTCTTTCATTTTCACCAGATTCATCTATAGTTTCAGATAGATTTTTTCTGACTTCTTTACCTACCATACGCTCTATGTACTTATCTAACTCTTCTTTTTTTAGCTCTACGATACCAAAGAAATTGTTGATAATCTTTTTGTACATATCCCAGGCTACCGAGGTGTTCAATATCTTTACATAATTGAAATAACCTTTCTGAGTGAAGAAATACACAATCTTTTGTTTGTTATTAGTGAATATTTCCTGACCCCCACAATGTTGGTCAGGGAACATCTCTCTAAATTCTTCTCTGGTGAAGGTATAATAGTGTTCACCTTTGCTGAATTCTCTTTTGTGTCTGTTAAAAGCTCTTGTGACATCGTATGTGTCTATACCATGTACTCTAGCAATCTGCTGTGCTGAGATTAAATTCACACCACCTATGTCTATCTTTGTAGATAGACCCAACTCTTCTAAACCTTGTAGTTCTTTTTGCATAAGAACCTCCATAATATAAATTTTTGGACGTCTAACATCCATTACTTATAATATCGGCAGTTTTTTAAAAAACTTTAGCTTTGTGTAGCTCACGTAGGGTATTGACTTGCCCAACCAATACCTTTCAAAATAAACCCATGCCCACCAGTAACCTTAATGCTCATCTCATTTTTACATTCATCACAAATAATAGTAGGAGACTCCTTAATAGAATGATCTACCTCTATCTCCTTACCACATTTCTTACAATAATAAATATATGTCATTTACTTACCTCCTAAGTATTTATTTCATGTCATTTTCATTATCGTCTAATGGTTCATACACATTCATTTTAGTTGTAGTGTAGGAATCATTCAATTTATTATCATCAAGATCAACCGGCGTTGTGCTACAAAGAACGCCATGAATTACATTCTTTTCAGCAGTCTCTCTTTGCTTGACCAACTCCTCTTTGATTCCTCTTAACTCTTTTGTTATGTCCCTTAAACCATCCATAAATGTTTTAAATTCTACACCACTCATTAATAACTCCTTTTAATATAACTATTTAGTTGAATCTAATAGATAACAACAATTTTTTATCAATCTATCTCTAAGCAAAGTATCTACCTTGTCCCAATCCTCAAAGAACTCACAATTATCAAAAACTTCTCCTGTGATATCAAAATAATGTCCATGATGTTCATACAGGAAATGAATATTTATTGGGTCATAAACCCTTTTACCGCCAGGGAATACATTCTCAAGGATTGTGACAAAATGGAAGCAATTGCCATTTAAAAACAATTCTTTCACTTCTTCTGGAGTAGTATCTGTCCTATTACAAAAACTATGAATAAAATTTTCGATAACTTCCATTGGAACTCCATTTTCTTCCCTTTCTCTTTTGATCTAATTTGATTAAAAGATCAATTAGCTTCATCTTTGTCTTCTTTTTTAACTTAGCTCTAAATCCTAAGTTCTTTACCGATATCAATTTATTTCTCCTTTATCTTAAAAAATTTCTTAGTTGATTTTTTCATGATATATTCTAAAGTATACGCTCTAGTTTCTTCATCGTTCACCCCGATATAATTCAATATATTATTGGTAGCATGTGAAATCTCATGAGTCAAAATTAGGAAATCTAATCTTTTTAGCCAGATCAAAGATCCAGCAGAATAACCAGAATAACCTCCTGCTTTTATATCGTACCCACGTTTAGATGATTCCTTTTTGAACTTTTTGAAGGTTTTTTCTCCAACATAGATCTCAATTTCAACGTCAAATATTGGCAACAAAAATTTGTGATGCATTATTTATCTCCCATTGATCTACTTAAAAATTTTTGAACTCTATCAGCTTTTATTTTTGATCTTCCTACGGACCACTTCTCCAAAATCAAAAATAAATCCATCATTTCTCTCTCTAAAGTCTCTTCTATAGCTGTAGTATCGTTGTATGAAGAGGGAAATGCTGTTTGTCTGACTTTCTTAACCCTTAACTCGTCATGCAACACAAGAATCTCCTGACAATGATCAAAAATACCTAATTCCTGCATATACTTATTATCCCAAATCCCACTTATCATTTTTTATTCTTCCTCTTCTGTTTTATAAACCACATTATCGGATTTAATTACTTTTATATTAAATGAATCCTTTGAGAATTCTAACTTTGGCAAAAACTTTTCAAATATTGCTTTAAATCTACTACGCTTGAAAAGCATTATAGATGTATTTGCAGAATACATCGCTAATTTTTTATGATCAATATCAAATTCTTTTGCTACATCTTGCAAAATAGAACATTTAATATTATCAGCAAAATCCTCTAATTCCTCTTTATTATAACTATATGTACTCATTTTATTACCTCATATTATATATTTAACTCTAAAATCCCACCATTTCTTCATATTGTACTCTCATTGAATCTTTTACCCCATTGTGGTATCCAAACACCTTTTGATGTAAAATCGTTCAATGGCGACAATATATGAGCAAATTAGTCTTTTTGAAAAAAGCCTTCAAAATCTTCCATGTCTCTTTTAATTGACTTTTTAGTGAAAACATATTCATTCGCATTAAGGAATCTAAGAAATTGCTTAACCAGATCACTTCTAAGTAATTCATTTCCTTCTAATCTATGTTCAATTACTTGCCCATCATCATCATAATCATCTTCTGATCTTAAAATTATAGTCATTTTTTATCTCCTTTAATTTTTTGAAAAACAAACCGGTCTATCCAGATAGACTGCTATTGTAGCATCTTTAGCTCCCCACCATTTATCTGCATTCGCTTTAACTTCTTCTGTCAATGCAAGTCTACATTCTTTTCCCTTAGTGCATTCTTCATGAAAAGGACAAAATGTTTTATCTGCATAACACAACATACTATTACCTCCTAAATCCTTATGTTGTATGGAGATGTTGGGAGTCGAACCCAAATGTTATATAACCACCTACCATATAGATAGACTGAGCTTCTGCATGGGCCTTTCGCTCTTAGGTTATATAGTCGAAACCATTTCATCCCCGTATGAAAAGAACAATATCAAAAAAATTAAAAAATGTCAAGTGAATTCTTTATTTTTTTAGAAAAAATATGCAATACCTTATAGGGTATATAATTATTTTATACCTTATGGGGTATTAGAAATCTGTTCTGATAGATCTACAAATGATTTGATTGAATCAATTAAGTATTCCTTACCATCAATTATGATTGACAATTGATCTTTTCCAAAGTCATTTTCAAAAATAAACCATTGAAAAAATCCGTCAAAAAGGTTGTACTTACTTGCTAGTTCGTCGATATATTTATCATATAGTCTACTAAATGTATCTAACATTCCACACTCAAGAGAAAAGCCAAAATTAATAGCAATGTCTATTTGATTTGAAACTGAGAGAAGAAAATTTAGATCTTTCGTTAGTTGTTTTTTGTCCATTAGAACCTCCATGCTTTAATTATCGGCATGGTATGGACAAAACTTTAGAAAAAAGGCCGTTAAGAACAAACTTAACGGCTAAAATCTTCCTCCTTTATTTAATTTCAATTTTTTTAGGTGCTTTTTCTTCATCCTTTAGAATGACAATACTAAGCACACCGTCTTCAAGATTAGCAGAAATACTAGAAGTATCTACATCTCTAGGCAATCTAAAGTTTGATGTGAATTTCATTTTCCTAGAACCTTTAATTAGAAGATCCTTATCATCTCTGGTACGTTCACCAACCACATGTAGAACACCACTTTCTAATTTGATGTCTACATCTTCCTTTTTCACCCCAGGCATGTCTTGTATGATTGTGTAGGAACTATCATTTTCCAACACATCAGCATTATGCCCACTACTCATAGTAACATCTCCAAATAAAGCATCCAATAAAAACTCCGTACTAAAATCATTTTTTGCCATAACAAACTCCTTTAATTTTAATCTTTCTCTCTGTATTGCAATCAGCGTGCCAATTTCTACATAGGCTGTAATGATAGAAGAAATGGAAATTATTATGTAGTGTGTCATTAAGATACAAAACTAATTTTTATGTGTGTCATATAGTAACAATGAGAAAAATATTAGAAAATTGGTGTGTCATTTTGACAATTCACTTGACTTTCTTTTAATATTATGATACTTTTCTTTTCCTAAGGAGATCAGATGAAGGGAAAACAAATTGAATTTATTACAAACAATGTTGTATTAGTGACTGCACATGGGGCAAGAAGAACAAAAGGAACGCTTATTATTTTATCCGATGTTACAGAAATAGAGATTAATGATAATGAGGATGGGACCTCTCATGTAGAATATGAGGAGGCTAGAAGAAAGAAAATGCTCTCAATGGATTCTACTGATGCTTTTCTATTGTATAATAAATGGTTGCAATCTGTAGAAGATTTTCAAAATTGGCTAGAACAAGATGATGAAGAAGAGCTATTCTAAGGAGCCTTCTTAAAAATAATTGGTTAGGTTCAATGATTTTAGGAAACTGTAACCATATTATCTTTAATGTATGAAAATTAAAAAATTCCAAAAAGTGTTTTTTAAGACAAATAAGTGGGAAATGTTCAAATTATGACAAAATTAAGTGAAAATCTTAAAATTGCTATAAAATACCATGTAAATATATTTTTATATACAAAAAGTGCACCGAGACATAATAATTTTTAAGGAGGATGATCTTTTTGTCTCGGTGCATAAAAAATAATAAAATTTGTATTGTAAACATACAATGTCAAAATTTTGGAAAAATGGCATATATCTGAAAAATATGTTTACAACAAAAATCAACGAACAAACCCAGGAACAGAGATTACATTTCCTTCTTTGTCCTTTACCACATCTGGATGATTTAAGGCTGGAGAAACAAAATCTTTTCTTCCACTAAGCTTTGCCATCATCCTAATTTCATTTGGCACTATGTAGTAGGTCCCAAACCGCTTCTCTGGTAATCCTCTAATATTAAAGTCTTCTTCAAAGAAGGTGATTAAAGAATTTGTTTTTCTAATCACATTATGAGAATTAATTCTCAGTTCTAGTGTTTCTCCATTAGATGGAAAAACACTACCATCATTCAACATCACAGGTGTTTTCATGAAATTAAAAAAAATCATATCTTTTCCTCCAGTTTTAGTACCAAGAGAAAAACTTCTCTCAGCCTCACTGCCATTCTAACATGATACTGGAAAAAAATCAACACTTATGATGAAATCCTAAAAAATATTTTAGGACTATGGTGGGGGTGGGAGTCGAACCCACGATCTCTTGGATATGAACCAAGCAAATTAACCTCTTTTCTACCCCACTAAAAAAGCACCAAAAGGGAATCGAACCCTTAACCTACCGATTACAAGTCGGTAGCTCTACCAATTGAGCTATCGGTGCAAAAAACGGAAGGTGTGGGACTCGAACCCACGGGGCACTTGCATACCCAAGGATTAGCAATCCCCTCCTTTAGCCGCTCAGGCAACCTTCCAATTAACCCCGTCATGGCTGTATAGGTCTGCCTATAACTTACCTACTCGCCTGAAAGGGTGATTATAGCGGAGGTGGGAATCGAACCCACGATCCCGTGCTACAAACGCACGTGGCCTACACACTAGACCACTCCAATAAAGAACTAATCCCTATTAATCACTTGAATATACTCAACAGAGGTAGAGCCACAAACAGGACAAGAGTATTCATCTGATTCACTAGATGGAATATCATAAACCTCTCCGCAACCTTTACACATCCATGATTCATCATAAACTTCTTTCATTAATTATTCTCCTTAAAAATATTTTCCATTATTTTGTATGCTTCTGCTAAAAGATTTGTTCCATTGGACAATCTTGCTTTTGTAGTAAAACACAATTGCCTATAGGAATCAAACGTGCATGAAGCATCTTTAGTTTCCAAAAGCCAACTACCACCTTGGTTTGTTAGCTTATCCCATAAAACCATCTTTACATCTCTGGGAACCATAACTGCTTTCCAACTTCCTTCTTGTCATTGAAAACTGATTCTAAAAGATCTTCATCCAACTTACCAACACCAACTGCACCATTAGTCATGAAAAGCAATGCTTGATTAACGGCTACTGGAAGTTTGAATGCAATATCATCTGAATTGTCTCCTCCCCATAAAAGCAATTTAATTACTTTTTCTTTTTCTGACATGCTACCTCCAATTTGTCATCATTGACACTAAAAAATCCCTTAAAACCACGAATAACAAAAATATTGTATTGTTCATCTGACAATAAATCCTGCACAATATCATGGGAAAGTCTTTTATGGAATTCCCCATCTAAGTCTGACGCAAGAAACTCTTCTTGCGATTTTTCAATATATACTATCACAAAAACCCCTTCACCTGATCATATACGATCTTTTGCACAAAAGAACATTCATTTTCAACATAAATACCTGAATCCTCATCCCAAGTCTGAAAATGTAATCCACTAGGGAAAAACTTACCATATGACTTAGTTAAAGAACCAACCACACCAAAAGATACAACTTCGTTGAACACATCCCTATATGTAAAAAATCCCTTGAAGGAATATTTGTTTTTCTTTTGTCTTTTAGAAAAGATGTACAACTTAGGTTTTTTAATTAAAAGCATTCGTACCCCCTAATATAAGTATCGGTACTCTTTTGAAAAACTTTAGTGTTTTTTGAAATTTTTTTGGATTTATGTAGAGGGTCTTGATAATTTTTAATATAATTAATAACATTAGACAATTCATTTTCAGTAAAATTGAACCATTCACCCTTTACTCTATTAGACTTAAAATTTTCGTGAATTTTGTGTTCTACTTTAGATGCATTTTTGAATTTCTTACTATATATTATTTTAACTTCTTTTGGATTATCTGTGTTCAAGGAAGAAACCCTACTATAAGTATTGACTGAAACACCTATCTTATATTTATTGCCGTCAGAAGCTATGTAGATATAGCGGTTATCCTCATCTTCATCATCAATATAATCTATAAAAGAAAGACCTACGGTCATGGAACTGTTACCATCTAAACGCAAGTAGATCCATTTTTCCAATAGAGATAAATCATCCATTATTCTTGCTGGATATGAATATATTTCTTGATACAACATTTCACAAAAAGAATAAACTTCCATTGTATCATTTCTTAAAATGATACCATTGGCAATCCAATCTTCTAACAAACATGATAAATAAAATAAATACTCAGACTTTTCCATACTAAACTCCCTAATATAAAAAGGCACTATGGTGATCGGAGGTAACGCAAGCCTAAAAAAGACTTCCCCGATCACCATAGTGACCTGAATCTTCGTGCTATTTCTGGCGTTACACAGAAAATTCCCCTAATAAATAAATTTCCCTACTCGATGATTAGGGCATCTTTCGGGTTACTAATAGTATCGGCAGAATGGTGAAAAACTTTAGCATTTTTTAAAATATCCACTATTTTTATTTTTGTTTCTACAAATAGAAACATCGGCAGCCGTCGGCCAGCGAAATACTTTCAAATGAAAAACAGAGAAAATTAAAAATCAGAAGAATGCTACAGAATGATCCTTTGTTATCCAACCTGTAGATCTTCCTGGAATTTCAAGGCTTCGCACCCGACACGAAGTGGCGGTGCGTGCTGTTCCCGTAGGGAACATATTCTTCTTTTAGTAGAAGGATTTTTTATACTATACACCACCGCTGTTATATAAGGATAATACTTTAGTATTATTCTTATTTAGTAGTGTGTATATTTATAAGCACTGCCCAAAAATTGGCAGTGGGTCACAGAACATTTATTGGCAGTGGGTGTTGGTTAAACCATGCTTTCTAGGTGGTTTCCAGGGTAGTTTTATGGGTGTTTTTTATACCCACAGAAACACTATTGGCAGTGGGTCCAGATACCCACGTGCAAAAAAGTGGCAGTGGGTCTACACACGTTTTTTCCGTGGGTTGTACACATATGAAATAAAAAATTAAAGTTTTTCAACAAATTGCCGATAATTGTAATAGGAGGCTAAGATTGTCTAACATATTGAGTGGTCACGTAGAAGAAGTTGAGGAAGATTTATATTCAGAAATGAAGAATTTAGGTCTAACAGATAAACAAGTAGCCTTTGTGGTTAATTATTGTAATAACGGTTACAATAGAAGACAAGCTTACCTTGATGCTGGATATAGTAACAATCCTAGTGTAGTTAAAGTTGAAGCTCACAACATTGTAAATAAGCCTAAAGTTAGAGAGGCTATAAAGATATATATGAATTCCATCTTAGATCCAATCAAGGATAAGTTGGAACATGAGATTGTAAATGTGTACATGAAAAGAGCCTTTTATGATATATCTACGTTTATTGATGGTTACCGTTCAGACGGGTCCTTGCAGTGGAAAGCCTTAGATAAAGTTCCGAAAGAGTGGCGATGTGTTATAGACGGTGTTGTGGAAAAACGATATGGTAAAGAAGGTGACGTGGCAGTGCTAGAATTGAATCTTTGTAATCGTGATAAGGCATTGGAAAGATTAGACAAGTATATTGCTATGATTAAGCCAGAGACAAAAAAAGTGGCAGTGGGTGTTGGTGGCCTTGATGGTGATGGAAACCCAACATCAGGCGTGTTATTAGCCCCTACAGCAGCATTGTCTTTAGATTATTGGTCTAAACAGGTCGGAGGTGTTTAATGTGGGTGTTAATGAAGTAAATGGTGTTAGAACTTATGAAGAGGACTTTGACATGTTTATAGATAAACCAGAAGTTCAGATTGATCGTGTGGAACCTATGGAACCAGAAGAAATTTTTGATGGTGACATTGGTAGTTTAATTAATATTTGGGGGTAGTTATTGTGAGAAACATTATTAAAGGTAGGGTAGGGTTTCGTTTTTTTAAAGGAAAGTATGGTGGGTGGTCTAATGGTAAAATGGAATCAGTAGAGACTATTTTTAGAACTCCATTTTTTAATTTTAAAAAGGTTGTTTATCCATTTCGTCAATATGGTATAGATTATTATGATTGGGCAATTGCTAAAATAAAAGAAGAATGTGTAATCCATTATGAGAATATAGCATCTTATCCTGAAAAAGAGGATAGTACAAAGAAGCCCTTAATCATGACTAAATGCTTTTCTAAGGTTGACAATTCTTACGTTGGTAATCCAGAGGATGTTTGGGATTTACTACATAGAGGAATAACTGATTTTCAAGTGGCTCAGAAAGGGCATAATACCGCTTCTGTTGGTTGGTGTGAGAAAGAACATAAGTGGTATGGTTGGAGTCATCGTGCTATATTCGGTTTTGGCATTGGTAGTGAAATAAAAAATGGAGATTGTGCTTACGTGCCAAAGGATAGAGAAGATCAGATTGCTTGTTCAATTGATTTTTTTGAATTTGACAAGGATAAGGTTGTAATAGAGCAATTAGAGAATAGTTATGTATTAAATCAAGAAGGTAGGTTGGGGCATACTCATGAGTATTTAGCTGAATATGGGAAAGGGGAATGGAAAGCACAAACTTTGGAAGATGCAAAGCAGATGGCAATAGATTTTGCTATGGGGGTGAGTTAATACAAATGCAGATAGCAGTTGACTTTGATGGTACATGTGTAACCCATGAATTTCCAAAAATGGGAAAAGATATTTTAGCAGTTCCAGTATTGCAAGAGTTATCACATCTAGGACATGAATTGATTCTTCTTACTATGAGGGATGATAATAAGGGAATATCTCCAAAATCAGATAACCCTAATATAGTACCATGTGAAGGTGACTTCCTCACTGATGCTGTTAATTGGTTTGCTGATAATAATATAAAACTATTTAGTGTTAATGATAATCCTAAGCAGAATACATGGACAGGTAGTAGAAAGGTTTATGCAGATATTTATATAGACAATATGGCTTTAGGTGTTCCATTGTTATATTCAGATACTTATTCTAGTAGACCATTTGTTGATTGGTGTCGTGTGACACAAATATTGTTTATGCGTGAGCTTATCTCTGCTGATTTTTATGCTAATTTCAGAGTATTGTTTAATTATTTCATGATAGACATTTTAGAATGTACTATGCATCCTCCATTGGATTTCTATTCTTCTTGTGTTGATGATGATAATGTGATAAGGGTGTTTTAATCATGGGGAAAGAACAAAAGGTATTTTCAGGTAACTTTGTTAAAGACGGTGATGATTACTATGCTGTGACAGAAGACCAGCGGGATAAAAAACACCAAAAGATGATGAAAGTGATATGGAAGCCTACTCCAGTGCAGCAGAAATTCATGTCAGTACCATTTGAAGTGTTTGAAGTATTGTTCTCAGGGACACGTGGGTCAGGCAAGGGATTATTGCTTAATGAACAAGTAATTACAGACTCAGGATTAAAGCGTGTTGACGAAATAACTTATGAAGATAAGTTACTTGCCCCAGATGGAACATACACAGAGATTGAAGGAATCTATCGAAATAACAATCAGAAATTATACAAGATGTGTTTTACTGATCACACACAAGTTACCGTTGATGGATCTCATAAGTGGTTTGTTCGATCTATGAAAGCTAGTGCCAAAGAAGGTTATATAGTCAAAGATACAGATGCTTTATTTAATACTACGGTTAAATATAAAACTCCTCTTATATATGCACCAGCCCCCGGTAAAAAGTGGGAAGGAGAAGAACCTTATAGTCTTGTGATCAAAAATAAATGTAAAAATATTCCAGAAAGTCTTTTCTGTGCTGATCCAGAAACAAGATTAGCAGTTTTACAGGGACTTATGGATTCCGATGGTTCTTGTGATAAAGAAGGTAGATGCACTTACAGTTCCATTTTTAAAAGTTTAGTTGAAGGTGTTAGATCCCTCGTTATGTCTTTGGGTGGTATGGCTACTGTAAAAATAAAACGTGATTTAGATAGTAGTCAAGTAATTTATCAGGCTACTTTATCTCATGCTAATAAGTTTAATCCTTTCAGAATGCCTAGAAAAGCAGAACGTGTCCAAAATGTAAAAAATTGTGCTAGAAGTATAGAAAGTATAGAAGAAGCAGGGTATGGAGATACAATATGCTTTAGAGTAAAACATCCATCCCATTTGTTTGTACTAAAAGATTTTATAGTTACTCATAATAGTGATGCACTTTTAATGGATTTTGCCCAATTTGTTGATCGTGGTTTTGGTCCAGGATGGAAGGGAATGATCATAAGAGAGTCCTTTCCTGACTTGAGAGATATGATAAATAAATCATTAGAATGGTTCCCTAGAATTTTTCCAGAAGCCATATATCACCACTCTCAGAATTATTGGAAATGGCCTAAAGGGGAGAAGTTATATTTTCAGGGCATTGCAGATGAAAGAGAATATAATAGGAAACTTCATGGATTTAACGTACCTTTTATCGGATTTGAGGAATTAACTTCCCAGAAGAATTTAGAGTTATATTTTAAAGCTATGTCTATTTGTCGTACATCTACTCCAGGTGTACCTTTACGTTATCGTTCCACTACAAACCCCATGGGACCTTCACACAATGCAGTGAAGAGAAGATTTATAGATGCTGGTGATCCTTGTGAAATTATATCAGATCCAAAGACAGGCGTTAAAAGGACTTGGATAAATTCCAAAACAACAGATAATACCTACATGATGGATAATGACCCAGAATACATTAATCGTTTAAAGTTTTCTTCGGATGCAGACCCAAGAAAATATAAAGCATGGGTTTTAGGTAATTGGGATCTTCCTTCCGGTGGTGTTTTTGATATGGTATGGGATAGGAATGTTCATGTAATAGAACCATTTAAAATCCCTTCATCATGGTCTATTGCTAGAGGATTTGACTGGGGTTCTTCCCATCCTTATGCTGTATTGTGGGTGGCTACAAGTGACGGTACTCATATTAAACTAGCAGACGGTACAATGCACGCATTCCCTAAAGGGTCTAAGTTTGTAATCCAAGAATTGTATGGAGCAAAAGAAGATGAGGACAATAAAGGCTTACAGGAGACTCCAGATGTTACAGGGTCAAAAATAAGGGAAGTAGAGAAAAATAATTATTGGGGAAGATGGGTTCGTCCAGGTCCAGCAGATAATCAGATATTTAATAAAGAGAGAAAACATAGGTCTGGCGGTTATGAAACTATTCATCAATTATTAGCTTTAGGGCATAGTGGTAGAGCACATAAGACTTTATTTACTACAGGGGACAAGACTCATGGTTCTCGTATTAGAGGTATTCAAATTATAAGACAATATTTGTATAATGCTGTGCAGGACGAAAATACAGAATTTCCAGAGTTATATTTCTTTGATCATTGCAAACATTGTATTAGAACTATTCCAGGGCTTCCTAGAGATAGTAAAAATCCAGACGATGTATTAACTACTTCGGAGGATCACTTATTTGATACTCTTCGTTATCTTATATCTTCTAAGCCTAGAACAGCAAGAATTACTAAAGTTAAAGGAATTTAGAACTTTTTTCATAATCCCCTTGACATTGTTGTAATTTTATGATACTTTGTTTTTGTTGGTTATCACGCAATGCGTATAAAAAGAGTTAGATGAAATATTTTGGAGGAATTTATGAGTTTAAGAAAAGAATATTTTTTAAAAAACGGTATGCCGTGTAATGAAGATGGGCTATTTTATGAAGAGTATGTTGAATGGCTTGAAACCAAGCTCCAAAACACATCATCTAACAGCGATTATGCAAAATTGCCAAAAGTTAAAGACCCAGAGTTAAGTAGGTGTATTAAAAACATTCAAGTTGCAATTGAAAAGCTTGGCAACTTCGCATAATCGCAGAACGTTAGATGAAATTAAATTGGAGGTTAGTATGATAAAGGAATGTTTACATTGTGGATACATTGGGTATGTTTATGGTATCCCTACTGGAAGTGGTGTGTCTGCACCTTTTTGTCCACAATGCGGAATAAATAATAAGCTGGTTGACGTAACCAATTTAAAATCATCTAACAAGAAATACATGGTTCCCGTTGGTCACCCAAATTGGCTACGCCAACTTCATGCATTTCTGAAACGTTATATTCAATTTTATGGAGGGCAATATTATGGATAAAATAGATTCGGTGGCAGAGTGAGTATATGTTTCAACTCTGAGACTAGTCAGAACTCTAAACAGCACATAAAACTAAATATAACAGATGCTATACAAAATTGAAACTTCGTATAGCATCGGAACGTTAGATGAAATTAATTTTAAAGAGGTGGTATTAGTATGGGAGATTTTAAACCAGAAAACCCTGAACTATGGGAAATCTGCATGAAACATGGTGCAATTTTAGCGAAACGAGAAAAGGTTACTCAAGTTGCTATATTAGATTTATATGATGAGGTTTTAAAATTAACATTATCTAACAGCGATTATGCGAAATGTACAAAAGAAGTGTTAAAATATATAAGATATTCTATAGATTCTCAGGCTGGTCGAGATGTCAGAGATATAATTAAAAAGCACTTCGCATAATCGCAGAACGTTATGTGCAATAATTTTTGGAGGTTTTTATGAAAAGATGTACAGGTATAGAGTTTTTAAATCAGTGTGAGCATTCTGTTTTATGTGAAAATGGTTTTGGTTGTAAGTATGAAAGAGGGTGTGATTTCCAGCGTCCAAAAATAACAGCACATAACAGCGATTATATGCCGCCTTCGGCTCAATCATGTGAGGCGTGTCTTAATATTGGAAGCGAAACCTGTAATAAATGTATTCGCAATCCATATGCTACTGATATGTTTGAAACAGTCACATGACTGCATATATTCGCAGAACGTTATATTCAATTTTGCAAAGGAGGTAAGGGTGAATTTATATTTATTAGAAAATGGGATTGGATCATGGTATTTAATTGCCAAAGACCCAACATCGGCACAGATTTTTTTAGAAGAGCATCTTAATAATGAAAATTATGGGTTTTCTGAAAAAAGAAAAGTTTTTAAGATAATATTGTTAGCTCATGAAGTACAGCCAGCTTTAAATAGTAAATATTTTTTTTCTGGTGGCGATAATTTGTTAATTATGCCGATGTCGTATTAGTTTGCAAAACTAAATATAACAGATGCTATATGTCATTAGGAACACGACACATAGCATCGGAACGTTAGGCGAAATTTTGGAGGAAGCGTGGAAAAAATAGAAAATGTGTTTAGCCAAATAATTATGGAGTCGATTGAAACAAGTAGAATGTGTGAAGATCTTGGAATGATAGTGCCAAGACACATTTTACCAGCACTTAAAAAGGAAGGCTTGGAAATCGTAAGATCCTCCAAATCTTCACCTAACAGCGAATATATGCCACCTTCGGCTCAATGCACTCGCACAGATGGAAGTGAAAAGGGTTGTAATGGCTACGATAAAGGGCTATGTACTGCTGGTAGCGTGTGCGATTAGCACTGCATATATTCGCAGAACGTTATATGTAATTTGGGGATAGAAATGAAAGAAACACAATGTAATATTACATGCAGGAGTGCTATAATTATCAACAATATTAAATATTGCTTAAATGATTATTGTATATACAGTTCGCAGTATGTTGCCCCTGAACTCACTTCGCTTAACAAAGAATATGAGATTCACTGTGTTCATCCAAATGCTTCGCACGTCTCATATTCTCGGGACATTAAGTGAAAAAATATTTTGTGAATTTTTAAACTAAGCTATAATGAAAGTGTCGCACCGGTGCGACAAGAAATTTCTTCACTTAACAGCGAGTACCAGGCTCCGATTCACTCCGCCCAAATTGGCTCCCGTTGGTCGCCAACTTCTCATATTCTTGGAACGTTATGTGTAGTTTTTTTAAGGTGTACATTCCAAATAAGACTTTAGTTCTTCATAGAGCTAAAGTTTTTTTATTTTATGCCGATAATCAACTAAGGAGTGATAAATGTTTGAACAATTTGATAGTCTCAAAGTTGGTGACAGTGTAAATTACAATGTTGGAATAACACATAATGATTATGATAATGATATTTTTAAATGGGAAAAAGTCAGAGATTGTGTAGCAGGACAGCAGGAAGTAAAAGCTAAAAAAGAAACTTATGTTCCTAAGCCAAATGGACATACAGATGACCAATATGATAAATATTTAAAAAGAGGATTGTTCTTTAATGCCACAGGAGCTACCAAGGAAGGGTATAAATCAATGCTTTTCTACAGAACTCCCACAATAGAGATTTATCAGAAGGACAAGAAAGATAATCCAGTAGAGGCATCAAGATTAGTAAAAGAAGATACAAGAAATCGTATTTTTGAAATTTTCAAACATGTTACTCCAGATGGAAAGTCCATCCAGGCATTCCTTAAAGATATGGCAGATGAACTTTTACAAACAGGGAAAGTAGGTATCTTAGAAGATTTTCCAGTTCAATTGGATATTGACGGAAATGTAAAAAAGTACAATCAGTATGACTATGAAAAGAGTGGAATACATTCAGTATCTTGTATATATTCAGCAGAGAATATAGTTAATTGGCAAACAGCGATAATTGATCATCAAGAAGTTCCTGTTATGTTTTCATTGAGAGAACAAGTAAAAGAACAGAATCCAGATAATCCATTACAGAATGAATCAGTCACAGCATACAGAATACTATATTTATCTAATGCTTTAACTAAACCAGAGTACAGACAAATAGTTTTTAAGAAAACGAAAGCCCCTAATAAATATCCAGATTCTTTTGAAATAGGTGGTATTCCATCAGGAAGTTATTCAGTTATAGAGGTTTCCAGACCATTAAAAGATGGAAAGCCTTTAGATAGAATACCATTTTGGGTTGTTACAAATAATGGAAATGAATACAAGAAGAGTGTTAAATCATTGTTATTAGATATAGCCGATGTAAATATTCACCATTGGAATCTCTCTGTTGATCATTCTTCAATGTGTCATTGGTTAGGCGTAAAGACGGCTATATTCACTAATCAGCCAGAAGACTTTGTTCCAACTTTAGGACAAGCATTGTGCTTGGAAGGTGAAGGTTCACAAGCATATATGTTAGAAGCTAGTTCAGATTCTATGTTATCAAAGGCTATGGAAGAAGACGAAAAACTAATGGCAGTTTTAGGGGCTTCAAAAATATCTCAGGAAGGAAGATATGTAGCATCAGGAGTTACATCAGAAATAAATATAGCCTCAGAGGAAGCTACATTAGCAGATATTTCTCATGTATTGTCAGAGATTATTACAGAAGTATTAAATTTTAAATTAGAGTGGACAGGAATACAGAATATTCTTGTTAATATTGAATTATCTAAAGACTATTTTAATGATAAACTTGATGGTCAATTATTAACTTCTCTATCTTCTGCCGTAATGTCAGGAATGATGTCATTTAGAACTTATTTCAATAAGCTATCAGCACTTAATGTTTATCCAGAAGGTTGGACAATAGACAAAGAGTTGAATGAGATTAAAAATAATCCATTACCAAGTACAGGTGATTACAATACTACATTTGCTTCTATGACAGGGAAGTACAATCAGTTAGCACAGGGAACATTAAAACAAGAAGACACAAATAATAACCAGGAAGAAGAACAAGAAGAGGATGAATAATGGCCTCGAAATTTCAAAGATTCAATGACTTATTGATTATCCACTCTCTTGATGTGTATGGTTTTTCCCAACAAGAGGTGGATAGATTATCAGCATTATTGAGACAAGCAGACCAAGAAATAAGAACAGCTATTTTATCATTAGAAGTTGATGTTCCTTTAGACTCAGCAGGATATTTGAAATTACTAAAAAATACTAAAGCAATAGAGAAAGCATACAGAAAAATCTTCAATGAAGAAATAGATGCTCTACTGAAAGTTTTTATTAAAGAAGAGAAAGATTACTATAATAATTTACTAGATAATGAATTATCAGAATATGCAGATATAAAGAAAGATAAAAGAAATCAGTCAGATATTTTAAATGAAAAAATATATTTAGATAATGGTGAGGTCTTAGAGATTGCTCTACTATTTGATTCTATCATGGAAGGAAGATTGAATAATTTAATTTCTTCTATAGATAATGGATATCAGAATAAGCTATCATTAAGAGAAATCGCAGATAAGCTAGTAGGGAATAGATCATTAAATTATAGAAATGGACTTAATTCCAGATACTATAATAATTTAGATGCAAACTTAAAGACAGTTCTCACTAATATTTCTAACAATATATCAGCATACACAATGAATAAGAATGGTGATATTGTTCGTGGCTATAGATGGGATGCTATTCTTGATGGAAAAACATCAGATATTTGTTTGAACCTTAATGGAGGTATATGGTATTTTGATAATACTAGATCTACTTTGCCTTATGAGATATACCCACCAGCACATTATAGGTGCAGAAGTGGTATTTCTTATATCTTCTTTGATTGGAAGACTCTAGGTTTAGATGATACTCCAGAGAACAGGGAGTTGTTCCCTAAGATTAAGCAACCAGTAGAATCTTTAGGTGATTGGTTTCAGAGACAATCAGAAGTAATACAGAAGAGTATCTTAGGCACTACTAGATATAAGATGTGGAAGGATTCTAATATGAATGGAAGTGAGTTCTTCGACCTGATCATGAACAAAAATACCATGAGAAGATACACTATAGAAGAGCTTATTGAACGTGGTGTAGATATTCCTAAAATTTATTAAACTTTTTCCAAATTCCCCTTGACATTATTTATATTTTATGATACTTTTAGTTCAAGACTAAGGAGGATAATATAAATGATTAAAGTTTTTTCTAAATTGGTCGATAATAAAAATAGAAGCGTTGCTTCTTGTGTGTCATCACACACAATTATGTTTTGAGCGTGGCGAGCGATTCCATGGTTTATTCCTTGGCTTTGTCTTGCCAAAATTAGATTTTGCCACGTTAATTTATTTTTGGATTGATGCTGGGCGGAGTCAAGGAGTGAACTATGGAAATGGGAGGAAATAATTTAGTTAAATTGTTTCGGAACAAGGATTTTGGTGAAATTAGGGTTGTCTTCAAAGATGGAGAACCTTGGTTTGCGGCAAAGGATGTAGCACAGGTTGTAGAGATTAGTAAGTATAGAGACATGTTATCTAATCTTGATGATGATGAAAGGACGTACATACAGATGGACACCCAGGGTGGGAGACAGAATCTCTCATTTATTAATGAGTCTGGTATGTATGAATTTATGATTAGAAGTAAATCTCCCAAAGCAAAGCCATTTAGAAAATGGCTAACTAAGACTGTTCTCCCTGCAATTAGAAAGACAGGATCATATTCTATTGAATCTGCTGTGCCTCATTTAACAAAAGAAGAATCTACAAAGAGAAGAAACAAATTGACATCACAATGGCACATTCATGGAGCTATAGGAAATCATCAGTATAGAAATCTCACAGAAAATGAGTATAAGGGTTTGTTTGGTGATAGAAAAATAAGGAAGTACAACATGAATGATGATGAGATCGCTCTGCTTGGTGCATTTGAAATTTTAGAGAGTTTCAGATTGGCTTCTCCAGACAATCATGATTATGGATACTACCAGCTCCGTGATTCTTCTACTGAGACTGCTGAGAAGATAATGGAGTTCCTTCCTGATATAAAACGAAAGCGTGATGCTAAGTTGTTTGAGAATAAATCTAAGATCGTTGGTGACAAGCTAACATAGATACTAAAAAGATCATTGTTGTATAGAATTTGAGTCCCCCAAATTTGGGGGACTCAAAATTGAAATGGAAAGTAAAACAATTTTTCTAAACTTTAGTCTAAAAGGCTAAAGTTTTTTTCTTTTCTTGCCGATAATAAAACTAAGTAATAAAGTCATTAAAAACTCTAGGAGTTCAAGTGAATAGAAAAGAATGGTTCTCGGAGAATATCAAAGATAAGAATGGATCAATAGATTTATACTCTTTATATGATGATTATTGTCAAGAAGTAGGTGATATTCCATTAGATACGTACAAAAGATATTGTAGGAAATTTTGGAATCTAATTAAAGAGTCAGAATTACCAGATAGAACTAAAGATGATGTTAGATTCAAAGCAGAACATCAAAAGCTTTTAGATTCTAATAGAGTTGCCAGGAAAATATCAAGAGAGAGTTTTAGAGTATATAATACTTTAGAAGAATACAACAGAGCATTAATAGATGCTCTTGTCTCCTCAGATTTATCAACAGTAAATACAGAACATAAAAAATTTGATAAGATTAAACATTCCAGTTTATCACCAGATACGGGAATAATAGTATTATCAGATATACATGCAAATAACAATGTATACACAGACTTTAATACTTATGATTTTAAGGTACTATCAAAAAGACTTAAATTCTTAATAACAAGAGCTATAAAACAATTCAAATCAATGGAGATCACAAGTGTCTTAGTAGTAAACAATGGAGATATGATTTCATCAGACAGAAGACTATCAGAACAAATGACTCAAGCCACATCAACAATGAGAGCTACATTATTAGTAACTCATATAGTTAAACAGGCTTTACTAGAACTATCAGATATGTTTAATGTCAGTTATATGACAGTATGTGGTAATGAATCTAGGTTCTACGATTCTAATGAAGGAATGTCTTCCGTAGATCTTTTAGTATCAAACAATGGCGACTATCTAGTACATAATATTCTTAAAGAAGCTATTTCAAGTCATGTAAAATTCATAGAAACTAATTACAGGGAAGTTGTCTTAGAAGTAGATGATATTACTTATCTATTTTTACATGGAGATATTTTAAAGAAAGACAAAGAAAAATCAATAAGAGATTTAGTTGCTAAATATGCAACATTACATGGAGTATTGATAGATTATGTAATCTTTTCTCATTACCATAATTCTAAGATTTCAGATACATGGAGTGGTACAGGTACTATGATGGGTGGAGATGAGTATTCTACTGGTGATCTCATGTATACCACACGAGCATCACAAAATATTTATTACAAGTATGGTCATAGTGTTGAAGGATTAAGAATTGATCTTCAAGATGTTGAAGATTTTATTAAGGATGAAGAAGCTTATTACATTGATAAAGAATTGGAGCGATACAGAGTGAAGACAAAAAAATCTAATGTGCAGGTTGTCATCAACTCTCTAGTTTAAATTGGTCTTACCCTTGCAAGGATTTGATAGGAAGCTAGAGGTGAATGTTGGCAAACACGCACTATCATAAGTGAAAGAGACGGGTCAGAGCTGTCTGAGCTTCCACACTAACCCACCTTTTTGGTGGGTTTTTTATTTTAAAAAATATACAAATAAACAAAAATCACCCAAAAAATACCAAAAAGCTAAAGTTTTCTCTATAATTGCCGATAATGTAACTAATAGTATTTTAGGAATACTTTTTAATTAATTGTTGATACATACAGTATTCAGCATTAAAAAATCTCAAGGAGAAAATATTGACAGCGGAAGAATTGAAGAAGGCTCTTGAGGAGAGTCCAGAGTTGATTCAGTCATTAGGCTTAATGCCAAGTGATAGTGTGGAGGAACTTGTCAAGCAAAAGGTTGACGAAGAAACAGCAGGACTAAAGAAGAAAAGAGATGAGTTGTTAGGTAAACTCAAGAAGGTCCAGGATAGCAAACCAGAAGAAAATTCCAATAGTGGAATTACAAGTCTTTTGGAAAAGTATGGTGTTAAGGATGAAGACGAATTGCATGATGCAATATTTAAGTACAGAAATCCAGAAGCCGACGAAAAAGCAGTAGAGCTAGAAAAAGCTAAACTGAAATTAGAGAGAGACTTTGACAGATTGAACAAGTCTTTGAAAGACAGAGATTCAATTCTTGAAAAGAAAGATATGGAAATCCAATCTGCTAATAGTTTTATTAGTGAGATTATGATTAATAAAGAGTTCAAGGATTCGTTGATAACTGAGGGTTATGATCCAAGAACTGTTGGTTTGGTAATTCCAGGATTGATTGCTAAGAGCAAAGCTCAAGTAGTAGTTGATGATAATGGAACCCGAACTGTTGAAACAGATGACGGCACAAAGTCCATTAAAGAATGGGTTTTGTGGTGGAAAGATACTGATGAGGGCAAGGTTCTC
>Ga0272440_1000432_pt1 | contig 35506 bp, 27 predicted proteins | sample SSMMMBAug17_FD_192440 | JGI IMG/M metagenome (GOLD analysis project Ga0272440, IMG submission 192440) | Marine sediment archaeal communities from Little Sippewissett salt marsh, Falmouth, MA, United States - SSM-MMB-Aug17 | ecosystem: Environmental > Aquatic > Marine > Wetlands > Sediment ... | reverse complement strand
TACATTCTTCGATTGAACTAAGGTGGTCTATTAAATAAAACACTTCAAGTCCCTTTAGGGACGACAGATAATAGCCTGGGGTTTCAACCCCAGGCGGGAGAACAATTTCAGGCGGTCGAGCTTAGCCTGACTGACTGCTATGGGTTTTAGCCCTACGCTGCGCTAACCGGATTCGAAATTATTTGTCCGACTTTTTTGGAATGCGCCCGTTTCAAGTTAGGAATAAGTAAGTGGTCATAAGTGTTCGGGTATATAAATGTATAACCTTCCAGGCGATGTTCGACCGCCTGGTATTGGATTATGGATATTATTCAACGCATGATGAAGAGAAATGTTCATAAAAAAACAACTTGACATAAAACTTGCTAAGATATAAAAAGAAATTTTGTAAAATTTAAAGTTTATAGGTTATATAATGATTCCGAGACGTTCTATCCTTTCAGTGCCAGCGCATAAAAATAACATGCACCATAAAGCTGCCGAGAGTGATGCTGATGTTGTCATGTTGGATCTGGAAGATAGTGTTCCAATTGACGCCAAAGAGATGGCAAGAACAAATGCCGCACAATCACTCGAACATATTGATTGGGGCACAAAGACTGTTAGTGTCCGGATTAATGGTCCGGGTACACCTTTCGCCTATAAAGATATTCTCGGTGTCGTTGGTTCAAAAGCAACCTGCTTAAATTCGCTTGTCATACCGAAAGTAGATAATATTGATGACGTTCATTTTGTTGCTCGATTCTTGGATGGTATTGAAATGGATATACAAAGAAATACGTCTGTAAAAATTGAGGCTTCTATAGAAACAGCAGCAGGTTTGTCAAATGTAAATCCAATCGCAAAATCAAGCGACCGGTTAATTTCGTTAGTTTTTGGTATTGCAGATTATACAGCTTCAATTGGCGCTCGTTTGGTTTCTTTATCCGGTCATGGTGATGATGATAACAATGTCTATCCCGGTCATCGATGGCATTTTGCACTGAGCCGCATTGTCATGGCAGCGAAAGCAAACAATTTGCTTGCGATTGATGCGCCATTTGGTAATTTTAAAGACAATAAAGGTCTTGCAAGATCTGCATCAATGGCACGTGCGCTTGGATGTGATGGTAAATGGGCCATTCATCCGGATCAGTTGTCTTTAATCAATACCTGTTTTTCACCTTTGCCCGATGATATTGAAAAAGCAAAGACAATTCTCGATGCGTGTCAAAATTGCAATGTGAATGGTGTTGTTGCGATTGATGGTCATATGATTGATCAGGCAACAGTGCGACTGGCTCGAAAAACCTGGGAAATGGGAAGTTGTTTAAATTTAACGAAGTAAGTTTTTGATGATTATTTTTTGAATAAAAATGATTGACATATTTAAAAGTGAGTGCTAATTTTGGTCAATTTGCTTATTTATAATTATTCTATTTGAGTTTGACAAATATATTGAAATCAGAATTGTTTTGTTTTTGATAAATCATATCAAATAAATTTAGTTAGACATCAAAGCTCCTGGCTTTAATTTTTTAGGCTACCGACAAGATAGCTAAAAGATGGAATGCAGAATGGCGTTACTTGATAGTAAGGTCATTTCATTAACAACGATAAAAAACAAAGGGGATGCAGATTATGAAAACGTGGAGATATACTCTCAAATCAATTTATATATGCATTGGTTTGATATTTGGATTTATGTTAACAACACTACCAATTTATGCAGAGGGAAACATTCATTATGGACGTTTGAATGTCAAGCCAAAGCTCGAAACAGAGTTGATTCATTATAGCAATATCTTTTTAGACGACGTCGATGAGGTTGAAGATACGGTGTTTACGATACAACCATCAATTATGCTGGAATATAAGGACAACACCCCGGGCAATTATTTTCAAACTGGTTATGACTTAAAATTAGCATCATACTTTAAACGAAATGACAATAACTACCAAACACACGAACCCTACTTAAAATGTGGATTAAGGACGCCTACCGGATTTATTGCTCGTTTCAGTGAACGATTCATGAGAACAGCTGATCCACTAGGTTCTGCAACCCATTATGGTGAAGGCAGGCGAACTGCTCGTTCTGAAAATACAATTGACTTTACATTTGGGCAATATTTCACAGATCGTTTTTCATTTGAAACAATGTATCAGAATTTTGCAATAAGGTATAGAGACGGTCGTAGGAGTGATAATGACAGGGGGGATCAATGGCAAGATCGAACAGATAATATCTTTAGCTTAAAAGCGCTAATGTTAATCACTGGTTCTAGAAAAACCTCTGTATTAGCAGAATACCGATTTACAGATAGTTCATATGACCGGCAAAACCCTGAATCTAATTCACAAGACCATAATATTAATACTTTTTTAACAGGTTTTCGATTTGAGCCGGGGTCCAAATTGTCTGGAGAAGCGAAATTGGGATTTGAGAACAAAAGTTTCGACAATAGCGTTGATGAGTACAACAGACCTTATGAAGATAACAGTACCTGGGTTATTGAAACTGATATAAAGTTTGAAATGTCTAAAATTACAGAGTTGGGTTTTAAATTTATCCGGAGTATTGAAGGTGCGCCAGACAGAGATGCCGCTTCGTATGTCGATACCAATATTGAGTTTAATTTAAGCCATCAGATTCAACACAAAGTTAAATTTCATACACTGTTAAATTGGATTAACTCTGATTATCGGGATGAAAAACCAGGAATACCAAACAAGTATTTAAATTACTATGCATTGGGTTTTGAGCTTGAATACAAAATGAGAGACTGGTTAAAAATTGAAAGTGGATATCTTTATGCGACAAAAACAGCAAGCCATTCAAACTTTTATAAATCTGAATTTACTAATAATGTCTTGTTTTTTTCATCTAAGGCAGAATTTTAAAATTGAATTTGTAAAATGCCGCGAATGGATATTTAATCTTTACAGCAGAGAGAAACAAAGCCCAAAAAAATATAATAAAATAAAAAGGGGATGTCTTCCCCTTTTTTTATTTCAAATAAACCACAGATCAGGGATCTTTTATGCAAATATTTCAAGCCTTTCTAATTGGTCGTTCGAAATTTCGACATTATCTGTTGTGCTTATTGTTATTGACCGCCTGTATCTCACAAACCGGCCCGGTGGTTACAATCCGATCAATAGATTCAGGGCTTTCCGAAGCAATTGCACCAGAATATCAAAAAGAAATTGATGAAATCAAGCGATCCAAAACGCAATCCAAAGACAGCCAGTTGGATCAGGTAATCGAATCTACCCATAATATGTCGGTTATAGACTATTTAAAACTCCATCCTGAAACCATGAATAGAGAAAAAGTGGATTATAAAATTGGCGGATATGATGTATTAAGCATCACTGTTTATGAAGAAGCGGACTTATCGCGGGACCATGTTCGGGTTGCTGCAGATGGTTATATCACCTTTCCTTTGGTGGGTCGAATAAAGGTTGAAAATTTAAACACATCAGAAATTGAACAACACATTTCTCAAAAACTGATGGAAGGTCAATTCTTGTTTGATGCTCATGTTTCTGTGATGGTTGAAGAATACCGCAGTAAGCAATATTTGATATTGGGATCTGTCAAAGCCCCTGGTAAATATTACCTTCGTGAACAAGAACGAATGCTTGATGCCATTTCCAGATCCAAAGGGATTGATTTTGAGCAGGGTGGCAAACAGGCCATGATTGTCAGAACCGAACATCCCAACACTGAATATGAACGAAAAATTGTGATCCGCATTGATCTTGAAGCCTTGTTAAATGGCAGTGACCAGCAATCAAACATTCCTTTGCAGGATAATGATGTCCTTTATTTTCCCAAGCCAGAATTCTTTTATATCATTGGACAGGTCAAAAATCCGGGTTCATTTCCTTATGTTCAAAAAAAGGTAACGCTGGTTGAAGCAATCAGCATGGCTGGCGGATTTACAACGATTGCAGCACGCAACCGCACACGAATCATTCGTGTGGAGAATGGTGTTGAAAAAATTATTGAAGTTAAAGTTGATGCAATTACCAATTCTGGAAAAAAAGGTCAGGACGTGACGATTGAGCCTGAAGATGTCATTGTTGTGCCTGAGAGTTTTTTTTAATTAATTTATGATCATTCGGAAATATCGAAAAAAAAGCTCTCCATTTATTGGAGTTCCAAATCTGTAGATTTGGGCGTCCTGCATTAAAAAAATGAGGAATCCAGCCGTTCAATAGGGGTAACTTAACTTATTTTTTAAGTATCCATTAAAATTTTTCTTGAAATGGGGTTAACACATTTCGTTTACATACACCAAAAGGATTTAGAACCAAAGGTTTTAATACATTAAGAACTGGTAATAATTATGAATACAGATGAACAACAAATTGATATTCGAAATTACCTTCAGGTAATGATGAAGCGGAGATGGACAATTATCTCTGTTTTTACAGTTATTTTTGTCAGTGTTTTTATTTATACATTGACTGCGACGCCTGTCTATCAATCGACTGTCCGATTGGTCATTGAAAAGGAAAATCCAAATGTCGTTTCTATACAGGAAGTTATGTCTGTTGATGCATCCACAACAGACTATTATATTACGCAATACAAAATTATCGAAAGTCGAACCATTGCGCGAGAGGTAATTAATCGACTCCACTTAGCGAATAGTGAGGAATTCAACCCCAAACCACAAAAGACAATGCTATCCAATATTAAACAACGCATCAAAGAAATCAAGACATCCATTCAAATGACAATACTGTCCATTTTTAGAACCGGAAAGCAAGAAAAACCAATAGATATTAAGGACTCTGATGCACAATTGGTCTCAGCTTTCCTCAATCGTATCAACGTAACACCAATTCGAAACAGCCGCTTGGTTGACCTTCATTTTATGGCCAGAGATCCTGAACTTGCTGCTTTGGCAGTCAATACCCTTGCAGATGTATACATTGAAAAAAAGTTGGAAACAAAATTAAAAGCAGTCAAGAACGCTGTGTTATGGCTTCATGAACGCGTTGATGAAGAACGTCAAAAGGTTGAAGTTGCAGAAAGAAAATTGTTGGAATATAAAGAGAAAAAAGGCATTTTTACTGATTTTTCAAGTGATGTTGAAAAAATTACAGCTCAAAAATTGGCCAAACTCAATGCCCAGGTGATTGATGCTGAAGCGCACCGCGTTGAAGCTGAAACACGATACAAACAGGCACTGGCATTGAAAAAGAATCCGGATATGCTTGATTCTATTCCTGAAGTTTTAAGTAATGACTTGATCCGCGAAATCAAGCAAATGGAAGTCAATCTTTACAAACGTATTTCTGAATTGTCAAAAAAATATGGCAAGAATCATCCAAAAATGATTGCTGTTCAATCTGAAATTGATTCATTAAACGAAAGAAAACACAAAGAAATTCAAAGGGTAATCAATTCCTTGCGCAATGAATATCAGGTTGCTCTGGCAAAAGAAAAGACCTTGCTTCAGGCATTAAGTAAACAAAAAAAAGAAAGCATGGAGCTGAATCAAAAATCCATTCAATATGGCGTACTTCAACGTGAGGCTGAAAGTGCAAGGCATATGTACGAACTTCTGATCAGGCGTTTTAAGGAAACATCACTGACTGAAGATATGAAAACCGGAAATGTTCGCATTGTTGATCCTGCTGAAATCCCCAAGTATCCCATTCGTCCCAGAAAAAAATTAAATGTCTTTTTAGGCATTGTTTTTGGCTTATTTATGGGTGTCGCAGTTGCGTTTACATTTGAATTCCTGGATAATACCCTTAAGAGCCCTGAAGACATTCGCAATTATCTCAATATTCCTTATCTTGGACCTGTACCTTCTTTTGATATTGAGCGAGAGGATATCAATAATCCAGAATTGATTACACAATATTCTCCCAAATCAACGGCCAGTGAATCCTATCGGGGAATACGCACCAGCCTGCTATTTTCATCAGCAGATAGTCCGCCAAAGATAATTCTTGTAACCAGTGCCGGGCCCAGTGAAGGAAAAACACTGACCTCAACAAATCTGGCAATAACAATGGCGCAGGCAGGCAGTCGCGTAGTAATTGTTGATTGTGATATGAGAAAACCCAAAGTCCATAAAATGTTTGGCATTGGTCGGGATAAGGGCATGTCCAGTGTGCTGGTGAGTAATGAATTGGAAAATGTTTTGCAGGATGTTATCATTCATTCTGAAATTCCCAACCTTGATGTGATTCCATGCGGTCCAATTCCACCCAATCCATCGGAGATTATTGGATCCCAAAAGATGAACCGGATTATGGAAAAACTTCAGGAAAAATACGATCGCATCATTGTAGATTCTCCACCAATTACTGCTGTTACCGATTCGGCGGTTCTTGCAAGATTTGTTGATGGTGTTATGCTGGTTGTCCATGCCGGAGTAACTCCCAGACAGGTTGTAAAGACGGGTCTTGAGCAGGTTCAGGGTGTTGATGCCAATGTTTTGGGCGCTGTTCTGAATGATGTGGATACAGGTAAAGAAAGTTATTACTATTATCAATACTATTATTACTATTATGGTGAGGATGGCGAGAAAAAGCATCGGAATCGAAGAAAAAAACGATCTTCAAAACGCTATGGATAAATTTCATGATTGACTTACATGCACATATTTTGCCCGGTGTTGATGATGGTCCAAAGACACTGGAAGAAAGTATTGCAATGTTATACCAGGCACAAGCTGATGGCATTCATACGATTGTAGCGACGCCCCATACCTTGAATGGTGTTTATACAAATACACCTGAAACGATAGCGCAGAAAATTGATCAATTACACGATGAAATGAAAAAAAATGATATTTCAATATCTGTATGTCCTGGAATGGAAATCCATATTTGTGAAGATCTTCATTCACGCATTGAGAATAAAAGCTTAATCGCCATAAACAATACACGTTATGTTCTGATTGAACTTCCCGCACCGCTCATACCGCCTCAATTCAAGGACATTGTATTTCAATTGCGGTTAAAGGGGTATTATCCCATTCTGGCACATCCAGAACGAAATTTTGCTGTTCAAAAAGATCCGGATATTGTCTATGATTTTATCGAGTGGGGCGTTTTCATGCAGTTAACAGCGGTCAGTGTAACTGGTTTTTTTGGAGGCAGGATAAAAAAATTATGCAAAAATATGTTGCAAAATCGTCAGGTACATTTTTTGGCATCAGATGCACATTCACCGGATAATCGACCACCGGTTTTATCTGACGCATATTTTAAATGTGAAAAAATTTTAAACGATCAAAAAGAGGCACATGCTTTAATAGAAAGCAATCCAAAAAAAGTTCTTGAAAACAAACCAATTGAGGTAAACGAGCCTATCAGGAAAAAAAAATGGTTTCGTTTATTTTAGAAATATTCAACTTTTATGACCATTAGAAGGGAACAAAAATGGAAGAAAAAGAATATCCTAACGTATTGATCGACACAACATTGGGACATTTTCAGGTAGAACTATGGGAACATCGGGCACCCATTACTGTGAAAAATTTTTTACAGTATGTCCGCGAATCCTTTTATGATGGTACCATATTTCATCGGGTTATTGATAATTTTATGATCCAGGGAGGTGGATTGACACCCGATATGCGTCAAAAACAAAGCGGACTTCATCGTCCAATCCGAAATGAAGCTGATGCAGGTCTTTCAAATGTAAAAGGCACCATTGCAATGGCGCGTACAAAAGAAATTGATAGTGCATCATCTCAATTTTTTATCAATGTAAATGACAATACATTTCTTGATCATCAAAACGATACACCCAAAGGATTTGGTTATGCTGTATTTGGCCGTGTTATTGAAGGTATGGATGATGTGGTTTACAACATCAGCAAACTTAAAACAAGTACCATTGGCCCACACAGTGATGTGCCTGCGAAACCGGTTATGATTAATTCAATAAAAGTTTTGTAATTTCAATTTGATTTGTATTTTTTTATATTTCTAAATACGCAAACTATAAATGTGTTTAGGTATATTTATATCGTCTCTCACTTATATAAAAAAAAGTCCCTACCAATTTAGTATTGAACATATCGGTTTTTTTTGATATTAATAAAAATTTTATCCAAATTTAATTGAAAACGACGAATACGTGTATGCAATACACTTATTCATTTGTGAAGGGTGCAATGGAATATAAATATACCAATACGAGAAAAAACAGTTATTTCAATGCACCAATGGAAAGGATATAAGGATTATGACTGTAGAAGAACTTCAACAACTGGATTTATTCAAAGAATTATCGTATTCTGAAGCGGCTCAAATTCATGCAATCAGTAAAACAGCACGTGTCAATGAGGGAGAATCACTGTTTGAAATGGGGAATCCGGCACATACTTTTTTTGTAATTTTGTCCGGAGATTACATGATTTATTTTAGTGATGGTACAGCTTTCACCCTTCATCAGCGGGGTGATATTACCGGATGGTCAACAGTTGTACGCCCCTATCAATATACAGGCACGGCAGTCGCGTTAACAAATGGCGAGGTGCTCGCATTTGATGGCAGTGAATTATTGAGATTGGTGCAGGGTGATGCGGTTTTAGGGGATAAAATTATGGCGAAAGTTTATGCAAATGTGGGTGAACGTATTGCCTTTGCAAAGAGCCGAATAGAGAATGAATCATTCAAATCGAATGATACTTCAATGGAGGAATGATTATGTATGGATTGGAAGCCATTTCGCATAACAATGGATGGGCGATTTCTGTTGTCGGTATTCTGATTGTTTTTACAGGGCTTGTTACATTGTCGATGGTCATTCGAATTTTTCCAAAAATAATTGCTTTGATTGAAGGCAATGGAAAACCAAAAACACAGCCAACAGAACCTCATAAAACGAAATCTCAACAAAAAAAATCGGAACCATCTATTGATAGTTCAATTAAAGAAGCGGTTCGACAATACCAATTTCTGATTTCCTGGATGGGCGAACCCTTTTCTTTGCCACGATTAGTTGAATTGGCACAAAAGCGTGGTCTTGACAGGCCGCATGCAACAATCAGCAAAATGATTCATGCATCGGTCATTCAGCCGGACGGCAAAGGATATTTTTTATGGCATGCCAGATAATGGTAATATAATCAAATAATACTGTAGATATGCGACTGACTTGTAACGCATATCTCATACTTATAAGGAAAAGTTATGGATGATATACTCAAACTATTTGCAGATTTTTGGTCAAATACCGGTTTTGCTCTGGCAGACTACAGATATATTATCATGATTGCTGTCGGATTAACTTTTATCTATTTGGGAATTGCCAAACATTACGAACCATTACTTCTGGTTCCCATTGGTTTTGGTATACTGATGGGCAATATTCCAGTTTTTAAGGGCCTTGGACTGGCCATCTATGAAAATAACAGTGTATTACACTATTTATATTTTGGTGTAACTTCAGGAGTGTACCCCCCATTAATATTTTTAGGCATTGGCGCCATGACAGACTTTTCAACCATGCTGGCACGTCCTACCTTAATGCTTTTGGGTGCAGCAGCCCAAATGGGTGTCTTTTTAACCTTTTTAGGTGCACTGGCTCTTGGTTTTGCGCCAAATGATGCCGCGTCTATTGGAATTATTGGAGGGGCAGATGGACCAACAGCAATTTTCTTATCTGCAAAACTAGCTCCTGGTTTGATCGGTCCCATTGCGATTGCCGCATATTCATATATGGCGCTTGTTCCGGTTATTCAACCCCCAATCATGCGATTATTAACATCCCGGGAAGAACGATTGATTAAAATGGAAGAAGCACGTGAAGTTTCCAAGCTTGAAAAGATCGTATTTCCGATTGTTGGTTTTTTACTTTGTTGCTTCCTGGCACCCGCCGCACTTCCATTATTGGGCATGCTCTTTTTTGGCAATTTGCTTAAAGAATGTATTGTTGCAGAACGTCTTGCTCAGACTGCCAGGACCGCCTTAATTGATATTGTTACCATTCTTCTGGGAATAACAGTGGGAGCCAGCACCCAGGGAGATGTTTTTCTTACAGGAAGTTCTGTAGGCATCTTTATATTAGGTGCAGCCTCTTTTGGGATTGCGACAGCATCAGGATTAATCTTTGCGAAGATTATCAATCTATTTTCCAAAGTAAAAATAAATCCACTGTTGGGTGCTGCGGGAGTATCTGCTGTGCCGGATTCTGCTCGTGTGGTTCAAATGGTTGGACAGGAGGAAGATCCCAGTAATTTTCTTTTGATGCATGCGATGGCACCGAATGTGTCGGGCGTGATTGGTTCGGCTATTGCTGCCGGAGTGCTTTGGAGTTTTATGAATTAGGCCATCCTGGTATCTCATCGGATTGGTTGTAATAGAAAAAATTATGGGTTACAAAGAAAAATACCGCAAAGCATTCACACGCGATGCGTGGAATGCATCAGGAACACTCTAAATTCCCCTAATCGGTTTGAATTGTCCGACTTGTCGAACTTACTCAATTAGGGGAAAAGATATGGAAATAAAAATGATTTGTCGTAACCTTAAATCTGAAATAATCACACTTGCAGGATAATAGTAATGCGATATATTTTGTATATACTTTTTTTCTTGCCTGTTCCATATCTTATCTGGGCGGATCAAGCCGATTCAACCATATCTGTATCCGATAATTACACACAGCATACCATAAACTATTCACAGCAAATGCCATTTGCATCCTTTAATATTGTATCAGCACCATCATCAATCGTTGGGACTTCTGTAAATACAGTGTATGGCCATCAGATTTTTTGGGTCTGCCCTGTTCCCAAAGAAAAGGCCATTGAAGATGGGCGTCCTTCCTGTGTGGTTTGTTTTTTCTATGGCGGTTCGCAAAAAGGAATTGAAAAAAAATTTTTTGAAGTTAGAGAGATTTTAAGCAAATCCCATGGGCCGGAATTAATAAATCAATTATGGGTCATACGTTTAAAAGGAAGTGACGACAAATATGCATTGATTTTTGAGCCTGAAAACGCACAACGAAATGATACGATAATAATCGCAAGAGAAATGGCCATGGCAATCAAAAAGGCCAAAAAGAAAAATACCAAAATCCGATTAGACAAATTTGCCACGCCCCTATGTTCGGATGTGATCAACAGTGAAATTCGTTATCAACCGCGTTCACCTTCCAACCCACCACAAGATAATGGCAACCTTGCAAAGATATTAGATCAATTGGATGATGCCCGATATTTTTTACAAGATCATGTCAATGGGAAACATACAGATCAGAATACAGTAATAATTGCCACCTATGATCGTGAAAATGACCGATTGATCCCAATAACCTGCCCCAAAGATGCCAAAGCATTTAAGGATAAAAAAAGCAATCTGGTCATTGTCAAGGAGTCTGGCACCGGCGTTGGCACCATGTATTATGTGGGAAATGCACCTGAAGCTTCTGATGCTATTGACAGCAAATTTTCTGTTCCAGCCATTGCATTTCCAGTTAAAATGCCTGGGATTGCAGACAAACCGCAACATGTTGTCAATACGCCGTTTAATCGAGATCTGGATACAGATGACATGGTCGAATATGGTCTGAAGTATGTCAAAGAAAAGGTGAATGAAGCCTTTCTTGAAATTGAATCATTGAATGTTTCCTCACGATTTGCCACAGGCAAGCCGGTTCATGAAGCACTTCCAAAACAAACCCGCACACTTGTCATGACCCTTTTGTTGATCGAACATATGGATTATGCCAATTATTGGCCATATCTTTTGTATCAGAAAAAGAAACGACATCGGATATTATTGGGAATAAATAAAACGTATGCAAAAAAATTGGAAAATCTAATGAATTCACAAATGCGAAAGGTATTGGTTAATTTGGCGGCAAATGAGGAACAGTCATATCATTATGCCATGAGCCGCTCAGGTGCTTATGGGCTGGTGCAAATGATCAAACCCACCTACGATTCATTACTGAAACTATACCCCAAAGCACAGCTAATTGATGATTTTTATGGCGGAATGCGTCACCATTCCAATGCCATCATGGCGCAATTACTGCACCTAGATTCTGAGTTGTTTACACTCAGTCAGGCAAAACCGCTTCAAAAAATTTTTCATCCTGACCATATCAATGAAAAATCAACCCTGGTTTTTGATTTGTTGGTTGCGGGTTACAATTTTTCGGCACCGCGATTGATGAACTTAATCAATCGAAAGGGACATGATCCGAAGAAATGGAAGAAAAGACTTCCCTGGGAAACACAACTGTATTTATTAAAGTCTCATTTTGTTAGACAAAAATTATACACGAATAAGGATTGATATGCTTTTCTCTGAAATGTTCAAAAAAAATGCTTAGGAATGCTCTGAAAATAAGTTCCCCATTTAAAAAAATGTTCATCGGGGTTTTTGTTCTGTAGAGACGTAGCATGCTACGTCTCTACGTGCCAATCGATTATATGTTAAAGATAAAAGGGGAAATTAATTTTCGAGCATTCCTTAAATTGACATGAATAATGTATTGTAATAAATAATTACATGATTTTCTGATTAATGTATTATTTATTAATCGTTTTTTAAAGAAATAGATAAGGAAAGGAAAAACAATTATGAAATCTTTTTGGATAATATTCATTGTGATCTTTATGCTCGTTATGCCAATGACAACGACAATGGCGGAAACAACATGCAAAAAAATCCGCTTTTCCGATGTTGGTTGGACAGATATTTCCGCAACAACAGCTCTGGCATCATATGTATTGAAAGCAATGGGGTATGCACCCAAAACATATTTACTGGCATTACCGGTTACATTTACCAGCTTAAAAAATAATGACATTGATATTTTTCTGGGACTTTGGATGCCAACCATGACAGCGGATATTTCCCCCTATTTTAAGGATCAAAGTATTGATTTGATTCATACCAACCTTAAAGGTGCCAAGTATACCCTGGCTGTTCCCATGTATGTTTATGATGCAGGGGTGAAATCTTTTGCGGATCTGAATAAATTTGCAAAAAAGTTCAAAAACGAAATATATGGCATTGAGGCTGGAAATGATGGGAATCGCTTGATTATTGATATGATCAATAAAAATGCCTTTGGTCTTGGAAAATGGTCAATTAGAGAATCCAGTGAACAGGGGATGCTGGGCCAGGTAGAACGCGCGGTTAAACGAAAAAAATGGATTGTTTTTTTAGGATGGGAACCGCATCCAATGAATTCTGATTTCGATATGGCCTACCTTTCTGGTGGTGATGATTATTTTGGTCCCAATTTTGGCGGTGCCATTGTTCAAACAGTTGCTCGCAAAGGATTTATCTCTGAGTGTCCCAATGTTGGCAGATTTATTAAAAATCTATCCTTTACGTTGAAAATGGAAAATGAAGTCATGAAACTGATTATCAACGAAGGCATGCAGCACGAAAAAGCAGCAAAGCATTGGTTAACAAATAATCCCCAGGTTCTAGACCAATGGTTGAGAGGGGTTACGACAATTGATGGTATCCCCGCCTTGCTTAAAGTAAAACAAACACTGAAGATGAAATAACAGGATATGATATGAATATTATTGACAATTATATCATGGCCCTGTTAGAAAAAAAAATCCCCATTGGTCATTGGGTGAAAGTATCGGTTGAATATATAACCGATCACTTTGCCGATCAATTCAATATGGTTTCAGATAATCTTGAAGCCTTTCTTCAATTGATCATTCAACTTCTGGCATTTATTCATCCCTTACTATTTATTGCTATCATTTGTACAATTGCATATGCCATTCATCGGAAACCCAGCATGGTAATAGGTGTTGCACTGGCATTATTGTTGATTTATAATCAGGGATATTGGAAAGAAACGCTGGAAACCTGTTCACTTGTCTTGGTTTCAACAGTCGTATCTGTTGTGCTGGGAATTCCCATTGGCATTGTTTCTGCACATCGCCCCATCGTTTTTACATGTATTCGTCCCTTTTTAGATCTCATGCAAACCATTCCAACCTTTGTATATTTGATTCCAACACTGATGCTGTTTGGTCTGGGAATGGTACCCGGCATGATATCAACAGTGATTTTTTCAATCCCTGCCCCCATTCGTCTGACATATTTAGGTATCAGCAGTGTTCCACAACAACTGATTGATGCTGGAAAATCATTTGGATCGTCCCCCTTTCAAATGCTTTACAAAGTAGAACTGCCCCATGCCATGCCAACCATTATGGCAGGTTTAACGCAATGCATTATGCTTTCATTATCAATGGTAGTTATTGCAGCACTTGTTGGTGCTGATGGCCTGGGAAAACCTGTTATTCGTGCTTTGAATACTGTTAATATTGCGCAAGGGTTTGAAGCAGGACTGGCAATTGTTGTCCTGGCGATTATTTTGGATCGCTTGTTAAAACAGCCGGGCAATAATGATTATAACGCTTAATTAAAAGGATAAACAATGTCAACCGCCATTCGCTTTGAAAATGTTGATGTCATTTTTGGCCCATCTCCGGAAAATGCACTGGATTTGATGGATCAAGGGAAGGATAAAGAAGATATTCTTTCTCAAACACAAAATATTGTTGCAGTGTCAGATGCCAGCTTTTCCATTAATGAAGGAGAAACCTGTGTTTTAATGGGATTGTCTGGTTCTGGAAAATCAACCTTACTCAGATGTTTGAATGGTCTGGTTCAATCAACACGGGGAAATGTTTTTGTTCGACATGGATTAAAAGACATCAATGTGGCCAATTGTGATCGAAAGGAACTTCACTTATTAAGGACGCAATGTGTTTCAATGGTATTTCAGCAATTTGCCCTGATGCCCTGGCGTACCATACGAGAAAATGTGGCTTATGGGCTTGAAATTGCTGGTCTTTCCAAAAAAGAACGTGATCAAATTGTTGAAGAAAAACTGTCTATGGTGCAACTCAGTGATTGGGCAGAACAGTATCCATCAGATCTTTCTGGTGGAATGCAACAACGCGTTGGCCTGGCCAGAGCGCTTGCCACTGATGCCGATATTCTTTTGATGGATGAACCCTTTTCAGCCCTTGACCCACTCATCCGAGAACATTTACAGGATGAACTCCTTCAACTTCAAAATGATTTAAAAAAGACAATCGTTTTTGTCAGCCATGATTTGGATGAAGCCTTAAAGCTGGGCTCGCGGATTGCAATTATGGAATCCGGCAACATCGTTCAGGTGGGAACACCTGAGGAAATTGTTTCTCATCCTTCCAACGAATATGTAAAAAAATTTGTCGCTTCAATGAATCCGCTAAAGGCACTTCGATGTTCGGCACTCATGCGATTTGTTAAAGATTTGCCATCAGTGAATGGTTCCAATATTAAAGCACTGGATCAGGAGCAGAGATATTTATGTTATCTTTCTGAAAATGGCGCTTTACAAAAAATTATGACTGATGGCATTTCACTTGAACCTGTCTTTTTTCAACAAAATCTGGATATATCATCAATATCTGATCAAACAATTGTTCTTGCAGATCTCAATACACCAATGCGAGCAGCGGTAGAGATGAACTATGCAACTGGTTTTCCTATGCCTGTTGTAGATCATAACAATAAATTGCTGGGTGTTGTTGGCGCACAGGAAATTTTTCGTGGTATTTTATCTTAAAAATATCACTGGATAAACAAATTCCCAATTTAACATTTAGGCATCAACAATTGTATTGAATTTTTCAGTTTCATTTTCTACATTTAATTACAAATGTTCATGAAGCAACAGTATAAAAAATATTACAAATGACCGAATTCCCAAAAAATCAGACTTAATAAAAAGTGTGGAACTCAGAACAAAAAACGTAAACGAACTTATGTCCGAAACCAAAACATTTGATTCCGAATGAAATATGATTTCATGTCAAAAAAATTATATTATTGAAAGATATAATTTTATATCAATCAATAAATTGAAATCACAAAATAAATAACTTGATAATTTTTTATCAATAGTGCATACTTTGTCGCATATTAATATAAAATGAAAAGCGCCTGAACAAAATAATTATTTTCAATCAGGCATGATCATCTTTTGCCGATACCGAAAAAATAACAGGTATTGCAAAAGAAAAAAATATGCATCAGGAAGACGCTTAATATGAGCTACAAAATTCTTATTAATGCGGCGGATCCAGAGGAATGCAGAATAGCAAAAATCACTGAAACAAACAAACTTGAAGAGTTTCAGACTGAAACCACTGCGCGTGAAATTACACGAGGAAATATTTACAAAGGTATTATCACGCGCGTGGAGCCCAGTCTTCAGGCGGTATTTGTAGATTATGGCGGCGCACGGAATGGTTTTTTACAGCGACATGAGATTCATAGTGATTATTTTCAGGACAATCCAACAGGCAAAAAAGGGATTGAAAACATGCTCTCAGAGAATCAGGAGCTTCTGGTTCAAATAACCAAAGATCCGATCATGAAAAAAGGAGCCATGCTGACAACCTATATTTCATTGCCTGGCAGACATCTGGTTTTGATGCCTGGAAGCAAAAATAGAGGGATTTCCAGAAAAATTGAAAATGAATCCGAGCGGTCACGTATAAAATCTTTAATGCATGCATTAAAGATTCCTGAAGATTTTGGCGTGATTGTTCGAACTGCTGGCGACAAATGCACGAAAACAGTTGTTGCCAAAGATTTAAAGAATCTTATGCGCATTTGGAAAACTATCAAAAAAAATGCCATGACACCCAATGCCCCTCTACTGCTGTACAAGGAACCGAATGCGGCAATTCGGTCGATTCGGGATTACTTTTCCGATGATGTGACTGAAATTCTTGTTGACAATGAAACAGTGTATCAGGAGGTGAAAGAATTTATCAATGTCATTTCACCCAGACACAAAAAAATTGTCAAATACTATACAGCGCCTGAACCCATTTTTTCAAAATATGAGGTTGAGGAACAAATTGAGTCTGTTTTTCAAGGACGCGTATCTCTTGCCAGTGGCGGATCGCTGGTTATTGACCAGACTGAAGCTCTGGTTGCTATTGATGTTAATTCCGGTAAATCCACCAAAGAAGGATCGGTTGAGAGTACTGCCTATAAAACAAATCTTGAAGCGGCTGAAATCATTGCCCTTCAGCTAAAATTAAGAGATTTAGGCGGTTTGATTGTTATTGATTTTATTGACATGAAAGAGACCAAGCACAAACTTGAGGTCGAACGTGTCATGAAAAATGCCCTGAAGAACGACAGGGCCCGCACAAAAGTTGGCAAAATTTCGCGATTTGGTTTGCTTGAAATGTCGCGACAACGTATCAATTCTACGATTGAATATGGAAGCCATATCAAATGTTCCCATTGCAAAGGCAAAGGGATGGTTCCATCTCCTGAATCTGATGCGTTAAATCTTTTGAGAAAAGTTCGTCACGCTGCATCCAAAAAAAATGCAAAAAAAATTAAGGGGGTTTTCCCAATGAATGTGGCGGACTATTTGTTGAATCGTAAACGAAAAGAAATTGTGGATCTGGAAATGCGACTTGACCTGGAAATCGAGATCGCAGGTGATCCTGAACTGATCCCTGGTGAGAGCAGAATCTCAAAGGTTGAATGATCTACAATTTGTAAGGAGGATATATGGATTTTAATAATGTTGATGGCATCATTGCGTACGCTATTGAAAAGGAAGTTGAAGCTGAAAAGTTTTATCTTGAAGCTGCCAGTGATGCTGATTTTACAGGTGCCAGGAAGTTGTTTGAAGACTTTGCCAGTGAAGAAAACAAGCATAAAATCAAGTTGGAAAATTTGGACAGGGAACAAATCAATTCCTTTGTTCCTGAAACAGTCCCTGATTTAAAAAGAAGTGATTATCTCGTTGATATGACCTACGAGAAAGGAATGGGCTTTGCTGATATTCTCAGACTGGCAATGAAACGTGAAGAAAAGGCCAACAGGCTGTATTTGGATCTTGCACAAAAAACAGATGAGGCAGATGTCAAAAAATTGTTCGAAAAACTAGCCCAGGAAGAATCCAAACATAAATATGGTTTGGAAAGCATGTATGATGACTACATGGCGAAAATGGGGGATTAATAAATTACTCATTTTATCATTATATCAATAAAATGATCGTGTAGAGACGTAGCATGCTACGTCTTACACGATCAATACACTCATTTTTTTTATTGGAAACATATTTCGGATATTCCTATTTAAAGGACTGTGGAAATTTTGGAACAAAATTTTTTGATCAAAATCAAAACAGCCAAATCATTAAGATTATTAAATATTTTAAAAGTATTCGTATATCGCATACAATGTAAAACAGGCTATTTTGAAAAGCGACTGCCCAAAAAAGAACTGTCAAATACCCCTTTATTTTACACGCCCACTCATTATTATTGTCCAGATATTTCAGAAATAAATTGCCAAAAAATTAACATGCGTGCCAGACAAATTCGTCAAGGCCATCTGACCTTTTTTTCTCACGTATCAATATATACTGGCATCCCCCCCAACTGGTTTTGTAATCCATTCAATAAAAAAATTCATCGTAAAAACAAATTACATTGGACGCTTGCCAATGATTCAGCCTTTGGAGATATCAAAATTATTTGGGAAATGTCCAGAATGGACTGGGCATTGGTGTTATCAAAGATGGTCGCTATTTCAGGCAATAATCAATACGTTAGATTATTGAACCACTGGCTGTCCAACTGGATTGATCATAATTTGCCGCAAACCGGCCCGAACTGGATATGTGCGCAGGAAACTGCCATTCGGCTGATTCAAATTTTATTGTGTGCCCAAATATTAAATCAAATGAAACCATTGCCCGCATTGATTGACTTTGTTGACACTCATTGCCAGAGAATCTTCTTGACACGCCATTACGCAAATGCCCAACAAAACAACCATGCCATCAGTGAAGCAGCCGGGCTTTTTATTGGCGGCTTGTGGCTTGATACCTTTTCACAATTACATCAAAAAGCAAAAAAATGGCAAACGAAAGGCCGACGAGATCTTGAATGGCTTGTGAATAAACTCATTGCAGATGATGGCAGTTTTGCACAGCATTCATTGAACTATCATCGATTATTGATCTCAACCCTGAATATGATCGAATATTTTCGTCAATTTTTTCATTCACCCGCTTTTTCAAAAAGATATTACAAAAAAGTAAGTGATGCCTTGTTCTTTCTGTATCAAATGGTCGATCCCAAAACCGGTAATGGTCCCAATTTGGGTGCCAATGATGGCGCGAGAGTCTACGCTCTTTCAGAAGTATCATACACAGACTATCGACCGGAAATTCAGTTGGGAGGCTGTTTGTTTCTAAAAAAAAAATTGTACGCTGATGAAGACAGTGATGAGCCAATAAAATGGCTTCAGTTTAATCCATCTCAGTATCCAGCCTTTTCAATCGAACGAAGGTCTTGTGTGTTTCCAGATGGTGGATATGTTACATTCAATGGTGAATTCGAAAAATCTGTACCCGCATGGGGGCTTATGCGATGTCCAAACGATTGTTATCGTCCCCATCACGCGGATGCATTTCACCTGGATTTATGGGTGAAAGGTATCAATGTGTTAAGGGATAGCGGTTCTTATAGCTATGACATATCTGATTCAATTCGTTCCAATTTTATCTCGTCTGCTGCACACAATACAGTCAGCTTTGATTCACATGATCAAATGCCTGTACTCAGTCGATTTTTATATGGTCAGTGGATAAAAGTGAGAGCTGTGCAACCCCTTTTAATGAATAATAAGAAAAAATTATCATGGTGTGGCGCTTACACAGATTATATGGGGTGTTATCATCAGCGACATCTATCGATTGATAAGAACAAGTGGCGCATTGTTGATACCTTCGCCAGGTTCAATCAAAATGCTATTGTTCGATGGCGATTGATGAAGGATCAATGGACACTGGATAATGACTGTCTGACTGGCAGCTTAATCTCGTTAAAGATATCGGCAAATGTCAATACCGGAATAAGGTTAACCGATGGTTTTGAATCTTTGTTCTATATGGATAAAACCAGGATTCCTGTGTTAGAAATATGTGTAAACCAATCACCTGCGATAGTAATCACTGAAATAACAGTGTGCCTTCGGTAAGCATGCTTGATTTGTACATAAAATCACAAGCCGCTTGCTAACGCGCGCGGCTCTGTTCACAAACATATTTACGAATCAGAGCCACGCGCGTTAGCAAGTGGCTTATGATTTTAGCAAAAAGTCAAGCAAGTTTGCCGAAAGGACTCAAATAACACGAATAAATAAGGAATAATGATAATGAACTCCCCCAATCCGATTAACGCAAATGGTTAATTTATATTCAACGCTTTCCTGAATGATGCTGAAATTGAACAAAATTTTGAAGGAATAAAAAAATGCTATTTTCAATAAATAGAAAACCAACAAAAACGATTCAAGTGGGACATGTTAAAGTGGGTGGAGATCACCCCATTACTGTACAATCCATGACGAACACAAAAACACAGGATATTGAGGCAACAGTTTCACAAATCCGAAGTCTGGAATCTGCTGGTTGTGAGATCATTCGTGTGGCTGTACCTGATATGGAAGCAGCACAGGCCATATCAAAAATAAAGAAACAAATCCAGATACCTCTCATTGCAGATATCCATTTTGATTATAAACTGGCCATTGCATCTGCGGAACATGGCGCTGATGCCCTCAGAATAAATCCAGGCAATATCGGAAATATGACATCTGTGCAAAAAGTGGTTCAGGCAGCCAGGCAATATCAACTGGCGATTCGGATTGGTGTGAACAGTGGATCGGTTGAATCGGATTTATTACAAAAATATGGTTCTCCCACTGCACAGGCCATGGTTGAAAGTGCATTTAGACATATTCAACTCATGCATTCCCTGGATTTTGAAAATTTTAAATTATCTATCAAAGCATCAGATGTTCAACGCACGCTTGATGCCTATCGCCTTTTGTCTGAACAAACAAATGCGCCGCTTCATGTGGGTGTTACTGAAGCAGGGACATTGATATCTGGTACTGTCAAATCTGCGCTGGGAATTGGCATGTTACTGGCGGAAGGTATTGGTGATACAATTCGCGTTTCACTGACGCGCGATCCACTGGAAGAAATTCGTGTGGCTTATGAAATTCTTCGTGCCTTGAATATCAGAAGACGTGGGCCTGAGATTATCTCATGTCCGACCTGCGGTCGAACTGAAATTCCCTTGTTTGAAATCGTTGATACTGTTGAAAAACGCTTACAACATGTTACAAAAGATATTAAGGTGGCCATTATGGGATGTATTGTCAATGGCCCTGGGGAAGCGAAAGAGGCGGATATTGGTATTGCTGGTGGTAATGGCACAGGGATTTTATTTAAAAAAGGAAAGGTCGTTAAAAAATTTCCTCAAGAACAACTGGTTCATGCTTTGATTGATGAAATTGAAAAGGATTAGGCATTATTCTCAGAAATTCTCTGACTTGTTAGAATTGTCGAATTGGAAAAAATATTTTTCGAGCATTCCTTATTGAAATCAAACAGCATCCGACAGGCCCGACATATCGGGCCTGTCGGATGAAAAATCTATGAAAAAGGATCCCGAATCATAATCGTCTGATCCCGCGCCGGCCCAACAGAAACCATCACAATTGGAATACCAGTTATGGCTTCAATTTTTTTCAAATAAAATCGTGTTGCTTCAGGCAAATCATCAAGTTTTCGAATATGGCTGATATCCTCTGACCAACCAGGGATTTTATCATAAATGGGTTCACAACCGGCAAGCACATTCAGATTTCCAGGAAAGCCTTCAATTGCTTGGCCTTGATAATTATAACCAATACAAAATTGTATTGATTCCAGACCTGTCAATACATCCAGTTTTGTGATCGCCAGACAGGTTAAACCATTCAAGATGGCAGCGTTTTTAATCAGCATTAAATCCAACCAGCCGCACCTTCGCCGCCGGCCAGTTGTTGCGCCAAACTCAGCACCTTTTTTCTGAATTTGATTACCAATATCATCCATTAATTCAGTTGGAAAAGGCCCCTGTCCAACACGTGTGGTATATGCTTTGACAATTCCCAGGATTTCATGAAGATCATTTGGGCCAACGCCCGCACCAATACTGGCATTGGCTGAAAGAGTAGAGGATGAAGTAACAAAGGGGTAAGTCCCATGATTGATATCTAAATGAGTACCCTGCGCTCCTTCAAACAGGATATTTTTTTCCATCAATTCTGATAGCGCAACAGAAACATTTTTTACATATGGTTTTAAGCGCTTTCCATATTCCTGGTATTCTTGAATCACTTGTTTTACATCACATGGCGTCATTTTGAGATAGTGTTCAATGTAATGATTCTTTTCCTTTACAATTTTTGTGATTGCTGTTTCCAATAAGGCTGAATCACAAAGTTCTACAAATCGAATACCAGTTCGTGCGGCTTTATCTTCATAGCACGGCCCAATCCCCCGTCCGGTCGTGCCAATTTTTGACTTGCCCATGAGTTGTTCCCGCCCAATATCAATTAATTTGTGGTGGGGCAAAATGACATGTGCGCGTTCACTGATATATAAATTTTCTGGCGAAATCTTAATCCCCTTTTTCTCAAAAAAATCAATTTCTTCCAGCAAAACATTGGGATCGACCACAAGGCCGTTTCCAATCATACAGGTTTTTCCTTGAAGTATACCTGATGGCAACAAATGGCTGATATATTGCTCTCCATTGACAACCATTGTATGACCGGCATTGTTTCCACCTTGAAATCGAACCACTGCATTTGCATTTTCAGCCAGCAGATCGACAATCTTTCCTTTACCTTCATCCCCCCATTGGGTTCCGATAACCACAAGACTTGACATTCAATAAACTCCTATACGTTGACCTGGAAAATAAAAATTTTCCAAAAAATGTTTTGATCCATTGGATACAGTAAGGTATGCTATATACTTTTTTTTTTCTGATGTCAAATTTATCTTTATGGGTGGGGACATGATCAAGAAGACAGCGAAGAAAATTCTCAATCAAGTGTTTGGTTATAAAGAATTCCGAAATCTTCAAGAACCTGTTATCGAAAATATTTGCAAAAAAAATGATACATTGGTAATCATGCCAACAGGTGGTGGCAAATCATTATGCTACCAGATACCGGCCCTGATGTTTGAAGGCCTCACAATCGTGGTGTCCCCCCTGATATCCTTGATGAAAGATCAGGTTGAACAATTGCGGGAGTTACGTGTGAATTGCGCCATCCTCAACAGCAGTCTTTCTTTTGATGATTACCGAAACAATATGGGAATGGTGGCGTCAGGCAGTGCCAGATTGCTTTACCTTGCGCCAGAAACTCTCTTAAAAGCCAATATCATAGATTTGCTCAACAAAGTTTCAGTGGATAGTCTGACCATTGATGAAGCCCATTGTATCTCCGAATGGGGACATGATTTCCGACCTGAATACCGGCAGTTAATCGCTGTTCGCAAACGTTTTCCCAATGCTGTTTGTGTGGCGCTTACTGCGACTGCAACCCGGCGTGTTCAGGAAGATATCAAAAAAAATCTAGGGTTTAAAGATGAAAATGAATTTATTGACAGTTATGATCGTAAAAATTTGTTCATTCGCATTGAACCCAAAATAAATACAATGGATCAGGCCATTCAATTTATTCGTCAGTTTCCGGGACAATCGGGCATTGTTTATTGTGCAACGAGAAAGCAGGTTGATGATTTATATACCATTCTTCAAAGCAAGCGTTATTCGGTAAAGCCTTATCATGCTGGCTTGTCTGAGGTGGATCGCAATCGCAATCAGGAATTGTTCATTCGGGATGACATTCAAATTATTGTGGCCACTGTCGCCTTTGGTATGGGCATTGATAAACCCAATGTGCGTTTTGTGCTTCATTTTGATATGCCCAAAAATATTGAAACCTATTATCAGGAAATTGGCCGTGCAGGAAGAGATGGGCTTCGGTCACATTGTCTGATGCTGCATGGTTGGGGTGACCGAAAAAAAATTGAGTATTTTATTAACCAAAAAAGTCCTGGCGAACAAAAAGTGGCAATGAAACATTTGTATGCCATCCAGTCTTTCGTTGATTCTCTAGAATGCCGAAGAATTCCATTGTTGGCTTATTTTGGAGAAAAATATGCGCATAAAAGCTGTGATATGTGTGATAACTGTGTAAAAGGCCCTGAAGCCAAACAAGATATTACAGTTCTGGCGCAAAAATTCTTATCCTGTGTCAAACGCACCGGAGAGCGATTTGGGACATACCATATAATCAGTGTATTACGCGGGTCCAAGGATCAAAAAGTCTTACGATTTAACCACCAAAAGCTTTCTACATATGGCATTGGTCTGGAACTCTCGCGAAAACAATGGAAAGATTTGTCTCATCAGTTAATTCAAAAAAAACTCATGGTGATGGATCGGGAGCATGGGTCGCTGCGTATTACTGACAAAGCCTGGAAAGTCTTTCGTGGTGAAGAAAACGTTTTGGGGCGTGTGTTGGATATCAAAGAGAATGAAAAGGAACCTGCAAAAACGAAAGAAACGCCATTAGAATATGATCTTACCCTGTTTGAAGCCCTTAGAATCAAACGAAAACAGCTTGCAGATGCTTCTGGAGTTCCACCCTATGTGATTTTTTCTGATAATACATTAATTGAAATGGCAACATTTTTTCCACAATCTCCAAAAAAATTACTGACAATTCATGGCGTTGGAGAAGTTCGTCTGGATAGATATGGCGATGATTTCTTGAAAATAATCAAGAAACATTGTCTGACCAATAATATTGCAGAAAGAAATAAATCAGGAATTTCGCAGCCACGAAAAAAAACAAACACGATCAGTGCAAAGTCAATAGAGATTGGCAAATTATTTAATAAGGGCCAGGCGATTTCATCCATCGCGAGGGCATTTGCAATCAAAGAAGGAACGGTTATTGATCATTTAAAAAAATGCGTATCAGGTGAGTTTGCCCTGGATACCAAACGACTCATTGCTGCATCGCACTTATCTACAGAAATGCAAAATCGTGTAATGGATTTATTTGAAACAATCGGCCATAATAAACTGAGACCGATATTTGATGAGTTGAATGGTGCGGTAAATTATAATGAATTAAATATCCTGCGTATGTATTATTATTATATGCGTTAAAGGTAGGATGAACAAAGGAAAAACAAACAATGATTTCAAAATGTGTACAAGAAATAACGCCATTTATTGTCATGGATGTTCTTGAACGTGCGGATGAAATGACCCATCAGGGGATTGATATCATTCATTTGGAAGTTGGCGAACCTGACTTTGATATTCCAAAATGTGTTAAAGATGCGATTTGTAAGGCGGTTCAGGATGGTCAAACATTTTACACCCATAGCCTTGGAATGATCGAATTACGTGAAGCTATTTGTCAGCATTATTCAAGCAACTATGGGGTATCGATTCATCCAGATCAGGTGTTGGTAACATCAGGCACATCACCTGCCATGCTCATATTATTTGCAACCATACTTGAAAAAGGGGATCAGGTTATTCTTTCTGATCCCCATTATGCCTGTTATCCAAACTTTATCAGATTTGTTAAGGGTGAACCATTGACCCTTCCGGTATATGAATCCGACCGGTATGAGTTTCAAATTGATCAAGTGAAGGAGGCAATCACCGAAAAAACGAAGGCCATATTTATTAACTCGCCATCAAATCCAACAGGTACGCTTTTATCAGAACAGTGTCAAAAAGAAATTGCCAGTTTGCCGCTTCATATCGTATCTGATGAGATTTATCATGGTCTGGTATATGAAGGCAAAGAACATTCCATACTTGAATATCGAGATGATGTTTTTGTTTTAAATGGCTTTTCCAAACTCTATGCCATGACAGGTCTTCGACTGGGCTATTTAATTGCGCCTAAAAAATACATGCGTCCCATGCAGATCTTGCAACAAAATTTTTTGATTTCTGCCAATTCAATCGCACAGATTGCAGGGATTGCTGCATTGAAAAATGCGGATGCCGATATTGTTAATATGAAAGCGATCTATAACGAACGAAGACTGTTTATGATTAAACGATTGCGTGAGATGGGATTTCAAATATCAGTTGAACCAACAGGCGCGTTTTATGTATTTGTAAATGCACGCCATCTGTCGCATGATTCGTATCAACTGGCATTTGATATTTTGGAAAAGGCGCATGTTGGGGTAACGCCTGGAATCGATTTTGGAAAAAATGCGGAAGGGTATCTTCGGTTCTCATATGCCAATTCGATTGAAAATATTGCGGTGGGAATGGAGCGGATTGAAAAATATCTTCAGACAATCAGGTGATTTTCGCATGGTATCTCAATTTTTTGTGCCTGGTCAGGGAAAATATTTTGTTTTCGGTTTGCGAGGATCAGATTAATCGTTCGCCCGGGTCAAAAAATCCCAACTAAAAAACAAATTCATGGTCCACCCGCACAATCACATCAATTGTTTTACCCTCAAAGCAGACCTTAGCAGTTAGCGGACGATCGACCCTTTCGACAAACCTGATCCGTGGAATGCCACTCAATGTATTGTTCAGTGTATATTTGAGGCAGGCATTCTGCCATCCACCGGTAAACACTATTTGTTTCAATCCGGAAAACTCCGTCAGCGCCATCCGCAAACGAAGGACCTGGGCATCAATGGAATCATCTTTAAAAACGGGTATAACGTGGAAATTTTTTTGCTGTTGAAATTCATTCAGGTATGCCGGAGGCGCTAAGGTTTCCTGGTCCAAATTGAGCAGATATACGATTACATGTTCTTTGAGGAGTATTCGGATCCGACATTTTAAACGTACCATGAAAATGTTCGCATTCTGGCCTGTTATCGGGCTGACACCAATGGCATATTCGTCCGGATGGACAATTACGTATGCAGTATGCTGGTTCAGGCATCTATGGATGGATTTTTTTTTCATTTACATTGCTTTGCGGTAGTAGAATTTACCAATATTTTCCAGGTCAAACTGCTTCATGATTTTCTGAATGGTGACAGAGTAGTCCAGACAAAAAAAACCGCCCGGATTGAGTGATCGGTAGAATTGGTGCAAAATTTTTTCCTGGGTAAATTCATCAAAGTAAAAGAGTACATTTTTACAAAAAAGGGCATCAAAGCCGACATAGCGATTATTAGATAAAATATCAAGTAAGTTCAGTTCATGAAATACCACCATTTTCCTGAGCTCCGCTCCCACCAGATAACCGGCTTGATTTTTAATGAAATACTGTGGAAGATATTCGGCCGGCACGGACCGCTGGGCCTCTTCAGAATACTGACCGATTCGGCAATAATCTATTGCTTGCGGATCAATATCGGTTCCCAGTACCTGACAGCTCAAGCGTTTATTTCCAATCATGGTAGATAAAATAATGGCCAGTGTATATGCTTCTTCACCTGTAGAACAACCTGCGGACCAGATGCGGATAGTGGGGTTTCCTAATTGTATTTTTGCGGATTCGATCTCTGGTAGGCATACTTCGGCAAAATAGGCCAATTGATCGAAATCTCTGAAAAAAAAGGTTTCATGGTTAATAAAAAAGCGCATCAAACGATCAAATTCAGATGAATCCGACTGGTTTGCTATCAGTTCAATATAGTCAAAGGGATCAATGACCCGCTTACGAATTTGAATGTTAATCCAACGCCTCATGGACAGTCGTTCATTCCTTGTAATGACAATTCCTGTTCTGGTTTGAATAATGGCGCAGATTTCTGCGAGTTCATCTGTTCCGAAGATATCGTTCATTGTTACCTTTTTATATCAATATCATAAAATACGATAAGAATTTTATTTATCAATGATTTGGTAATTATTTCAAAAAAAAATATTGATTTCCTATATTAATATCATACAAATGAAATTTAAGCGATATGAAAAAATATTTATAAGGGGACGTTTAAGTCAAAAAGGGGGACGTCTATGATTTTATGCTTTTATCGGCAAGAAGTTGAAAGAAAAGCATAAAATCATAGACGTCCCCTTTTTCCCTAAATAGAAGCGTAATTTAATGTCATACAATTATTCAGGCGATCTTCGATTTTTTCTTTATGGGGAATTGAATATTTCTTTACATGTTTTAACAGCCTTTCCAGGTTGACATCTGTTTGTGTATCGACTGCCTCCCTGATGAAAGCGATATCACGCATATAATAGCCAACGATCTGCATATAAAATCGTGTGATAAAATCATGATAAAATTCCTTTCCGCTTCGGGGACCTTCTATAAATTCATAATAAAAAGGGATTAACCCTTTGTTTTCGCTATAGATGATATTATACAGACGTTCAAGAATAAGGCTTTTGCCAATTTTGCGCCGGCCAAGAAATGCGATACTGCGACTGATCTTTTTGAGGATGTTGTCCGCCCATTGATACAGAAATTCTAGTTCTTTAATTCGACCGATAAAATTTTCAGGTTTGCCCACACGCTCTTCGATCGCAAATTCAATACCTTCCAAGAGCCATCTGTTGTTTTTGTCGTGATTCAGCAATTTTTTCATTATTTATATTCCTCCTGAATTATATAATAAATTGTAGGCTTATTAGCAATCATCAGACGAAATCGGGCACTTTTATGGACACTTTTTAAAATTCAGTGTGGACACTTTTTAAGCTTGAAATTGTTCTTCTAATTTCAAGAAAATTGATTTTTGATACCACCACATAACTTTGTTCTTACCTTTTTCTTTCAAATTTTGCAACATTTTCGATACATCATTGTGGAGTTTGTCGTCAGAAGATACATCAAGACTTGCCGATAAAAGCATAAAAGCATAGACGTCCCCTTTTCGTCCCCTTTTACTCCTTCCTTTTTTGGTTCAATAAAAAAAGGGCATCATTATAATTTTTTGAGTCTATATATTTCCAATTATAGCTATTGCATACAGATTTATTAAGTTTTTTATGAAGTTTAAAAAGATTGCTTGATGGCTCATAGAAAAAATCATTATAAAATTTCGTTATTGTACATTTTCTGCTTATAGCTTCTTTTAATCGAAAATTATCAAGTTCTTTCGTTATTATTCTAACCTTTTCTTTTTGAACCTCAGATACATTTTCAGGAAAAGGAAAGGTTTCAAAACAGGTGGTATTTGTGTAGCGAGTATCTGCCTTTAGTGTCGAACTTTGAGCCAAAACCCAATCTAAATGGATCTTAGAGTTTAATATACCAAGAATAAAAAAATCATCACTTGCGATTACCATATTAGCCTCGCAAGGCAATATTGAAATATCAATAGCACGAAAACACGTATATTTGGCAATTTTAGGAAGGCAAAAATAACATTTTAATCCCTTCAACGCCTTTCTCATCCCAGGTCTTTTCTCTCCGAATTTCCACCAATTTACTTTTCTTGATTTCCTTTTATTTGTTTCCCTTATCGGTTTTATATATTGTTTTGCATGTTCAAATGGCAAATTGTATTTACTCGCTTCTTCCAGAGGCATATCATTGAAATCAATAACCCAGTCAAGTTCAATACCAGGTGTTACCAAAGATTTGCCATCAATCATCGGCTTAAGAATATTTTTGTTTTGATTATCAGTTTCTATCCATTGCTTTGCTGTTTCAGCAGAGATAATAAATCCTTTTCCAGCTAATTGACACCCTTCAAATGATTTTCCTAAATTCTCTTTTAAACGCTTTACCATTGTATAATCTGACTCTGATTTTAAACTTGAATTGATAGTTTTTACTTTTTTTTCGTCAAGAATCAACTCTTTTGGGACATCATTTTTTGTTTTTACCCAGTTAACAATGCTTACATGAACATTTGCTGTTCCGCTCCATACCTGCGTTGAAATAGCATTGGTTATAAGTCCCTTACGTTTTGTTATATACTCAAGACTTGCTTTTCTGGTCACTCCTTGAGCTATTAAATTCGTACCGACAAAACCCATCCTTTTTGCCTGACTGTCATGTGCTTTCTGAAACCAAAAAACGCAATAATCCGGTTGACCTTTTGTGTCAGGATATGCCGAATAAACTTTTTTTGCATAATCATCTCCTCTTTCTGTTCTGAGATATTTACCACCAAGAAATGGTGGATTTCCTATAATATAGTCAGATTTTACCCAATCACAGAAAAGTGCATCCTGAACGATAATATTTTTGTCGAGATCATCAAAAGGAAGTGTTTTATCTACAAAATTAAGTGTTAACTGATTCGTATTAATAAATTTTTTAAACATATCATTAAATATTTTTTTACCAAATGATAATGTAATTTTAGCAAGATCAACAGCAAAAGGGTTCATATCCATCCCATAAAATTGTTTCAAACTTACAATTGAATGAATATCTTGAATCTTATATTTTGAAAAATTTTCTTGAATTTTGGAAAGAATCTCAAGTTCAAGATTTTTTAGTTCTCTTAAAGCAATATACAAAAAATTTCCACTACCACAAGCCGGGTCTAATATTTTGATATCCCCAAGTTCTTTCCTCAATTTCGTTAAACGACCCAATGTTGATGCCTTTTTGATTTTTTCAAAAAAAGGGTGCATAATTGTTGGTCTTACTATCTTCATAATATCTTTTTCATAGGTGTAATGCGCTCCGGTTGCATGTTTCTCAATATTATCCATGCTGTATTCAAAAATATTACCAAAAATTGCTGGTTCGATCTTGCACCAATCAAATTTGGCTGTTTCTTCTAACCAGTAAAGTTCTTCATTGTTTAACTCAATAACATCAATTTTTTTGAATATCCCACCATTGAAATAATTGACCCCTTTAAATCTCCCGAATTTAGCTGTTTGTGGAGTGTTCATCTGATTGAAAAGTGAATGAAACAAATCAAAACAAAGTTGATTTTTCCGGCAATCCCGAACAAGTTCCAAAAAATAATCGGCTATGGGAAATAATCCTATATCCTCTGAAAAAAGACATACAAGCAGTTGAAGGGTAAACCTTTGGACTTTTATTTTATGTTCCCCTCTGTCAATCAACGAATGATATATTTTTAAAAGTTTTTTTACAGCTTCTGAGGTAACTCTTTCAACATTGTTATCAAATACAGGCTCTAGAGGTTCTTTTGACAGAAAAGATAGAGATCTCCATCTTTTTTTGAGATCATCAATATTAATTTTATCTAAAGGTGCATCTTGCATGAACCAGTTGAAAATCCAAAACTGATCAAAGTTGCACAATATAACAAAAGGGGTTTTCTCATCTTTGTAACTATTGTTCCAATATTCTCTTGCTTGAAGGATATGGCTTTGAAGTTCGATTCCTTTTGATTTCATTTCAATGATAACCTTCCCAGGAATCAACAGATCTTCAAATTTTGTTTTTCTACCAATCTTTATTCGTTTTTCAAATTTTCCACCGGCATCATGACAATCTGAATAACCAAATATTTGTATCAGCCTGTTCAGAAATGTCTGAGACGCTCCTTTTTCATATCCTTCCAATTTTTTTGTGAATATTAAAAAATTTTCAATTCTTTCATTGATATTTTCTGTAGATGTCATAATAATCTTTCTATTTTTTTAGTCAATGTAAAAACATTGGAACTATTAAGGTCCAGATGTAAGGAAATTAGTTATAAGAATACAAAACAAAAATCAACACCTGTTTACAAAAAATGATACAAAAGGTATCTATCGTATAGTAAAAAGTGTAAAAAGGGGACGTCTATGATTTTATGCTTTTCTTTGAAAGTTTCAACCGCTTGCCGATAAAAGCATAAAAGCATAGGCGTCCCCTTTTCTTCCCCTACATTGGTTTCGGACATTGGTTTGATTTCAATTTTTGTTCGAGGCAACATTTTTCCCTAACTTGTACATACGCCCATTCCTAAATTGACGTTTCACTTGATTAATTTCAAAAATGTGATATACGATAAAATCATAAATAACTTCAAATTGTTATAAAAAGGAATATTATGAAAAATAATAAATCAATGATCATGAAAAATACATCCCAATTACATCCCAATAACAGCGTGTTTGGCGTAAGTGGCAGTCCAAGAGTCAATGGAAACTCAGATGCTATCCTAAAACAAATACTTATCGGCGTATCTCAGGAAAACGTCCCATTTGAATACCAAAACTTAACAAAGATACAATTTCAAGGATGTATCGGGTGTGAGCAGTGCAGAAATGATAAAATTTGCACTGGCATAATTGATGGGATGTCCATTGTTTACAATAATATCATTACATCAAAAGGTTTAATTCTGGTCTCCCCAACTCACAATTACAATATAACTTCATGGATGAAAGCATTTATTGATCGAATGTACTGTTTCTATAATTTTACAAACGATATTCCACGACAATGGTCCAGTCAATTGTCCAATCAAAACCGAAAACTGGTACTTGCTGCTATCTGTGAACAGGAATCTAATGAAGATATGGGGTTTACCCTTGAAGCCATGAAGAAACCTTTGCAGGCACTTGGCTATGAAGTGGTTGATGAAATATCTGTCTATAAAATATTTGCGAAAGCTAAAGTCAAGGAAGATCACAGTGCGATGGAACAAGCGAGACTCGCAGGTGTGCGACTGGCAAAAGCGGTGAATCATTCATAAATTCTCAACATCTTCTGAACAAGGATGAGGTGCCCAAAAAGCAAAAAGGAAAAACAATAAAAGTAATAACTTACTAAAACCAAGACCAAACAAAGAATGTAAAAACGCCCAGCTTTTTGGGTCACCTCGATCCAGATATTGTATTTTGAATTAAAACAACTATTTATCCTTGTATTGTTAAACAATCTTTAATCATAATGAGTCAAGAGTAGACTTGACCCCCTTTACTTTATATCTTTTTATTGTTATATTGTACTGATTGACCCCTTTACTGACTACTTTATCATCAATTCAAGACGATTAAAAGCCTCCACTAAACCTGGCGTCATAGCACCACCTAGTGCACCACCTAATGCACCAATAGTTATATTTTTTATAGCCTCTAATGTACTTTTCATTAGAACAGAATTTTTTTTATTTGAATTGGCATAGTTTTCTAAATTTTCAAATTGGGTGTCAATAGCTTCTCTATCAGTCTGATCTATATTTATTTTAGATATTTCATCTTTAAGATTGTTAATTTCTGTTAACAGTTCATTGTTGGTTACATGATTCATGTTTGTTTGCTTGACAGTAGCATGATCCTTTGCAAACACGATGTTTTTATTATTACTAAAGTTAAGGTCTCTCATTGTTATTAACCTTTCAATTTGTAAATGTGTTGCATTTATTATTTGTGGCTGATTAATTAATTTTTCATTAATTTCATTCAATATTTTTTTCTCATTTTCTAATACTTTTATTTTTGTTTCGAATTCTTGTTTTATTTGTCTTTCTATTTTTTTTATATCATGCTTATTAATTAATGTAAAAATGGCTTTTGGTTGTCCTCTTGAATGAAAGCTGTCTAATCTTAGCTCTATTTCTGGGCGTTGCTCATTTATTGCGCGTACAAGTTGATCCATTATAAATGCATCTATCGGTGTAAAACCATTTTCAAATATATATTCAAATGTAGGTAACTGTTGGTATAACTCTTCAAATTCTCCTTTTCTGAAACTCCCTTCCTTAGGAAATCGAATTTTTCTTTTTTGATCATTATAAAAATAATCACATTTAATACCGTTTATAACCCAATCGTCACGAGCTGTTCCATAAAGATAAACAGCTGTAATGTTAGCATTTGTTAAATTTGTGTTTTGTGTTTATAAGATCAGCACTTATTAGATTTGCTCCTATTAAATTAGCTCCAGTAAAATCAGCTCCAGCAAGATTCGCTTCATTGAAATTAGATTCAAAAAGATTAGCTTCACTAAAATCAACTTCTTTAAGATCAAATCCACTGAAATTAACACTGCTTAGATTGGCTCCTCTGAGATTAGTTCCTGCAAGCTTAGCATCTCTTAAATAAACGCCTCTAAGATCAGCATCTTTGAGATCAACATTTCTGAGATCAACTCCACTGAGATCAACTCCTCTTAGATTAGCTCTACAGAGATTAGTTCCTACGAGCTTAGCTCCTCTTAGGTTAGCTCCACAGAGATTTTTAAATCCATTTCTTATACGATCAACTAATTGTTCTTTGGAATATTTACCATTTTTATCTAAACCCTTTTCTATCCATTCAGGTATATTTTTTGTATTTTCAAAGTTGGCTCCTTCGAGGTTAAGTCTACTGAGATCAACTTTACTAAGCTTAGCTCCTCTGAGATTAACTTCTTTGAGATTAGCATTTCTGAGATCAGCTCCACTGAGATCAGCATCACTTAGATCAGTTCCTCCTATTTTAGCATCACTGAGATCTGTTCCACTGAGTTTAGCTCCACTGAGATTAATTCCTACGAGTTTAGCTCCTCTGAGATTAGCTCCACAGAGATTTTTAAATCCATTTCTTATACTATCAATTAATTGTTCTTTAAAATATATTCCATTTTTATCCAAAGACTTTTCTACCCATTCAGGTATATTTTTTGTATTTTTAAAGTAGGCACCTTCGAAATTAACACTACTGAGATGAGCACCACTAAGATTTGCTCCTCCAAGATTAGCTTCTCTTAAATTCGCTCTACTGAGATCAGTTTCACTGAGATCAGCTCCACTTAGAACAACTTCTCCAAGATTGGCATTTCTTAGATTCGCACCTTTTAGATCAGCACCTCCAAGGTTGGCATCTCTCAGATCAGCTCCTCTTATATCAGCACCTTTTAGATCAGCACCTCCAAGATTGGCATCTCTCAGATCAGCCCCTCTTATAATAACTCCACTGAGATTAGCTTCTCCAAGATTAGCATCTCTTAGATCAACACTTCTAATATTCACCCCACTGAGATCAACTTCTCCAAGATTGGCATCTCTTAAATCAGCTCCTCTGATATCAACTCCTTTGAAGTTAGCTTCTTTTAGATCAGCTTTTTTGAGATTAGCTTCTCTTAGATTAGCTCCACTGAGATTTTTAAATCCATTTTTTATACTATCAATTAATTGTTTTCTAGAATATTGTCCATTTTCATCTAAACCCTTTTCTATCCATTCAGGTATATTTTTGGTATTTTTAAAGTAGGTTCCTTCGAGATTAAGTCTACTAAGATCAACTTCACAAAGCTTAGATCCACTGAGATTAGCTTCCCTGAGATCGACTCCACCGAGAACAGCTCTCGTGAGGTCAACTCCATTTAGATCAGCTTTATTTAGAGCAAATCCAGTGAGATCAGCATCACTGAAATCAATATTTACATTTAGATTTGTCTCTCTCCACTTGTTCCAACTATCAACACCTTGTTTGAGTATTTCTAATTGTTCAGGATTAGCCATTATTTATAGCCTTACCTTAATACCATGTAATATGAATGAATTATTTGGTTTTTGTGTTAGTATCTCAAAACAAATAAACTACAAATTGTTGCATTAAAATGAAAATTTTTAGCGTTTGGTCAAGGATAAAATATCGGGTAGGTCAGGGGCTTCACAGCCCCTTTCCCCCCTAAGAACCGAACATGCGACTTTCGCAGCATAACGGCTCAAGCATTTCAAAAATCACCCTTGTGGAATGATCCGGCGATTAACAAC
>Ga0272440_1000431_pt1 | contig 35508 bp, 25 predicted proteins | sample SSMMMBAug17_FD_192440 | JGI IMG/M metagenome (GOLD analysis project Ga0272440, IMG submission 192440) | Marine sediment archaeal communities from Little Sippewissett salt marsh, Falmouth, MA, United States - SSM-MMB-Aug17 | ecosystem: Environmental > Aquatic > Marine > Wetlands > Sediment ... | reverse complement strand
TAAGACTACAGCTGCACAAATTAGATTATCATTTCGATGGGGATAAGATTTTGAAATCCACAATCTTGTTTCATCTTTGTATTTTGTTTTGCCGGTTTCAACCAAATCAATAATTAAATCAATTGATGCTTCTAAGTAAATTGTACTTTGCGAATTTATTTCAGAGCAAAATTGAAGTATAATAACAATATCTTCGAGATTAGTAAAACCATCATTATTCAAATCTCCGATAACATTAGTAAAGAAATCAAGAGGATCTATTAAAACAGTTGACCAAACAGAATCAGCAACAATAATTGGTATTTCAACCGGTGTTACTGAAACATAATTTATATCCACTTTATCAATGCTTGTTTTCCATATAGAATCAGTAGTGACTAATGGTATTTCAGCCGGGGTTACTGACACCAAATTGATATCCGGTTTTTCAATACTTGTTTTCCAAATAGAATCAGCAACAACAATTGGAATTACAACAGGTGTTACTGAAACATAATTGATATCCGGTTTTTCAATACTTGTTTTCCAAATAGAACCAGCAACAACAATTGGAATTAAAACAGGTGTTACTGAAACATAATTGATATCCGGTTTTTCGATGATGGTTTTCCATACATAATCAGCAGTGACAACTGGTATTAAATGTTGATTGTGCCCCTGTCAAAAACAATACTAAATATAGTAATGCCAGACTTTCAATTAAAAAGCCAAGACACGCCAACGACATAATACATATTTCGCCCAATTTAATTTTACGAATCAATCCTGATTTTTCATATTTATCTGATAATTGGCCGGATGATGCTGAAAAAAGAAAAAAGGGAAGTATAAACAATCCAGCACCCAAATTGATCATCATATTGGGGTTAAAATATAATTTTTCCAGACTGTAAAAAGAAACATAAATAATTAAAGCATTTTTATAAACATTATCATTAAAGGCTGTAAAAAATTGTGTCCAGAAAAAGCCTGAGAATCGACGTGATAATAATAATGTCCATTGATTGACATTTTTTTCAGGAATATCCATAATTTTTCCCTGGATAAAGGTGATGATTGTAAAACAGTTAATTGGCATCTTTTAACTGATTTTTCAGAAAGCCTCTGAAATCATGATAATCCTTTTCAAAGATTTGAAAAATTTTTTGAACATTTCTCTCAGACTGATCGGCTGCTTCAGACTCAAAATCTATACATTGAGAACTTAATCGACTGTTACCAAAAATATTGATAATTGATTTCAAGGCATGGACATTTTCAGATATTTTGACAAAATCCAATTTTTCCACAGCATTTTTTAAAGATTCAAAAAGTATCGTACTTTCTTTAAGAGATAATTGTATCAATTCATAGAAATTATCCTTCAGGTCATTTTTTAATTCCTGAATAAGATCCTGGTCAAAATATTTTTGCATCGGGGATTCTTTTGAACCTAATGGCTGTTCATATGTGTCGTTTCCAAAGATATGTTTATCAAGTATTTGTATAATATTGTCCAGTTTAAATGGTTTGGTGCAATAGTCATCAAAGCCCGATTGAAGATAACTTTCACGCCTTCCAATAAACGCATCGGCTGTTAATGCAACAATGATAGGCTGTCTGTCTTTATCCAATATTTCACGAATGCGTCTGGTGGCTTTTATACCATCCATTTTGGGCATCATAATATCCATGAAAATTAAGTCATAGTTTTTTGTATTAACGCGGTCTATAGCTTCCAGACCATTGACTGCAAAATTAAATGGACATCCCAATTTTTCAATATAATACTTGAAAACTTTTCGATTAGAGGAATTATCTTCAACCAACAATATTTCCAGTTTAGAATAATCTGTTGGGTGAGATATTGAAAGAGCATTTGCTGTTTCATTTTTTTCAAGTAATAAATGCTCACTTTCAGGCAATTCTAAATAGAAGTAAAAGCTAGTGCCCCGATTGATTTGGGATTCCAGCCAGATTTTACCATTCATTATTTTGGCAAGCTGATAACTAATTGACAATCCCAGGCCGGTTCCCTGAAAATTTTGTTGACTGACATTCACCTGCGTAAAATTTTGAAAAATGTACTCATGCTGGTCTTCTGGAATACCAGGGCCAGTATCCTTAATTTCAAATAATATCCCCACATTTTCTGATTCTGTTTTTTTCAGTTGAACAATGATTTCAACTGAGCCATCATCAGTAAATTTGATCGCATTTCCAATAAGGTTAAACAAAATTTGTCGAATTCGAATCGGGTCACTTTTATACACGCGGTGCATCTCTTCAGGAATTTGATATGAAAAGCGAATATTTTTTTCTTGTGCTTTTGGCAATAGCAGCTGGTAGATATCTTCAAGCAAGGATTTCAGATCAAATGGCCGTATATGAAATTCAAGTTTGCCAGCTTCAATTTTTGAAATGTCTAAAATATCGTTGATAATGGTTAACAGCATTTCTCCACTGTTTTTCAATGTGTGTAAATATTCTTTTTGATCTGCGGAAACCTCTGTTCCGAGCAGCAAATCTGTCATGCCCAATACAGCATTCATGGGGGTTCGGATTTCATGACTCATTCGGGCCAGGAATTGAGATTTAAATGTGGACGATTGTTCAGCGGTTTGTCTTGCCTGTCGTAATCTTTCTTCCATTTGCTTTCGATCAGTAATGTCAATTCCAAGTCCGAGGACTGCGGCTTCTTTGTTGCCACTCTGAAATGGATAATAATACATGGCAAAGCATTTACCTGATTTTGTCGTCCATTCCTTTGTCTGTTTTTTTCCTGTCTCGATTACTTTTTTCATAAGGCAATCATCACATTGCTTGGTAACGCAAGGCATGATTTCAAAGCAGTAAGAAGAGTTATTGTCTCCAATAAATTTTATGAAATATTGATTGGCATAAGAAATGGTACGATCCTGATGAATGATAAAAACAATCGCTGGCAGATTTTCCAACAGATAATTGACCCTTTTCTGTTCATTTCTAAGTAAATTTTCGGTTCGTTTGTGGGATAGTACTTCCTGTTCAAGTATCTTATTTAAAGACTTTAAATTTGCATTACTACGTTCAATTTCTTGTCTGCTCTTTTTTACAGATTCTTCTAATTGTGCTTGTTTACTCTTTTGAGCAGTAATATCCGAGACATGAAAAAGAATATATCCTGGCGGAAAAAAGACCCAACTGGCATCCAAATACTTTTGCTCACCAGTCGTTCGTAAAGATAAATAAAACTGTTTTCGAACACCATGCAGATTTTTTCGACACTGATTCATCCATTCCAGGATTTGTGGCTCATCAAAATAAATATCTGATGCTTTATGTCCGAGCAAATCTTGTATTTTGGGACCGGAAAATTTTAAGGCTGCCTGATTGATATCAATCAGGATCATATCATTATCTATGATTTTCCAGATATAAGTGGGCAGCGGAAATAAATAGAATTGTAAAATAAATCGGTCATCTTTTTCATTATTGGTTTCGTTGGCAATATTTCTGGAGGCGATTTCTTGTGCGAGTTGCGAGGCTAATTCTCCTTTTTGATGTTTCATTTTTTGAATTATGGCTGAAGATGTATTCGAATTTTGATATTGAGATACTGAATGTGAATTCATTTCAATCTCCTCAATCATCAAACACCTTTTTGAAGATTGTATCAACATATTTAAGATGATAGTTGATATCGAAAATTTCCCTGATTTTATTTTCAGTCAGATAATTTAAAATCTCTTTTTCTTGTAGAACAATATCCATAAATGCTTTCTGTGAATGCCAGGTATCCATTGCGGGTTTTTGAACCATCCGATACGCATCCTCGCGCGTTACGCCTTGAGAAATAAGATTTAGCATCAATTGTTGAGAAAAAATTAAACCGCGCGATTTTTCCAAATTTTTTTGCATGTTATCAGGATAAACCATTAAATTTGTCATGATTCGGGTTAGACGATGGAGCATGTAATCAATGAGTATGGTGCTGTCAGGGGCAATCACACGCTCAACTGATGAATGGCTAATATCTCGCTCATGCCACAAGGCCACATTTTCAAATGCTGCCATGGCATTACTTCGAATCAAACGTGCCAGGCCAGACATGTTTTCACTGCCAACCGGATTGCGTTTATGGGGCATTGCTGATGAGCCTTTTTGTCCTTTGGCAAAATGCTCTTCAACTTCAAGAACTTCTGTGCGTTGTAGATGACGAATTTCCACTGCAATTTTTTCAATTGTTGCGGCCAAGATTGCCAGCGTTGAAAAATATTCGGCATATCGATCTCGCTGAATAACCTGTGTTGAAGCCTTGACTGATATCAGGCCCAATTTTTCACATACCATTGTTTCAACTTTTGGCGGGATATTGGCATATGTTCCCACTGCACCAGATAACATCCCCACAGCGATATTGTTTAAGGCACTTGTCAGACGCCTGCGATTGCGGCTCATTTCATCATACCAAACTGCCAACTTGAGCCCAAAAGTTATTGGTTCTGCATGTATGCCATGTGAGCGGCCAATCATCACTGTATTTTTGTGTTCATATGCCTGATCTTTAATCGCTTTCATCAGGGCGTCACATCCCGCAAGAATCATTTCAGATGCCTGTTTCAATCGAATGGCCATACTGGTATCAAGCACATCAGAAGAGGTCATCCCCATATGTATGTAACGAGAATCAGGGCCGACATGTTCGGCTATATTTGTTAAAAATGCAATCACATCATGTCGGGTTTCCTGTTCGATTTCCTCAATGCGAGCGACTGAAAATTTTGCTCGAGATTTGATACGTTCCATTGCATCAGTGGGAATCATTTCATAATGCGCCATGGCTTCACATGCCGCAATTTCTACTTCAAGCCATGTCTGATATTTATTCTCTTCTGACCAGATTTGTCCCATTTGCGGGCGTGTATATCGTTCAATCATCGGTTCATTCTCCTTATTGATAAATTGCTTCCTGCGGTGATTCAATGACAGAAATTGCCGAACGATCAACATGCAGGGGATCAATTTCAATATAAATAGTGCCCAACAACAGGCTTTCACGTTCGATATTCAAACGAAAGCGTTGTTTTTGATGAGATTTTGTAAATTGTGTCAGGGCATTCCAATCAATGGCTCTATAGGGGCGAACCAATAGGCGTGGGGAATTTTCGCCATTAATAAAAAATTGCACGCCCTTATTTTTTTGAATATTGGTTTTGCAATCAATCAACTCAACAAATGCTTTTTCTCCTGCAAAAATGGTTTCTCCAGGTGAGAAGCATCGCTTATCATTTTTATTGACCTTAAAAACAACATAAGACAGGATCGGATCTGCCAATTCAAAAAATAATTCGCCAATCTTTTGCCCATTGAAACTTGGTACCGCATGATAAATGCGTCCTTCCTTGTTTAATGAATACTTTTTTTGCAAATCACAGTCTGTCCGAATGACAAATCCACGATCTTCACCGCTGTTATTTTTAGGCGTTGGCACAAATCCTTTAAAATTAAATGTAATATCGCTGGATTCATATATACTTGAGATAATTTCAACAAGTTCAATGGTATCTCCTTTTACAATCGGAATCCGCTCATAATTATTGTAGTATCCGGATATGCCATTGATTTTAACCCAGTAAAACAATATGTCTGATCGTTGTGTTTGTGACAGTTCGGTTTTTATCAGTCGGGTACGTTTTCCACCAATTGCAATATTGACACTGCCACAATGATAGTGATCCTTTCTTACATTTATCCTGGTTTTTTTATTAATTTGGATTCGTTTTCGCACATCATTTACAGTTCCATATCCCAGAACATCCGCAACAGTTCCTCTGTCGTAATTGCTTTCCACATGTGTAATCATGATCGTGTCACCTTTATCCACATGAAGGGTCTGGCCATCTGCAACAACAACAGGCATGTCATTGTTTACAGAGATGATCAGATGTTTCAGTTTTGGGGGGTCAATTTTGACAGCCGGCGTTTCAGGAATAATGTCAAGGTATTTCATGAATGCATTGATTGCCAGATTATGGTGGAAGACTTTTTGTTCAAGGGGAAGAGATTTACTGGATTCAATTCCATATGCCGGAACCCCTCTTCGATATAATGAATAGTACGTTGCTGATTTTCGCTGTTCTTTATGACGAGAATCCCTAGAATGGGTCCGATGATTGTTAAAATGGAAATGATGGCGTTTATTGTGAATATATCGGTTAATATCTTTGGTCACTTTTCTGGCGATTTGCCCCAATTCGAGTCTTTCTCCGGTATTGGGATTCGTATATACATCACAGTCCGCAATAATGGATTGTCCATAGCGCATGGGATTACGCATGTTGTTTTCCCATTTTTCAGAGAAAAAACCAGAGCCATCATGCAAATTGAGTAACATATCAGACTCATCAATCAATTTTTTTAGTATTTCAACAACTTTGGCTTCATAGGTCTTTTTTCCACCACCCGCAAATTTTCGATTCATATCTACATTAACTGTTCGTTTTCCCAACAAAATGGAATAAAAATTGGCACGTGGCACAACAATCAAATTGCCTTTTAACAAAGACGTATCAACATATTGATCCGCAGATAAAAAACCACCGGGTTCATCTCCCTGAATGCCACCGATCAGCATCAGGGTTTTACCTGGCTGTTTTCCATGAATTTTGAATACATGAAGTTCATGGTTGGTGCCCTCGAAATAAACATTATGTCGCTGATTTCCAGCCCACACCAGTGAAAAACATGCCATACTTGCAACACATATGCAGGTCAAGTATTTAAAGTATATGATATATTTTTTCATAATGATCCTATAATGATAAGGAAATTTTGAATAATAAGATCCCCATTTATTGGAGTCCCAAAGCTTTTGATATTGGCGGAAAAGCGCGTGACGCCCAAAACTAAAAATTGGGACTCCAGCAAAAATAGGGAACGAATTTTCAGAGCATTCCTAACTGTTTATAATTCTATATGAATTGGAACTGTTTTGTTTACCAATTTCTGACCATGTTTGGAATACACCAGAATGGTCGCTTCATTAAAATCTCCCATATGTTCAACATCCCGAATGCGATGCCGCACAGTTTTAAATCGTGCCACATAAAATGGCCTTCCTTTTCTAAAATTTACTGGCCGACCATAACGTAATTTGATTGATGGATAAGCCACCGCATCATGGTCATTTTTAAGAATTACAAATGATGTGCCAGAAATTGCTCTTCTCGCCTTCACAATATTTCTCAAAATAAAACTAAATCCGATACGGTTATCGTTTTTGTTAATAATGAGTTTGATATCAGTTGCTCTCACTTTTTGATGATAATGAATCGTAGATTCAACTTCTTTTTGCGCGACAGGAATAACATCAATAAGTTCTGACACCGAAAAATCATTTTGATAAAAATAATAAGGCTCGGAAAATATGCGCCGAAACTGTCCTGTATTAAAAAGATCTGGCTTTGAGGATATTTGATATTCATTTTCCAGCACTTCACGACATGGCAATCGAATAATACCTTTATCACCATAAACAGCCTGTCGAATAGCTGCTTTTTCAAACAATTGCTTGTTTTCTTGAGTAACACTCAGATAGAGTTGGCCCATTACAATTGTTGAGAGGACAGCAATCATGCAAATAACTACGCCTAGAAACATCCTGGCACGTAAAAACTTAATTGTTTTGATCTGACCATTCACACCGACCATCAGAATGGTCCATCCTTTTCGTTTGGAAACTTTTTTTCGTATCATAAACTATTCCAGTATTCTCGATATATTCTCCATTGTCCATCATCATATTTCAGAATCAGGGTTTTTCTGCCAAAGGCCGAAAACATGTTGGATTTATAAGATTGGTTAAAATATACTTTTACTCTATTTTTATATCTTTTGTAAAACTTTATGCTTATTTTTTTTCTTTCTACCTTGATATATTTATATTTATTGTTCAATCGATCTTTATATTTAATCCATTGTTGTTTATTCTTGTTCTGAGATCTAAAATCATCTGCATAGAATGTGGCATATGCTTCAATGTCTTTCGATTCCCAGGCTTCAAGCCATTTGTCAACCATTTGGGTGATAAGCGACTGATCATGATCCACATAAACATTTGATTTCTTTTTTGAGGTTGCAGAGATGAATGGATGAGATTGCTCAGCAAGGCCAGATGATGCGACAAGTAAGGGGTGGTTATCAGCTGTTTTCACATTGGATGTTTGATATTCCTCACCAACAATCCGCCATTTTTCTTTATACCTCACAATAAACAACTTTTTCTTACCCGCAATATAGGCTCTGGGGGTAATTTTTTGCATGTTTGTTTTTTGGTAAACAGCGCCTGATGAAACAATTTGATCGACCAAGACCACATAAATGCGATCATGTTTGATAATAATTGGATGTAAGAACTTGATAACCGCTTCAGGATATATTTTTTTGACGTCTGTTCTCAATTGGACCCATTTATCCCACCATTTTGGGATATAGTCGGAAATATAATTATAATGTGAAAAATATGCTTTGGAATCACTGTACATCAATAAATTCTCAAGTGTTCTTAAAAATTGAATCAATGAAATGCGAACCGGTTCATTTTCTTCTGGGCTCACATATTTAATGCGTTTTTGAATAATGATTGGGGTATGATGTAAGTCAATATATTTGTCGAGGGCGTCAATATCTTTATTCACCATCGCCACACAGCCGTTGGTATCCCTTTCTTTTAATTTTTTATTTGTTCCATGAACCCAAATTGCACTTCCATTTTTACCGGCAAAACGATCCATATAATTGGGATAATCTGTTGGGAACGCACGTGTACCATAAATTGGTGTCAGGTCTCTTTTGGTGAAACGATTGTTGAAAAAATAAACACCTTCAGGCGTTTTACGATCGCCAGACTGTTTTTTAGATCCTTTATTTTCACCGGTTGAGCATTGGAATCGTTTCAATTCTCTAAATTGGCCATCAAATGCATACACAAACAACGTTTGGCTCTCTTTTTCCACGAGTAGAAGGTAATCAACTGATCGATTCGTTTCCATGGCGATCAATGAAGCGGGAATAATTTTTTCGGCATTGACCGCTGAACAAATCAGTAAATATATTCCCAATGACCAGAACAAATATGCCCGATGATTTCTTTTTTTTCTAAACACTCTCAACAATTTATCCTCCTTACTGGGTAAGTACATCACATATTTACCTTACCTTTACAAAAATTCTTAACTATATTATTGATTCTTTAGTTTGTCAATTCTTTAGTTTGGCTTACGCGGATTTGATCACCGATCTCAACACCCAATTCCAGGCGCGCATTGCCACAATTTATGGATATTTCTAACAAACCTTTACTCCCAATAATCGCTAACAATTCACCTGTACGCACCTGCATATAATTACTGGCAATACCTCGAATCTTTTTATTGTTCACATATATGGTGGACGTTCGGTTGATCTCCTGATTCAGATCTTTTAGAGAAATATTCGTGATCAGGTTACCAAAACGATCTATCATGATAACCTTTCCAATCAATTGATTCTTTTGTTTTATGGGATATATTTCTGATAATTTGACAGGTTGATTGGCCGGTATTTTTTCACCCAATTTATTGAAATTCAAATCTTTTGATAAATGCGCTGCAATAGGTGCAAAAATATCCCGTCCATGAAAAGTGCTGCTGACTTGAGGTAAAATAAACTGAGATGCGGTTACAAAAACAGATAAGCAGTCATAATTATTGATAATAAGTGTAAGGATGCCATTGTCCGGTGCGATAAAAAAATAATCATTGGCTTTTAAAGCAATGATACGTCGATCCGTGCCAACCCCGGGATCAACAACTGCGACATGAATGGTTTGTTTGGGAAAAAAGGCATGGGTATGCCAGAGCATATACGCGGCCTGAATAATATTTTGCGGGTCTATGTCGTGACAAATATCAATAACGCTTACCTGCGGATGAATTGAAGCAATCACGCCCTTCATGACACCTACATATTCATCACATAAACCAAAATCTGTTAACAATGAAATGCACGATACGTTCATAGTTTATGGAATTTTTAAGAATACAGGCAGAATGCCCATATGATGTAAATTTTCGATGACTTGTAAAATCAAAAAAAACAGCAAAAACCACATGGATTCCAGCATGGCTTTAACAAAAATGCGTGGTTTCACAGTATATTCCTCAAGTTCATAAAAATGCTTGAAATCGGGTATCCATCTTGGCGTTTTTTTGATATAATCCTCAAACATTTTACCATAAATGGCTTTTAGATTCGACTCTTCTTCGTCAACGACTGATGGATAAAACACGCTAAATAAGATGACCATTAACGCGAGCGCCAGTAAATTTTCTGATGCAAGACCCAATCCAATCGCACCTATAAAGCTAAAAACATATAATGGATTTCTCACCAATGAATAGGGGCCGAATTGAACAAGCCGATCATCTTTATACCCGCTGATATACACAAAACACCATATTCGGCCAAGCGTTGTGATGACAATCAAAATAAATCCAATCCATTGAATCAGCATGTCAAAAAATGTGTATTCCTGCCATGAATGGGATGTAAACAACAATAATAACAATAATGATACAACGATCAATTGTGTATACCCGATACGTTTTTTTACAAAAAATTGCATGTTTTTCCTTATAATTAAGTTATGGGTCAGAAATTTTTCAAAAAAAGAATTTTTCCAATCCGATCTAAGGAAAGCTCTGAAAATAAAGTCCCCATTTATTGATATTTGTCCTTTTGAGGTAAATGTACTTTAGAGACGTAGCATGCTGCGTCTCTACACGACCTTCTTTTTTGGGGACGACCAAGATAAATGAGCATGTTATTTTTGAGCTTTCCTAAGGAATACCCGAAAAATAATTTCCCCTTTTATCTTTAACGTATAATCGTTTGGCACGTAGAGACGTAGCATGCTACGTCTCTACAGAACAAAAACCCCGATGAACATTTTTTAAAATGGGGAACTTATTTTTGGAGAGTTCCTAAGTAATTGTTTGACATATAATTTATTATTCTATATAATTTTATATAAAAAATACAAGAGAAATTATTTTATGGTACTTAACAAAAAAGACATTCAGGCACATATCACAAAGTTACCGCCACTCATTGAACAATTAACTGATCCCAAAACCCAGATTCAACCCAATGGCGTTGATTTAACTTTGGATAAAATTTATTCGTTTGAAGGTAGTGGAAAGATAGATTTTTCTAATGAGAACAGACAATTACCTAATAAAATTCATCTGCCATTTAACAGGGATGGTTATGTTAAGCTTGTGCCTGGTGCATATGGTGTGAGTTTTAAAGAGATAGTGAATATGCCAGATCATATCATGGCATTGGGGCGTCCTCGATCTAGTTTAATTCGTATGGGTGCATCAGTTGTTACTGCTGTTTGGGATGCTGGCTATCGGGGGAGAAGTGAGGCCATGCTGTCAGTTTATCATCATGAAGGGGTCACCATTTTCGAAAATGCACGATTGCTTCAACTGGTCTTTTTTCAGTTGTCCGGAAAAACAGTTGCTTACGATGGCATATATCAGGGTGAAAACACTGATTAGAGACAAACGATCAATGGTGTGCCGGACCTTTACGAGACAACCTTCACCCTAAACGGATAGATCAATCTTTGACGTCACAATTATACATCCATAAAAAAACCAAAATCCCCCAATCGACGCTGAACAGATTTCATATGATGTTCCGAAATCAAGACATGATAATCTTCAGCAATGAGAACCAACTTACGAAGTATTTCATCCCTGGCAATCAGTTCAATCAACTCTTTATTATCTTTTACCTTAAATACGTGCAGATTCATTTTTTCCTCAAGCGGGTCTTTTTTGGATGAAATATCATCAAGAAATTTCTGCCATACTTCCGGAGGGTCCGCAGAAATATATTCATAAAACAATTCAATTTTATTATCGATATCTTTTTTCGATCTGCAATCCTTTAAAAATATTTGATAATTTACCCGATAACACCCCTCATGAATCATCAAGGCAATTTTATCAAGCACCATTTTTTTTACCGGATCATTGCCTCGAAGGTATGCAATAAGCCGATCTTTGTCTAATGTCACTTGAGCGCTTAGTTTTTCGGGGTCAAAATTAAATGTTTTTGATTTGCCAGACAAATATTTGCCCAATTCATTTAATCGCACATATTTTAGACCATCATATTCGCTCAAATAGGGTCTATTTTTGGTGCGTATGTCATCATTTTCTGGGGGCATATATGCAATATCAATAATACCAAAGCTTGCCAGAAAAAAAAGGAACATTTTGACTGCTGGGACTGTAATGACTGTAGAAAAGCTGGATTCAGAAACATAGGTTTTGCCCTTTACGTTTTCCCATCTGTCATTCATATAACGACTTGGAGAAAAATGCACGTATTGACTGACCATATAGGGGTGGGCAATTCGAATGTCAATATTACGAAAATAACAATATTTAATGATGTTATCGACTGAAATCCATTGTTCATCTGGCATTTCCTTGAAAAGAGTCCAGATATTCTCTCGAAAATTGGCTTCCATTTGATATTGACTGTCATTATGAAAACTATCAGTCAGTTTTTTCCAATTTTTTAGATATGTCAAAAAGGAAAAGGTATGAAATGTATAATTGTATTGATCAATACCAGAGAAAAAATATTCGAGCATTTCTTTTAATAGCTGTTCAGGTGGAATGGATTTTACGATAGAGCCCTTAGACATTAAATTAAGAAAACATGCAATGAGATTGGTTCGCAACAGTTTTTCTTCATGTTTAGCAGCCGGATAGAATTCCTGGATAGAACAACTGGTATTCATGTTATTTAACGAGATTTTTGTAGGCTTATCAGTTTTTGGTTCAATTGCCAGATTGTTTCCCTGAATATAATGTACCAGAAGGGGTAGCTGGTGTACGATGGCAAAATTATCGCAGAAAATCTGGCAGGATTCTGGATTATCTGTCTGGCCAATCAACTCATAATATTTGGGCTTTGGCAAATAATTTTGGGCGTATTTGCGGATCATATCTGGTAAGGACAGTTGGTAATCATTGAGCCATCCATGTTCGCGAGACATTTTATGAACTTTTTTGACTTTAAAAATACTGTATTTACTGTTCAATTCATTTTTTTTATAAATACGATCCTGAATAAATTCTTCTTTAATCTCACACACCTTTTCACTCAACGTTCGATTGAGTACATCGCCGGACAGCTCCCCACCTTCCCAGGCAATTCGTTCAAAAACAGTGTAGACATCATCATGCATGGCATTCATCAGCAGCCAGAAATTATTCTTATCACACAGCAAGGTTGCCAGCGCATGGACCATATCCAGTTTTTTCAATTTGCTTCTGATCAACCGATTAATCATACCAAAATAACTGATATCAAAAAACAGATGGAGATAATGATCGTATATCATTTTTAATTCATCATTTTTGTAATTGACATTGATGATATCAATCAGATCCTTTGGTGGTTTGACATGTTTTACTTTGGATTGTTCATCAGTTGTGTCTTTCTGAATACCCACATATAAATCAGTGGCTTTTTCTCTGATTTTCATATTGTCATCATCAGACATAATATCGAGCAATGGAACAATCCATGATTCTTCAATATGTTCAAAGGCACTTAAAAGAATTTTTTTGACACTGGCGCTGCTGTTGCTTACAGCTTTTTTCAGCATATTTTGTACTTTTGAATTTTCAGGATCAATTGTGGCTGCGGTCAATAGTACATTGGCATAGTAAACTGCTGAGGAATGTTGGGTTGTGCAAACAAGTACAGGCAAAAGACTTTCTCCCACTTCAACAGCAGCTTCATGCGCTGCTTGGCGCACACTTGATGACAGTGGGTGTTGATGAATATAGCCGAGATTTCTGATCAAGGGCTGATATAACTGAAAGGCTTTTGTGCCATCATGTTCACCAATAATGGATAGGACTTCTTCAAAACGATACAAAACAAGCAAGCGGTCTGCTGGCGAGCCCTTTTTTAAGTAATCGGCAAATCGATTCATTTTCCATTTCTGCATGTCCACTGTTTCAATCAAATTGTCCTTGAGACGTTTTACTGCGCAGTTCAAACAAAATCGGCCTTCAGCCATTTCGATACTGGGAGGGGTTTCACTTTGACAGGAAACACAATGAAACCGACGTGTTTTGGACCAGTTCTTGAAAAGTTCTATTTGTTTGATTACTTTATTTTTCCAATTTGCTGCCATTTTCTTATTCTCCCAAAATGAATTCAATGTCTTCTTCATCTAATGATTTGATTGATGCTCCATCAGAAGAAATCAGGTTGTCAAAGAGTTCTCGTTTCATGTTTTGCAATTCAAGAATCTTTTCTTCAATAGAACCCCGCGCAATGAGTTTATAGCTGAATACAGTCTTATCCTGACCGATGCGATGGCTTCTATCAATAGCCTGATTTTCAGCTGCAATATTCCACCAGGGGTCAAACAGAAAAATATAATCCGCGGCTGTCAGGTTGAGCCCGACACCGCCAGTTTTGAGTGTCATTAAAAATACCTGGGTGGCGTCATCTTCCTGAAACTGTTCAACCAGTTTTTTTCTATCGCGTGTGGCACCAGTCATGTGAACAAACTCAATATTATACCTGACCAGATCTTCAGCAATACAGTCCAATGCATGTAAAAAGTTCGCAAACACAAGCATTTTATGTTGTTGTTCGACAAGGTCCAGAATATGTTGAATTAAAATTTCACGTTTGGGTGAATAAATGCGGTCATCTGATTTGGATTCGGGAATACTGGCAATTTGACGAAGTTCGTTCAGCGCCTGAAAAACATAAAATTGCGCCTTGTTAATACCATTTTCTTCTATCTGATTGCTGATCATTTCTTTATAAAACAAGCGGCGTTGTTCATAGAACTGTTTTTGGGGATCTGACATTTCAACATATAAAACCTGTTCGATTTTATCGGGTAAATCTTTGAGTACATCTTGTTTCAAGCGCCTGAGAATAAATGGGTAAATTTTCTTTTTTAATTCTTCCAGTGCATTTTTTTTGCCCTCTTTTTGAATGGGTGTGGCATAATGCATATTAAACTGATCAATACTTCCAAACATGGTTGGATTGAGAAATCGAAACAAAGAATACAATTCTCCCAAATTGTTTTCCACAGGGGTACCACTTAATCCCAGGCGATGTTTTGCCTGTATCAACACGGCTGCTTTTGATGTTTGTGCGTTTGGATTTTTTATATGCTGGGATTCGTCGAGAATAACATAATAAAACGATTTCTCCTTTAGCATTTCAATATCATTGCGAAGCACAGCATATGTGGTCATGATAATATGTTTATCCTTTATTTGTTCAAAATCGCGTTGTTGGCCATAATATACGCCAAATGTCAGTTTGGGCGCAAACTTTTTTATTTCACTTTCCCAGTTAAATAATAGACTTTTTGGCATCACCACCAATGATGGCAATTTTTCTTTTGGATAGATTGATGCCAATACAGCGATTGCCTGAAGTGTTTTTCCCAGCCCCATATCATCAGCGAGGCATCCACCCAATTGATGTTCATGCAAATATTTTATCCATTTATAGCCTTGTTTTTGATAATTACGCAGTTTGGCTTCAAGTTTGGGCAATCGCATTTTTTTTGACTTAATGGTATTAAAGCCCAAAAATATTTCTCTGGATTGATAAAATGCTTCTTTAGCAGTTTTTTCATCAATCAGCTCTTCAACAATGGGCAGATCAAAGAATGATAACCGAACATCATCATCCTCAGTTTTTTGAAAAAGCCGCCTGAGCTTTTCCATATAATCCTTGTTGACAAGGGCATGAGTACCATCATTTAAGGCGATATAGGCATTTTTTTTGTACTGGCGAAGGGCATCAAACAAAGCAATGCGATCCCCTTCCAAATCCAGCGTAACAGTCCCTTCCAAAAAGTCAATACCATGATTCATGTTTAAATTCAATCCCGGCTGAACCGCACGTACATTGTATGGCTTGAGTTTATCTGCGCCAAACATTTGATATTTGGACAAGAGCCGCGGCAGCTCATTATAAACAAATGATTTTGCCAATGTTTCGGTAATAATAAACAAATTATCTTCAACATAATACTGGCCATTTGTTTCCTTTTTTGTATGTTTTTTCAAGAGCGCGTTGATTTCATCAAAACAAGAAACAACATCGCCATGAAGGACATCACAAACCACAATTTTCTTTTCCAGGTCGTTGGTAATTGCAATTTTTGCAATATCGTAATGATCAAGAAAGTATTCATCAAATCCAGGCAGCCCGCGGGAAATTTTTAGAAACAGGGCCTGGTCATCACTGATTTTTTCAATTATAATGATGGGTGTTGTTTCTTTGGGATTTCCCTTGATAATTTTATATTTCTTGTAGCGGACCTGAATATTGATAAAAAATGAAAAAAATAGTGCCAAAAACTTATTTAAATCATTTTCTAAAAAAACTGTTTGAAATAGGGAAGCATTTTTAAAATGTTCACCTATGGGATCAATCACAAAAATTTGCCCATCATGATAAACGTGGCTTTCATTGATAAATTGAATATCAGAAAAATCGTTGCCCTGTGATCGTAACATTATTTCACTGACAAGTAATTTTTGATTTTTACTTGTTTTTTCAGTAATCCGAAGAATCAGGCGAGCCGATTCATCAATAAATTGAATAGGTTTTCGATCTTCAGTAATAAAGTTATTGCAATGACGTAATTGCCAGATCATGAATTCATGATCTGCAAGACTAATTCGATGACCTGGGATTTTCCAGTCAATGCGAAAGCTATTTTTTTCCTGAATGTTATCAATAGATTTTAATACTTCACGCGTGGCACCACTGTATTGTTCATAGGATGCATCAAATTCATTATTATCTGCATCAACAATATGAATACAAGCGCCAGAGCTATTGAATCTGAGTTGAAAAAACAGATCGCGTGCTTCAGTTCGTTCTTTTTTGATAACGCGCTTTTTTTGTTTGAGTATTTCGAAAATATTATCTGAATCTAACATAACTTTTATATCTCATAATTTATATGATTTATTAAGGAATACCTTGAAAATATGTTCCCCATTTATTGATATTGTTCGTTTTGAGGTAAAGGTCGTGTAGATACGCAGCATACTACGTCTCTACACGACCTAATTTTTTATGTACGATCACAGTAAAATGAGTCTGTTATTTTCAGAGTTTTCCTAATACATTAATCAATTTCAGGCAATTTTCTTAAACCTGAATCATTAATTGTGTTATCAGAATAAATACAATCTTTTTTGTTTTTTAACAAGATAATCCATAATTCTAATAAATAAAGGTTTACAGGAATTTTTATATCTTAGGAATGCTCGAAAATTAATGTCCCCTTTTATCTTTAACATATTACGAAAACACTGTATTTCAAATGAAAAATTAATGATGATAAAATATTGTATGGTTATAAATTTATTATGATCGTCCAACTTTGGTTTTTCCTGGCATGTTTATTGCCCTCGTTCCCACGCTCTGCGTGGGAATGCATCATGGACGCTCTGCGTCCCGTGTTTATAATCGGACGTAGCATGTAAGTAAGTAGGCGATCATAAATTTTCGGGTATACAGAAGTTTTATCATATATGTAACAAAAGAATTGCAATCAAGTTAAAATGTATGATTCCGGTAATTGCAAGAACAGCGTAGGGCTAAAGCCCAACGCTGAATTGAGAAAGGACGCTAAAGCGCCCTCAATACCCAAAACATATTATCAATTAATTGTTTGTTTATTACAACATTGATGAAAGACATTGTATTACCAATTCAGCGCCTATGTTACCCTATGTATGTTACCTGAGGGCGCTTTAGCGTCCTTTCTCAATTCAGCGTTGGGCTTTAGCCGGCTTTAGCCCTACGCTGTTCTTGCAATTGCCGAGATCGTACATTTTTATTTGACGATTTTTTTTGTCATGCCGGCGAAAACTTTTTTATACCCGAAAACTTATGACCGCTTACTTACAATGCACTGGACGCAGAGCGTCCAATATGCGTTCCCACGCAGAGCGTGGGAACGAGGGCAATTAATGATGATAAAATATTGTATGGTTATAAATTTATTAATTATTTTTGATTTTTTATTGATTATGTTACACTGTGTGTGGTATAATAAAATATTATTTTCAATAGATTTGAAAAGAACAGTTTAAAAAAATTTTATATGGCTTTCATAAAAGGAGGGTAACATGAGAAATTGTTTGTATTCACTTACAGTCATTTTGGCAAGCATTGGACTTTTAGCCAACGCAGTTTATGGGCAAACTCTTTATACAATAGGGGTTGAAGCCCAAAAGTATTATCCCCAATATGACAATGAAAATGGGATTGAGTATTTTGGTTTAGCAAGGGATTTGCTTGACTTATTTGCCAAAGAGAAAAACTATCAGTTTGTTTACAAAATCCGGCCTGTGAAACGACTTTTTCACGAATTTGTTGAAAAGAAGGCTTATGACTTTAAATATCCGGACAATCCTTATTGGCAATCCGACATGAAAAAAGGAATAAATGTAGTGTATAGCAATTCTGTCGTAAAATATATTGATGGCGTTATGGTGCTGGCTGAGAATAAATCAATGGCCTTGTCAACATTTAAAACATTGGGGACTGTTCGCGGGTTTACACCTTTTCCTTATTTAGATCTCATCTCTCAGAAAAAAGTGAAATTATGCGAAAACAATAATTTTATATCCTTGCTGAAACAGGTACTGGTAAAACGTATTGATGGCGCTTATTCCAATGTATCAGTAGCAAGATACAATTTGAAAGAAAACCTGAAAAAGCCAGGTGTCATTGTTTTCAATCCAACATTGCCCCATATAAAAGATTCGTATTATTTGTCATCCATTGGGCATCCGAAAGTCATATCTGAATTCAATATTTTTTTAAAAGATAAAAAAGCTCAGATAGACAAACTGAAAAGAAAATACAGTGTAGGACTTATGGATGAATAATCCTCAAAATCATTGATTCTGCAATTTATTTGCGCTGTATATGATATAACGTCCATCTTGCCTGTATACATCAAAAAGGCACGGGGCGTATGTAGAATTTAGGGGAAGTGAATTTCATACAAGGAATGCACGATCTCGGAAATTGCAAGAACAGCGTAGGGCTAAAGCCCAACGCTGAATTGAGAAAGGACGCTAAAGCGCCCTCATACAACATAGGTACTGAATTGGGAATATCATGATTTTCATCAATTTTGAAATAAATAAACAGTTAATTAATAATTAGGAATGCTCTGAAAATAAGTTCCCCATTTCAAAACAATGTTTATCGGGGTTTTTGTTCTGTAGAGACGTAGCATGCTACGTCTCTACGTGCCAAACGATTATTTGTTAAAGATAAAAGGGGAAATTATTTTTCGAGTATTCCTTAGCTTATGGGTATTGAGGGCGCTTTAGCGTCCTTTCTCAATTCAGCGTTGGGCTTTAGCCGAGCTAGGCTGAATTGAAAAGGATGCTGAAGCACCCTCAGATTAAATTAGGTTCATTGGAAAAGAGAGGGTACAATAAATTATTTAAATTATTTATACTTGAATGGTGTAATTAATAATGATATATTTTGCTAAATTACCAAGTTCATTTGTTCAAAAGCGGTTGTTTAATTATTTTTCATACGAACGTTTCAGTTATACTGGCAGACTGACAGATCCCTTTGAAAACCTTAATCCTATAATCAATGACATCGGCATTCATTTAAAAAAAATATTTCAGCTTTGCGAAAAATAGTTACAAAAGAACAAAGACTGGCTTTTTTTAAGACGCGCTCAGACGAAAATATTTACGAATATTAGGGCGGTCTATCATTTTAACTGTATATGTTTTTGCATAATTCATCATAAAAGTTAATCAAAACAGGAGAGAAATAAATGTATTTTAAACAAATCACAGTAGATGGTATGGGATGTCTATCATATCTGATTGGATGTCCAATGGCAAAAGTAGCCGGTGTTGTAGATCCCAAGAGAGATGTGCAGACCTACATTGATTTGGCCCGAGAAAATGGTATGAAAATAACACACATATTTGAAACCCATGTGCATGCCGATCATGTAAGCGGTAATCAAGAACTTCAATCTCGAACGGGTGCCCAAATATGTTTTATGGAAGAAACGCCTGTCACGTTTCAACACACATCATTGAAAGAAGACCAAACCATGTCTTTTGGCAATGTAAAACTTAAATTTTTAAAAACCCCTGGGCATACCCCCCATTCAATGTCTATTCTTGTTACAGATATGTCAAGAAGTATGGAACCCTGGATCGTTTTAACCGGTGATTGCTTATTTGTGGGTGATATTGGTCGCCCAGATCTGGCAGGTGAGGAATTAATTGATGAGCAAACGCATAATTTATATAACTCATTATTTAATAAGCTGGGTGCAATGCCAGATAATCTTGAGGTTTTTCCCTCACATGGTGCCGGATCACTTTGTGGAAAAGGGATGAGTGCCAAATCCAATTCGACCATTGGCTTTGAAAAAAAAACCAACCCTGTTTTTCAATTGTCTGAAGAAAGTTTCATGCTTCAAATGAAACAAAATTTTCCAGAACGTCCCAAAAGTTTTACCAACATCATCAATATGAATTTGAATGGGGCACCACTTTTGGATCGATGTCCAATCGTTCGGGATATGAGTCCGGCACAGGTCAAACAAGAAATTGATCAGGGGGCGCTGGTTCTGGATACGCGAGATACTGCTGCCTTTGGCGGTGTCCATATTCCCGGTTCAATCAATATTGGATTTGCAAAACAGACCGCTAACTGGATTGGAATGGTGATTGACCCAACCGCCAGATTAATTTTACTCGTTTCTGATGAAAAAAAATATGAAATGATGGAAACCCATCTTCACCGGATTGGCTATGACAATATCATTGGCTTTCTTTATGGGGGGATTGCCGCATGGCAGGAATCAGGCTTTCCCATTCATCAGTTGTGGCAAATTTCATCAGAAAAACTAAAAAATAAACTTGAAAATTCTCGGTACGATTCTTTTTACGATGTCCGCACACAGGCAGAATGGGACAATGGGCATATCAAAGAGGCCACACATTTGCCATTGACGTCATTGCTTAGACAAACTCCGGATATACCCAAGGATAAGGAAATCATTATTACGTGCGGCGTGGGTTATCGGGGGAATATTGCAGCAAGTTATCTGCAAAGTCAAGGTTTTCAGCATGTTCATAGCCTGGCGGGTGGTATGATGGCATGGATAAACAGCGGCTTACCGGTTACTGCTAAGCTTTGTACTGACATGATTCAATGATCTAAATTATAAAAAATATTGTTTTTTTCAAATAGTTATTGATTCTTTAAAAATCTGATGCTATTAGAATAATTACTTTGATTTGGTAGAGAGTAATAATGGTCTTGATCAACTTTTCGACCACAATAAATGGAACAAATCAAGTGTTTGCCGCTACAATATTGTCATCATGGCAATTTAATAATATTCTGTGACTGAAAGGATGATCAGGGCTGTAATTTCAGCTTACCTGAATAAGTATTTAGATATATAATTAAGTTTATTATTTTGAACAATCAACTATATGATAAAAGCTAACAATTAAAAAGAAAGAATAAGGAGATGAAGAAAAATGAAAATTAAATTGAATAAGACGCAATTACAAATGTTTTTGACGACAATTCTTTTAGGGTTTATTTTGATCGGCTGCGCAGAAAATGACCAGAAAGATTTTGATATTCATGAAGGTTATTTTGAAGACAGCGCCGTTGAAGGGCTTAAGTACAAAACCCTTACCAATGAGGGCATGACAGATGCAAATGGCAAGTTTTATTATTGTACAGGAGAACTAGTTTCATTTTATGTTGGTGATATTCAGTTGGGTAAAAGCGCAGTGGCAAAATCGTTCATGACACCTAAGGACCTGGTCCCTATGGATGAGAATTCAGTTGAAAATAAGCTTTTAATTGCGCGTTTTTTACAATCGTTGGATTCTAATAATAATCCAGAAGATGGAATTACAATAGATGAAATTATTCACGAAAAATCTGTAAAAAATGATACTTTTGATCCTGAAAAAATTATTTTTATAGCTGATGAGGAAACAGACGTCACGACCTGCGTACATTCGTTGCACTCAGCTATTGATCTAATTAATTCATCTGCGGAACTGCCGATTACAAAAACTTTAGTTGGTAAAGACACTGCACAAAAACATTTGAGAGCAGCAGAAATAAAACAAGGGCAAATAGAAAAAGGCGAAGATCCAACATCTAACAATAATTCAAAAATTTCTGTTTATCGTGATGATATGGGCGTCTGGTTTTTATATGGACCTGATGAGGTCAGTTTGTATGATATTTTTTATGAGGTAGGATATCAGGTCGCTATTGATAGACTTTGGCAGCTTGAACAATATAGACGTGCTGCTACCGGACAACTTGCAGCATTACTCGGTGACACTTATCTTGAAAATGACATTTTTGTCAGAACGATGGGATACTCACAGGATGAGCTTCAATCAGGATATGATCATTTGGATAAAGAGTCCAAAAGTGTGATTCAAGGATATGTTGATGGTATCAATCGGCGGATTGATTACGTGATGGACAATAGAAGCCAGATGCCGATGGAATATGTTGCCCTTGGTTCTAAAGCTGGCGTAGATATTGTTCCATCAAGATGGACTGTAACCGACCTTTTGGCCTGGAATGCACTGCTTCAACGACAATTCGATCCAGAAGCGCTTGAAATTGATCATGGTCAGTTAGAAAATATCCAATTGATGGGCCGATTAATTGCTGCATATACAAATACTGTACAAGTAGCACCGACAACAAGTGTTGTTGAAGGTCAGATCATGTTCAAGGATTTACGCTGGAATGATGACCCGGATGCCAAAACATACATTTTAGATGCTGATGTTCCTGATGAATGGAAAGCAAATATCAGGAAAAGAATGAAAACGACAGTTGCAATCCCGCAAATTCCTGATTATTCTGAAGCAATAAATAAGCTTCAACAATTCAGACGCAGGGTGAAAAATAATTTGGAGCGAATTAACGCCAATGTTAAAATGGGGAGCTATGCATGGGTTGTAGGACCTGAAAAAACACGTGATGGCAAACCTATTCTCTATGCAGGTCCTCAGATGGATTTTGAGTCTCCAAACATTAACATTGAATGCTCAATTGATGCAGGCGGACTTAAAGTTTCAGGTATGATGATACCCGGTATCCCAGGTGTTATTTTGGGTCGAACACCACATCATGCATGGTCTATGCAAGTGGGGCATGTGCATTCTACTGATTTTTATTTTGATTTTGATGCCACAACACCAGAACTTGTAAGACAGGAAGAAATTAATGTTGCAGGACAAGATACAATAACAATACCTGTATTTAAGATAGATGGACGTCCAGTTATTCAGCCATTACCTTTCAACCCCACTGCATATAAACCTTCTCAAACAAATCCAATTGTGTCCTGGCGATATTCTCATGTTGGACATGAATTTAATATGGTTTCAGCTATGCTTGATTTAGCAAGGGCACAAAATACTGATGAATTTGGGACTGGCATCGAAAAATTAGGATTGAGTCAACATTTCTGCTATGCTGACAAAGAGGGTAATATTGCATATTGGATGTCGGGTCGTGATCCTGTTCGCCCTGCCGATCCACTTGACTTAGGCTATCAATTACCACAAGGTTCTGTTCCAGGGATTCCGATAATGCCTTGGAATGACAATAACTTGAAGCCCCGCTCCCATTTAGTCAACCCATCACGTCAGTACTTTGCTGGTTGGAATAACAAATCTCATCCTTATTATTCCGGATCTCCCAATAATGTCGATTACTTTACCGGTACTTTTCATCGTTCCCATGTCATTTACGACTACCTTGATTCTCATGATGATCTGACCTACGAAGATGTTCGAGATCTGGCAATTTCTATTTCGACAACAGAGTCTATTGGAAAAGCCGGCAATCCTTGGCCATTTGTTAAAGAAATATTTTCAGGCGCAGTTGCATTAAACCCTTCCAGCGCACGTCAAGAAGCCCTTGCAATTCTTAATGCCTGGGATGGTCATTTTGTTGATGGTGGAAAAGAGAACTGGGGCAGTGGAAAGGATCGCTCTGATGGCTGGATGTTAATGGATAAATGGGTTAGAAAGGTTATTGAAAAAACATTTGAACCATATAAGTTTGTGTTGTCAAGAACTGATAGTTCTTCCGGTGGCAGTGGTGCTGAAGGTGATGACGATGAAAAACTCCTTTTTGGTAATGAATATCAACGTCGTTTGTTGAATGTAATTATCAGGAGTTTTAAAGGGAGATGCAACTATGATTGGTTTAACAGTAATTTGCTGGCACCACCCGATTCTGTTTACTATACTACTCTTGCAGATGCTATGAAGCGTAAAGCAAGAAGCATCATTGTCGAATCCCTTGATGAAACGCTCTCAAATCTTGGCGAACGTCCATGGGGTACTGATCAAAGAGGTTTTATTGAAATCAGTAATGGGGTGCTGAGCCAACTTGTTGGTGATGCCATCCCTAATTGGAAAATATGGCGTATTCCTTTTGGCTCTAGATCCACATACGCACAATGTGTTCAGCTGGGTATCAATGGGCCGGATCGAATTGAAAGTTTTTTTCCTTTAGGCCAGTCAACACATATCTATTGGAGCATCTTACTGTCGTCAGATGTAAATCGCTTTCTGAAACCGCATGAAACCAGCTACTATCATAAACACTTTTTTGATATGTCTATAAAATATTTCGACAGATATGTACACAGAGAGTTTCCGCTATTCAACGAGTAACTTAATTTAACAGAACGTAATTGGACGCAATGTCCATTACGTTCTATTCTGTCAACGATCGGAATCAAACCGACTCGATAAAGAAATCAAACAGAAATTTTTTAGCCGCATAACATAAAGGCAGTACGATTCGTTTTGGATCGTGTCCCCCCATTTTTCCAACTAGTTTGAGTTATCAAATAGAAACATCTTGAATTTATTTGGGATTTTTTGACAAAAAACCGCAAAATTTTCGACGACCATCTTCAAAGCTTTGATATATATAATTATGAGATCAAATATTTAATGAGAATATACACATTATATAATAATTTATAAAGTATGGTTAATAGTGGTCAAGGCAAGAGACCACTCGGCAAGCAAAAAAAACGACACACGAAACGAGCTTCCAATAATGAATAATAAATGATAGGCTGTTAGATAAAAAAATATAATATATTGACAGCCCTTGTTAATTCCTGTAAAACACTATGCGCCTGGCAGGATTCGAACCTGCGGCCTACGGATTAGAAGTCCGTTGCTCTATCCAGCTGAGCTACAGGCGCTAAAAAAACTGATATTTATCATATGATTTGTATAATGTCTACAAAAAAATAAAATGAATCAAACATAATTTCTGCATGAAATTATTTCATCATAAATATGGATATCCTTATGGCAAAGAAAAATAAAACCACAAAATCGAAAGATCTGGTTGTAAAAAAAAACAGTGATAATGCACTGGTAAAATATGACCCACTTCAACGCTATCTTGCTGAAGTTTCAAGATATGAGCTTCTGACGCGAGAAGAAGAGATCTCACTGGCAAAACGTGTACAGGAAGATGGTGATCCTGATGCTGCTTACCGATTAACTGCATCAAATCTGCGTCTGGTTGTTAAAATTGCAATGGAATTTCAGCGAATCTGGATGCAAAACTTATTGGACTTAATTCAGGAAGGTAATATCGGCTTGATGCAGGCAGTAAAAAAATTTGACCCTTATAAAAATGTTAAGTTTTCGTATTATGCATCTTTTTGGATCAAAGCCTATATCTTGAAATTTATTATGGATAATTGGCGTCTGGTGAAAATTGGTACCACCCAGGCTCAACGTAAGCTGTTTTTTAAATTAAAAAAAGAAAAACAAAAGTTAATCGACCTGGGCTTTGATCCCAAGCCCAATTTATTATCTGAACGTCTTGGTGTCACTGAACGTGAAATTATTGATATGGATCAACGTCTCAATAGCAATGATTTATCCCTTGATGCCCCTCTAAAAAACGAATCAGATACCGAAAGAATTGATTTTCTGGCTGCATCCGAGCAATCTGCTGAAAATCAGGTTGCGAAAAAAGAGATGGAAACGATTTTACGTTCAAAAGTGAGCGAATTTCGTTTAAAATTAAATGAACGCGAGCGACTGATTTTTGACAATCGAATTTTTTCTGACAGCCCGGTGACACTTCAAGAAATTGGAAATAGCTATGGCATCTCACGTGAACGTGTACGACAGGTTGAAAAAAATGTGATCAAAAAAATGAAAGATTTTTTTACCAGTGAAATAAAAGATTTTGATTCTTTTAATGGCAGTTTTGAAACCGATTATTAAGGAGTTTCATTTTGACTCAAACATATCAGTCTATGAAAATATATGCGATGAGCTTGATCTTTATTTTTCTGACATCCTGCAGCACATATCAAGCTCAACAAAAGATTAAAAATACATCCAATCCCCCCACCACTACCACAGGATTTGTACAAGAGTTGTCCTTACCGGGTAATGCCTACTATCACTACATGGAATCTCAGTTAAGTAAACGTGAGAACAACCTGGCTGAATATATCAACCATTTAAATAAAGCCGCGCAAATGGACGATGCTGTTTATCTTAAAAAAGAATTAGCCAATGCGTATATTAAGGCCAAAGAATACACGCATGCATTGGAAATACTTGAAAATATTGCAGACCAACTACCAGATCATTTTGATACATGGTTGCTCATGGGCGGTATTTATCAGGCGATGGATAATATGGATAAAGCGATTTCAGCCTATGAAACAGCATTGCAATTAAAACCAGACAAAGAAAATATTTATCTGCTGATTGCCGAACTTTATCAAAAAAGTGAACAGCTTGAACCTGCCAAAGATATCTATCGGCGATTAATTCAGATCAATCCAGACTCACATATTGCTTACTTTTTCCTGGGACAGATTGAAAAAAAACAAGGCGATCTCAATGCTGCTGTCTCACATTTTAAAAAGGTCTGCAAATTGTCTCCAAAAACGCTTCAGCCACAATTTGAATTGGCGCACATTTACATTGAACAAAAAAATTACAAAAAAGTTGTCAAAACCTATCAAACGATTTTAGACAAAGACTCGGATAATATCCAGGCAAGGATAGAGCTTGGTTCCTTTTACTATAAAAAAGGCTATTTAAAAAAGGCGAGAAAGATCTTTCTAGGTATTGTTGATAAATTAAAAAAATATCCACAACTGATAAAAAAAATTGCAGCACATTTTTTTGATAAAAAACAACATGATATTGCTGTTTTTACCCTGAAAACACTTCAGAAAAAACTATCTAAATCAAATGGAATTAACTATTATCTGGGAATCCATTATGAAGAAAACCATCAGGATGACAAGGCATTGGATTCATATCAACGTATTGAAATGGGATCAGAATATTTTGAAAACGCTGTCCTTCGTATGGCATACTTATTTCAGAAAAAAGGGGAATTCCAACAAGCAGTTGATTTGATCGAAAAATTAATATCAAATGCACCGAACGATATAGAACTATATTTATTTCTGGGTTCCATTCATGAAGAAGCCAGGGAATATGAAAAAGCGGAAAGCGCTTTCAAAGAAGGTCTGGCCATAAATGAAACCAATTATAAACTGCTCTTTCGCCTGGGTGTGGTCTATGATAAATGGGGCAAAAAAGAAACTTCAATCAAGCAAATGAAACGTGTGATCGAATTACATCCCAATAACGCCAATGCGCTCAATTATTTGGGCTATACCTATGCCGATAAAGGTATTCATCTGGATGAGGCGGAATCATTAATCCGAAAAGCGTTAAAACAAAAGCCCAATGATGGTTACATTATGGACAGTTTAGCATGGGTATACTTCAAGCGGGGTCAGTATGATCAAGCAGAAACTTTTTTAACCAAAGCCATTACCCTGGTCCCTGAAGATCCCATTATTCTTGAGCATATGGGTGATGTTTATGTGAAGTTGAATCAACTTACAATCGCCCTGAACTACTATGAAAAAGCGCTAAAATTCCAAAAAGAATCGAAAAATCGTCAAACCATTGAACAAAAAATTCAGAATATATATTCAACCAATCAATCGAAAAATGGAAAAGAAATTCAATTTAATAATGTTAAAACGAATACGAATTAGTTTTTTGGTATGTCTCATCGGAGTACTCTTTCATGGATGTACAATATTTCGAGCGCCACAAGTGCGTGATGGTGAAACCGCTGCTCAATGTTTACAACGTATTTCGGAAACAAATGACTTGTTGGTATCATGTAAAGGCATTGCAAAAGTATCAACAAATGGGCTTGCATTTAATATGAATGAACGGATCGCCTTCATTTCTCAAAAATCACATCAATTGCGTGCAGAGATGTTAACCCCTTTTGGCGTGATAGGTTCTCCATTTCAGTTCATATGCAATAAAAATAAGATATATTTAAATAGCCGATTTCTGGAAAAGCCATATTACTCCACTACTGGCGCACTACTGCTAAGTTATATGCTTCCCATACAAATACAACCCCATGAATTTATTACAGTGCTTCATGGACAATTACCCATCGAATCAAATATGTTTGCAACTTTTGATCCCCATTCTGACCAAAAAATTCTTTTACTATCTAAAGGAATAATAAAAAAAACAAGACTAAAAGTCATGTTTGATTTATCGGCAATTCATGTCCAATCCTTTGAAAAATACAGTCATTTTAATAAATTAATTTATCGCATCACATTTAATCAATATCAAACAAACAATCATTTTTCTACCCCGCAAAGCCTGACAATTTCCAATGCACAAGATCAATTTGTTACCCTTGATATTCAATCTTATTATCCCAATTGTGCAATAAAAAAAAATCCCTTTCAAATTCCTGAACCCGAATATGATGAAAAAGGAGGATTTTCATGTATAACATCCTGGATCTTCGCTCCCATTCAAATCCTATCAAGCATTTTTTAATACAGTTTATCGTCATATGTAGTCTGGTAGGTTGTCATTATCAACGCGAATGCCTGATATCTGGTAGGACTATGGGTACATCATATCATATTAAATACAATGTGGGGCTGTTTTTTGATCATCAGGATTTGAAAAATGATATGATACAAACATTGCAAGATATTAACCACAGTATGTCCACATTTGATTCGAAAAGTGAAATATCGATATTCAATCGAACAAAAGATATTACAAGGTCATTGCCCATCTCAGATCATTTTTTTCAGGTCATGACACAGGCACACAAGTTATTTCAGATTACAAATGGCGCATGGGATGGCACGGTAAAACCTATCGTTAACTTATGGGGGTTTGGTCATACAAAACATCATCTGCAAAAGCCGAATGACAGCCAGATTGAACAATGCTTGAAACAGGTGGGGTTTCAATACATTATTATTACAGATCACCATCTCCAAAAAAAAGTTCCCAATCTTGAGTTAAATCTGGCATCTATTGCAAAAGGGTTCGGCGTGGATCAGATTGCTGTTGTTTTAGAAAAACATGGCATTGATGATTATCTTGTTGAAATTGGTGGCGAGGTTTTTGCCAAAGGCAAAAAAACAAATGGAGATCCCTGGCGCGTGGGAATAAATCGTCCGGAAATTGATGCGGATGTTCATGATGTTTATTTTGCAATATCGCTCCAGGATAAAGCCATTGCGACAAGCGGAGATTACAGAAATTACTTTATTGATGGCAAAGAACGTTATTCTCATGTGATCGATCCCAAAACAGGTCGGCCGGTGAGCAATGGTATTGTGAGCGTATCTGTTATTTCAAAGAACTGTACTTTTGCTGATGGTCTGGCGACAGCACTTATGGTGATGGGGCATGAATCGGGTATTGAATTGGTCAATGGAATATCAGATACTGAATGTTTGATGATACAGGAAAGTGCAACTGGATTTAAACTTTATTATTCAGATCATTTTCCCAGACAATAATAATACAGGAGACAATATGATTTCAGGCGAAGAACCTGTTTCACTTAAAAAACAAAAAGAATATCTAGCATACTTATCTGTAACACCTGAAAAAACATCGGATTACAGTTTTGTCAATATTAATGGTTGGGTGGATGCATATCAATTATTATGGAAATTTACCGATCCACTGATCTGGCTTTCCCAAACACAATCTGAAACCCTTTTTTGGGCACCTGTCGGAGATTGGTATCACGTGGATTGGGTGTCTACCTTCAGACAGATGACTTCACCAATACGTTTTACACGAGTTCCTGAAAAACTGCTTGATATATGGAAAGATTGTGGCGGGCTTGTATTGGATATTGTTGAAGAAAGAGATCACTGGGATTATGTTTATTCCATTTCAGATCTGGTTCAATTAAAAGGAAATCGGTATCATAAAAAAAAGAACCTGCTGAATCAGTTTCTCAAAAAATATGATTATCAATATTATTCCTTGAATGCCGAGCGCATTGATGAAACACTGGCCATGCAAGAAGACTGGTGTACATGGCGAGACTGCGAATCCGATAAAACATTAACTTTGGAGAATCAAGCCATTGCAAATGTCTTGGATGCCTATCGCTTATTTGATAATATTTGCGGAGGAGTCATTTTTGTCAATCAATTGATTACAGCCTATACTGTTGCCGAGTATTTTTCTGATGATATGATTATCATTCATTTTGAAAAAGGATGTCCAATGTATAAGGGGGCATACCAGGCAATCAATCAGTTGTTCTTATCCCATGATGCCAATAATGGGCATAAATGGGTTAATCGTGAACAGGATTTGGGAGATCCTGGTCTGAGAAAGGCAAAGATGACATATCATCCTTCATCTTTTTTGAAAAAGTTTTCAGTGAAAGTGACGTGTAATTAATGGATAAAAATATTTTGATTTTACGAAAAAATACAGGTATAGTTATCCAAAATATTCTTAATTAACAAGAGGTAAACCAATGCCACTTTATGAATTTAAATGTAATCAGTGTAATGAATTCTTTGAAATTCTTGTGATGAATGCCAATGATACTGTTGAGATGAAATGTCCAAAATGTTCATCTGAAGAATTTGAAAGAGTCATGAGTAAGGCCAGTTATGCAATGGGTCAGGGGGGGGCATCAGGGGTCAGCTCTCAAACGCGCACATGTTCCACAGGGAATTGTACAACCTATACCTTGCCAGGTCACACAAGAGATTAAGTGACACCGAGGGAGACTTTTTTATCATATCAACCGCATTTGAACAAAAGGACTGATATTATGAAACAAAAAAATATATTAATCATTGAAGACAATCCAATGAATATGGAAATGGCAACCGATCTTCTGGAAATTGCAGACTACAATGTTTTAAAAGCAGAAAATGCAGAAGATGGTATCCAAATGGCACGAAATGAATCGCAGGTGGATTTAATTTTGATGGATATTGCCTTACCAGGTATGGATGGTATCGAAGCCACACGTGTACTCAAAAAAGATGATAAAACTAAAGATATTCCCATTGTCGCATTAACAGCCCATGCAATGAAAGATGACAATGATGCCGCATTAGAAGTTGGATGTTCGGGTTATATTACCAAACCCATTAATACACGAACCTTTGCAACGGCTGTGGGGCATTTTTTTTCCCCACATATTAAAGGAAAAGGTGAAGGTTATTTTATTCACTATTTATAAATTTCGGTCAGATACCGACCAGACTGGAGAATATAAATTATGGCAACACATATTTTCAACGATACTGATGCGCAATCCTTTGATAACTGGTACCGGCATCCAGACAATCGAAAAATTATTGAACGTGAAAATCGTTTAATGTTCGATATGATAGAGCCTGCTCGAGGCGAACATGTATTGGGAATCGGTTGCGCTACAGGTCAACGTCTTTTTAAATTCCTGGAACGAGGTCTGACTGTTACTGGTATTGATGCATCACAAGCAATGATTGACGCTGCGGAAAGAAATATGGGAAATCGTGTCGATTTACATTTGGGAAATCCGGAGTCATTGCCTTTTGATGATAATAGCTTCAATATTTCGATTTTGATCAATACATTAGAATTTTGCGCTGATTATAAAAAAGCCCTCGAAGAAGCCGCTCGGGTCACAAAGGATAGATTGTTTATCGGTCTTTGGAATAAATTTGCAATGAAAGATGTCTGGATTCAAATCAAAGCCATGTATCCTGAGGTAACAGATGCATCCATTCAACTTTATTCCAGTGGTGAAATCAAGCGATATTTGAAATCCATCCTCGGGAGTGTCCCCATGGAATGGAAAACAATTGGTCAACCAGGTGAAGGTGCTGAAAATATGTTTGGCGAATTTATTGATAAATGCGCGTTTTTGCAACGATGCCCCTTTGGTACCTTTATGGGGATAAGTGTCATTTTATTGCCATCATTTCGTTTGCGTCCTTTGGATATGAAAGTCGAAAAAAGGAATGAAGCCATGGCGGGTGCCATATGAAAGAAGCCTTATTATATGAAAAGTCGAAAGACAATTCAGTACGCTGCTATCTGTGCAATCATGAATGTACCATTCAAAATGGTGGATTTGGCATTTGTCATGTTCGTCAGAATAAAGATGGTGTATTGTATACCCATGTATACGACCGCATTGTTGCTGAACATGTGGACCCCATTGAAAAAAAGCCGTTGTTTCATTTTCTGCCAGGTTCCAAAAGTTATTCTGTTGCAACAGTTGGGTGCAATTTTAAGTGTCGGTTTTGCCAAAATGCCAATATTGCTCAAATGCCGGCTGACCAGGGACAAATTGCCGGAATGCATTTGACACCGGAGCAAGTCATTCAAACAGCAACAAAAACTGGCTGTAAAAGCATTTCATTTACCTATACAGAACCAACCATATATTTCGAATTTGCATTGGAAACAGCAAATCAAGCGCATGAAAAAAGCATAAAAAATATTTTTGTCTCAAATGGCTATATGTCACAGGATGCGATTAAAACCATTGGCCCCTGGCTGGATGCCGCCAACATTGATTTAAAGTCCTTTAATGACCAATTTTATTTAAAATACTGTGGCGGAAAACTGAAACCTGTCCTTGAAAATCTTGTCAGTCTTAAAGAAAATAATGTTTTTGTTGAAATTACAACACTGGTTGTGACCGATTTGAATGATGATCCCAACGAGATAAAACAGGCGGCAGAGTTTATTGTCAAGGAATTGGGACCAGAAACGCCCTGGCATCTCAGCCGATTTCATCCCACCTATCGACTCAAAGACCGCCCATCAACGCCCATTGAAACATTACAACGTTCCAGAAAAATTGGCATGGATGCAGGACTTCATTATGTCTTTACCGGAAACGTACCTGGAGACAGTGGAGAAAGCACATTTTGTCATCAATGTGGAAAGCTTCTGATTGATCGGTTCGGATTTCGTATTCAGAGCAATTATCTTGATGGTACGCAATGCCCGAATTGTCAGACGCCTGTGAATATTGTCTTAAATTGATGACTGCTTTTCCTGCATAATGGAGACGTTTTCAGAAAGACAGAGCAACAAATACAGGTTATATTGCAATGAATGGTCCTGGAATTGACCGAACAAGGAAATAATAACCATAAAAATAACATTTTAGTTTTTAAAAAGCAGGAAAAATATGAGTAACTTTCTTATTCATCCGATTGTGATGGGAACAAAAGTATTTGACAAAGGCATGATGACCTATCAACATGATTACGGGAAACCATATACAATCCCCATATATTGCTGGTATCTCGAAGGTAGCGACAAGAAAATTCTTGTAGATACAGGAGAAATGAGTCCACTAATCACTGAAGACAGAGAAAAAGCGATCGGGGGTCGGATTTATACATTTGAGGAAGGTCTGAAACGTTATGGTCTATCACCCGAAAATATTGACATTATTATCCACACACATCTCCATAATGATCATTGTGAAAATGATTATAAGTGTAAGAATGCGATGATATATGTTCATGAAAAAGAACTTGAAACAATTCATAACCCACATCCCCTTGATTTTCGTTATCTTTATGATTATATTGAAGATGTTGAAGAAAATGGACAGATAAGAATTGTAACAAAAGACATGGAAATTGTCCCAGGAATTAACGTCATTCACACACCGGTTCACACCAAAGGGGGATTGACTGTTTTGGTTGATACACCATCAGGAAAAGCCTCAATAACAGGCTTTTGTGTGATTAAAGAGAATTTATTTCCGCCAAATCAAGTGAAAGCTATGGAAATGGAAGTCATTCCTCCGGGAACACTTGTAAACTCTTACGAAGCTTATGATATCATGATAAAGGTGAAAGAAATGGCTGATATTATTATACCATTGCATGAACCTGCGTATGCTTCTGTTGATACAATTCATTCTCCTCACACGCAATAAACAAAATTTCATCCTTTACTTCAAATGGTATCCACAAAAATCACCAGTGATATAGAATGGAAAAAAGTAATGGGGAAGTTATTTTCTCCCGCCTGGGGTTAAAACCCAGGCTATTTTCTGTCGTCCCTAGCGGGACTTGAAGTGTCTTATTAACAGATTACATTCTTCGATTGAACGAAGGTGGTCTATTCAATAAAACACTTCAAGTCCCTTTAGGGACGACAGATAATAGCCTGGGGTTTCAACCCCAGGCGGGAGAACAATTTCAGGCGGTCGAGCTTAGCCTGACTGCTATGGGTTTTAGCCCTACGCTGCGCTAACCGGATTCGAAATTATTTGTCCGACTTTTTTGGAATGCGCCCCATTTCTGTATTTCCATATCCGATTCCACAAATTCCGCAAGATCATACCATATCTTCAACCTTCGTGGTAACATAGATCGCCATCAATCAAATCAAATATTATCAATATCAATTCCATCCACAAATCGTATTAATTATATTTATAAGTTTGTCACAATACAGATGACGCCATATAATGTAATTGATTATTCATGAAAAACAAATATATTTATTCATGATATCAAGGGAAAAAAATGGAAAGATTTTTATTTTATGATACAAATTGACAAATTGACAGCAATAAAAACAAACTATTTGTTGAAAATTTCAGCCCATTCAAACGTCAAGTTACTATCCGGCATACGGCATATTGCAATATAACTCAAACATTAAAAAAAACAGCCCCACCAACGACTACTCAATTAACTTCAAAATCCGAATAATCAATGTCAAATCTGACGATTCCAATAAATCATCCATTGGTGTTACACTAATATTATCATAATCCAAACCAGTCAAACGATCTGTATCTGAGGTTGTCAACGTGATTGTTTCAGTTCCAGACCAGGCAGGATCAGGGATTTGAATATTGGCAATATTGTTTGAGTCAATCGTTACTGTTAACTGATTTTGTCCTGTTGATGTCCAGGTAATATCAGTATATGGGGTATGAATATCAGACAATATGTCATTCAGATTG